>JAAUYG010157599.1_pt1 | contig 10353 bp, 10 predicted proteins | sample 7278091 | NCBI WGS metagenome assembly JAAUYG01 (sample SAMN14350201, study PRJNA611818) | marine sediment metagenome | isolation source: surface marine sediment (0.6m) | place: French Polynesia: Moorea | collected 2018-08
AGTACATGACTGTAATGGCTCAGAAACACTTTGACACCATCATGGCTGTGCTCAAGGCTTCCCCCAGACAAATTCTGCTGCTTATTAGGTAGGTTTCTGCAGCCAGCCAATGCCCTCCTCACTCGTTTCATTGCTGCCCTTGCTTTCTGGTCATGGATAAGGGAGGGTATTGGCAGTTTGGGTTTGATATTGGCCATTCAAACTGAACTGTCTCGGTGTAACACAGCCTGCAAATTGTGTGTGCATGCCGGCAACCTTAGGTAGTGTTTCATTTGTTTTTATCGGTTTCGGAACTTTCATCTGGATATTGTGCAGTGTTTAGGCCGTGCGAGTAGAGCGGCCTAACAGAGCTATGTGTGTGTTGTCGTTGTCATTGCGGAAGACCCCGCCTCCAGAGACCAGGTGTGAAAGTGGGACTGGGCGGTCTTTACGCTGACTGCGTACTTTTTTTCGTTACTTGAAGTTCGTTGTTTGCCAGTTGCATTCTATTTGCCCTTTGAAATTGAAAAAGATGCAATCTTTTTTGGGGGGCTTGGAGCGGGGGTGATTTTCTTTGCGAAATTTCCCTCTTTTCGTTCTAAACTTTCTCAAGAGTTCATAAAAATGTTGCTGTTGATTGAACAACTTTGTTGCCTTCCTTTTATTCAGGAACATAAACACGATCAGAGCAATAAACCACATCCATGGTCATCCGGTGGACAGGTTCTCCATCATGGCGTGGAGGTTCGTACGTACTGTTTTCTCTTCTGCCAGGGCGGATCTTGTGAAGTGTCTCTTTGGCTCAAATTGCAAAACCACCGACCTTCAACCAACTGGACGTGCTGACCGTGACCGACTCTGGTGCGTTTCTTTGCAGCGCAGTAGCAGGTGCCAACAAGAGTGAACACATCAGCGGCGTACGGGCGAGACTGAAGGCTACCTGGCAGTACGTCGTGTTTGCTTACAGGATCAAGTATGTTCCTTTTGAATGAGGTTTTCTTCTTGCATTGGGACCATGAAACACTTGTTGCAATCGAATTTAAAGGCGATGCCACAAAGCACGAGTTTTGTACCGGATCTCTTGTCATGTGCAGGAAACAACCCAAACAGAAGGTCGAAGTGAAAAATTGCTGGTGTTTGTGCGGGCAGCAACCCAACTTTTAATGGTGATGTCAGCGGTACACAAGCAAGTGTGGCCCTCATTTTCACTGTGCATCTGCGTGTCTGTTGACTTTGCAGATCAGAAAGCTGGAAATTGTGGTTCCTGAAGTCTGCCATGTATCTATACATTCGCGTTTTGAACATGGTTGGTAGAGCTCCAGATGTCAAAGAATTCCAGGCGATTATCAACAAACACGAGTCCGAGTAAGTGACCTTGACCAAAGCAGATGTCAATCAAAAGTGAAAACATGAATCAAACATGAAGACATTTTGAACAAAAGGAAAACAACGGACAGACGATATCCTCAAAAATATCCCGGTGAATTGTGTTTGACTGCAAGAGATCAAAACGACAGACAAACGAAATTGTCAACCTCTGAGCAGATGATCCTCTTTTCGCAAGATCCCGTGAAAGGCAAATATTTGATTCTTCGCGCTGTGAATGTACTTGAGATACAATCTTTGGTACTGTTGTCTTGCAGGTTGACAAGGTCTATCCGGTGACAGTCGAAGGAAGATTCTGAGTGAAGCGTGCATCTTCCTTCGTAAAACTCATTCGCAACTCGTTGTAATCTGGCGCGTTCTGTTGCTGCCACTTCTTGGTGCAATTCTGGTGACAAATGCAATCCGGTTTTATGCTTCAGATTGAAGTCATGCTTTTTCACAATGACAAACAAACTGGAAAGGTTTCCCAAAACAGTTTTCGGTGATTGGTTTGAACGAGGAGTTCTCTCAAACTCAGCCCTGTGACTTCTTGCAGTGATAATGCTGTTTTCATTGTCATTCATGTTCCGAACACAGAGTCCGCGGAAGTTATTTTTTAGTACAGCAGAGTCCTCTTGAGTTGCTCCGGGTAGGACCTCCCTTGCCAAAAAGTTTTATTCGTACGTTGTGAGCAGGATTGTAGCCAAGTTCCAAATACGCAGGGTATTGTGCCTTTGTTGTGTTTACATTTGTATTTTACACCAATGATTCAAAAAAATAAAATTTTACTGAAAGCCACTGTGGTGATTGTTGGCATATTAATCCGGGTTTCGTTTTTGGTGAAAGGAATTAGCGTTTTGCCCTGAGTATTAAATTTCAGTCTTGGCGTAAATTATCCTGTTGAAAAAAAGTCGGTCTTCGCATTGAGAAATCATTCAGCAACAGCAGACTTGGCAAACATAACGTCCTGCGGGCACAAACTGTCATCTGATAAAGCAATATTTGCTCAAACCTAATGAAGTCATGTTGCAGAAAAAACAGAACACCATGAGCATCCATTGAATTTGCACTTGCTTGGTGTCGGAACCAAGCTTTCCCGTTGTTTTCAAAAAGTAGCCTGATTCGAATGCTGGTGGTTTCGTGCTGTTCAATAAAAATGTATCGGATCATTCATCATGTGAGTTCTTGGCTTTTCAAAAGGAAAGTACGTCTGCAGGGACAGTGTTGCGGTGATATTACCATGGAAATGTTTACAACAAAACGTTTGTCCCTGATTCATTGCCTCGATATTGATCAGTGTTGAAAACATCCTCAATAGAAAGACGTGCTCGTTGTTCTGATGTATGAAGGACGCAATGCATAATTAAAGGCGGTAACATCTACGAGGTTATCCCTGTTGCACAGAATGGTTATCAAGTCCACGACAGAACATCAATAAAAGATATTGAACTTGCAGTTTGGAAATCCATCTCAATGAGTATCGATTAACTTACTCGCAATAAAACATCCCAGGGGACTTGTGGATTGTACACTGCGTTTCAAGCATGCAAGTGATTTCGGAATACATGGAAACTTCCAAGGCAGTTCAATGGGTCTTCAAACTGCAGAGGACATGACTGACGAGTGGACATCCCTGAACCATGAACAGTGAATTCTGTTTGACTGCATGGGAGCCAAGCCACACCCTCCGTGGTAACACTCTGGCCTGAAGAAGGGAATATATGCCATGCACAGAACTCTTCCTTCCAGCCCAAAATGCCTCGATTGTTGGACAGCTATTTTGCTGAAAAAAGTTTTGAAGAAAGAATTTTTGCCCCTACCCGCATCCCGTCACACTGTACCCAGGGGCAGATTTGAAGCGCTGACAAGGCCTTGCCATACCTCAGCAGATGACACTGATCAATTTCTTCCATCATTTCAAGCAGTCTCCGCTTTGGTTGGGAACTCCCCCTTCCCCGTGCGGAAAAGGTTTTCACAAATTCTTCTTCCTGCAAAGTGAAAACATGCTAAATTCCTCTGTTCTCTTCTGTTCTCGTAACTTGCATCAAAAGGGATGTCACAGGCATGAAAAAAATCGCCTACACTTTTGATCTCAACAACACATCACTGTGCCTTCAGTTCGTTTATATATTGTTGCATGGGCTTTTGCACACAGAACACGCAAAGGTAAAAATCTCCAGCAGTGCACAATTGTCCTTGAGCGGCGTAAACAGGTAATTTGCAGTCTGCAACCAAACCAGTTTTAGCTACAAGGATGGTATCAACTACAATGCATAGCAATAAGCAAACGTTTTTCATAATGAGTTTTCCCGAGAGTGATCGTTGTGGCAAGTAGCATTGCTGCCTCTGCTGTTTCTCTCTGCCAGCAAGCCACTTTTATCGCAAAACCAGTCTGATTCCAACTGACTCAGCAAACAGACATTCAGCTGGCAGGATATCAAACCGTCTCCTCCCAAAAAGTTCAGGAATAGAGACGATACATTGCAACAGTTACTAAGTTACTGTTTCCTGCACAGGACGAAGGTTAGTGATTCCATGCATGGTGTTTTTTCTCGCTCTTGAGAGATCTGAAGCATACTTCGTGCCTTCGTGCATGAACGCCCAAAGTTGTTGTTTCACTTTTCGATTGAATGCTTTCCAATACTTTCCTGAGTTTTCAGCTGCAAGGCAGCGCGTCTCTCCTTTGCAGTGAACTCTGCACAATCTTCTGCGAATTCATTTGAAAGTGGAAACATGCATTACTTCAGAAATGAAAATGTTTGCTTTTCGTGTCAATTCACTGTACACTGCATGGTCTGCAGCAATGCAATGAAAATTGAATTTGGGACGAACGAATTTTGGCAATGTGAACGGGGCATCGACCAAAATGTCCATTGTGGCTGATCACCAATCTGAAATTAATGTGATGAAGTCAAGAAGGAATTACAAAGGTTGCACTCGAGAGTAGCCGGAGCAAACAGAACCTGATTTTGGGACGGGTGTTGGCTTCATAACAAGTGGCATTGATCAATGTCTGTGGGCCCAAGTGTAAACTCTTGTGAGTTGCACAAAAGGCATCCCATTGAGAATAAAATGTGTCACTCGTCACAATGTCGCAGACACGACATTGAACCCTTTCATTTTGAGAAAGAGAGATGTGTCTTCGTTCTGGCAAGACCTGCTTTTGTTTCTTGCACCATCAAAACACAGACACCACTTAGATGAAATCACAACAGCACGACTCTGCAAAACCAATGGTTTCTACGTTGGGAGGATGATGTCTGTTTGCAGCACGAGATTTTACGACTCCAAAAACAAAAGTACAAATCAAAAACGCACAAATCCAACCACGAAGCCAGCTGGCTGGCAAAACTCACTCGCAGTGACACCCTCACTGAATTGCCCTGGTTGATTCGTGGCTCTTTCGTGCATTCCTGTCCAGACGTGACTGAATTTCTCTGCCGTGGTGGTTCCAACCCAATGAAACAGTCTTCAGAAAAAGATAGACCCAAACCTTCACACACAGCCAAAAATATTGTTCGAATTATGCACGCAGACTATTTTAAGACTCACACCGCAAACAGTGCATCATGCTGTGTCTGTTTTAGGGTTGGTGTGAATAATGACTTATTTGTTGGCAAAACAAGCACCACAAGAACAATTACAAAGCACAGTTGTGTGAAGGCTGAAGGCTTGAGTCTATATGTATCATTTTACATTTATCATGAAACAGTCATCCCTAGTATACATGATTCAGCATGTGTTTGAAGCCAAGTACGGAAAGAGAAACAAACAATGGTTTTCTTTCCAATTGGTGAGAAACAAATCAATGGTAAGAAACGAGAGACCACAGCTCAAGACCTGTGGATGCCGGCAAGGCATCTTGGGCACAACGACATTTTCCATTGATGCGTGCATGAGCGCCCACGCATTTACTCCGTCGAAAAGGGCATCAGTGTTCAGAGGCATCTGTGTCTGCCGCTTTTGCTTCTTAAAAACCAGTGGATCGTCCACCGATCTTTGCACAATACAGAAGAGAAAGTCGAACACAAAACACCGACAGCAAAAACAATTTCTGTCGATGCTGCGGGTATCATTTCCGCATCAGGTGACAAAACAACTTATTTCCATCCCTGCAGATATCATGCCTCCCTTGGCTGTCACAGTTCAGACTTGCTTGTGTAACGGCAGAACAAAGCTTCAGACTTGCTTACAAGTGTAACGGCAGAACAAAGCTCTCTCTCTGAACAAAAGTATGAAACAAAAGACCTGTGCACACACAGACACAATTGATCACTCTGAAAACTCTTCGAGAATGGGACAGAACGCTCTTTTTTATTTATTCAAAAGAGAAGCCATCACCTGCCAATTTTGGACACACCTGAAAACTCATGTGGGTTTCTTCATTCTCAATCCAATGACAGTTCAATGCGTGTTTCTGCACTTTTTTCTCCATTTCAGAAAACAGCGAAATGGCGAGCGGTGAGGGTACGCTGAAAAGCTCTTTTCCCAAATGGGCCACAAAGGCCGAAAAACGTGAGGCAACAGGAAAAGACATCACCAAGTGGTTCAAAGATGCAGATGTGTTCGGAAAAAACTGCAGTTCTAACAACCTCGACATTGCCTTCTCAAAAGTCAAACCAAAAGGCAAAACGTAAGTATCAATCAACTGCACAATGAAACAACAATTTGCAGAATCAAACCTGAGGGAGAAACGGACAATGTTTTCTTTCGAAGCTGGATCGCGCCCAAGCGATTGTGCTGACATAACATGTTGTGCCCAAATCCAAAACCAAAGCGTGTTGTTCTTCAGCCGAAATATCAAAACGTTCTCACTCAAGAAACTCTTTTGCAAAAATCTGTTTGCTGTTTTTGTCCAAAAATGGGCACAGAGAACAACACTCAAGATCATCAAATTTTGCGTGTCCATTTTATCCATCAAACAGCAGAAATGCCTGAGAGTCCACACAGTGAACCGCACTTGACAAAACTGGGGTACAACTGTCAACGTTTGCATTGTTCACACACGTCTTTTCTTTTCATTCGAAAAGGTGCATTTCCCTCAAAGAGCTGCAGCCTCTGATAAATGAAGTGGCAAAAGCCTATGCTAAGGATCACGACTGTGACGAAGAGGCAGCGAAAGCCCAGCTGAAGGAAAAACTCATCGCAGCGGAACCCAAGATGCACGGCGCAACCGTAATCACATTTCTATAGATCTCTGGCTTGTGGAAAGAAACATCGCCAAAATCAACCAAATTCAGCAAAAGCTTCTTGATAAATAACATGCTGAATGGCTGACCATTCCAGGAAACGAAGCGTACACTATTGTTCACAAAACGACGCCACAGGCGCAAAACCTTTTGTTTCCATTGCAGAAAACTGTGAAGACGGGTGCTGTTGACCGCCTCACAGACACCAGCAAGTACACGGGATCTCACAAAGAAAGGTTTGATGAATCCGGAAAGGGCAAAGGCAAGATTGGCCGAGAGGATATTGTTGATCACAGTGGATACGTTGGAAATTACAAAGGAGAGGGAACCTACGACCAAAAGGAAGACAAGTGACGTCACAGTACCACGCCCGGCGTACTCTGGACAAGTGCTGTATTCAGACAACTTCGTTGCTGTTGTACTTCCAGTCAGGAAGTATTTTCATCCAACAATGCACCTATTTCTTTCAGAAGTGCCCACAAAACAGACATTTGTGAGAGTGCATTCTCATCATTCCATCGTTAGCCATTGCATAGTATATAGTCTTGCCACTGACCACTAGAATTGTGTTCCCTTTTATTTTGGCAATTGTTTTTCGTTTTGCTTTGTGTGCTTTTTGTGCTCACTTTTGTTTTTTTGATCCAATGTTGCAAAAAATTCATTGGCACATTCACTGCCACTGCGTCACCAAGACAATTTCGTCAGTCAGTTCAGTTCATTCCTCGTGGCAAAAATGTTTCATTGGTGCAAGACAATGGCTGCAAGAGCCAACCAGAAAAGTGTGAACAGTGTTAACAATCTTTGGAAGAGAAGCTGAAAAAGAGCAGCCAACCTAAGCGCACAAATTCTCTTTCTCTCACGTCTTTACGATATACAAGTGAAAACGAAGTTTCGATACACCAGTGGTTTATTCTGAAAGTGCATCTCTTTGTGCTACTCTGGACTAGACACGAATCAACAATACAATCAGATCAAAATGGACAGCCATGTATTTTTTTGCTGCATAAAGTAACAGCACCATTACTGAATCTTATCTTGTGGAATCAAGTCTCAGAATACAGGATGTTGGAAGCACGCGGACAAACACCGAACCGAACACAAGACCGATGTTTGTTTCCTGGGCAAAATATCGCACTTATCAATATATAGATATGGGGTTTGTGTGGGACACCGAATTCAAATTGATTGGAAAATTGCGATGGCCTTTGATCAGGTCTTGGTACCGATTTCATTTTCTGCAGAAAATGTAATTTTTTTTTGTTTGGTGCAAACAAAAAAGCAAAGAATTTAAAACAAAACACAATTTACAAGACTGGACCTGGCTTCTGCATAAAAACCGTTTTCGATTTGTGCATTACCGCTTGACTTAGTTATTGATTTTCGATTCAGCAGCAAAGAATGAGGGCCGAACACCTTTTTGCATAAAGCCATGACTCTCCGTTAAATGTCAGAGGCATCAATTCAATCGATAAATCTGGTTCGATTTTCCAGTAACACCTGCAATGTGACAACCTAGGGCTGAATGAAAACACCGTTTGCTGCTATCTCTTGGTATGAATGAATCTTTGCAGCAGTTGGGGCGGGGTGGTGGACCAAAGATGTTCAAATGACAAGACTCATTTTTCAACGACTGATAAGGACCACGCCAGGAACAGAGGTTTACCAGTTGCGCTGGTCACACCTCATGTTCATGTGGGAAGGCCAACGCAGATCACAATGACCCCCAACGTCTCGAGTATTGTACGCTTTGTCAGTGTAAAGGCCGCGCGGCGGAATGTCAATTCAGTGTGTTCTATTTTTAAACCGTCACACTTGTGTAGTGGTTTGAGGAGTAGCTTCCTTGACAAGGGGTAGGGGCGGGTTCCACAACAATGACAACGATACATGGTCGCTCTACTCGCGTGCGGTCCAAAAGCAATAGCACCTGCAAGGTCCAGCACCTCGTTGGCTCCCTGTGTGCACTTGAGCCACTGAAATGACACCCCTTTCCCTGCACACGAGTGACTCCATGGCAGGCTATGATGACAGACTCGCGTTGCCAGGTGGCCTTCTTGAGCTTTTCTGAGGAAACGACCAAGGAACAGAATTTTTTTCACCAAAGGCCAAGCAACTGTCATCAACGATGAACCGCTTCTCAGGAGTGTAATGTAAAGGAAATCAAGTTCCAATCTTACCGGCAATGAAGGCCAAAAGAAAAAAAAAAGCTAAAAAATTTCAAGTCTGACAGGCGGTAAAGAGAAAAACAGGAAAACGACTTTTGTTCAAAACAACCACAGTTGGTTCTTGGACGGACACCAAAACTGACTACCTTCGTCCTCTGATACATCTATAACAAGTGTAAAAATGACATTTGCAAGAAAAAGCAACGCTAAATTATTTTAGAGAAAACACACCATATCATAACACATTTGCATGGACTGAGAAGCAATTGGCAGGCTTGTGATGAGACAATGACTGCACCAGAAAGATCAAGAGGAAATTTGACAAATTCTCATCACTCCCCTGTTTCAACAAAAGCACCTGGAGGAAACTTTCGTCAGGAAATTTCTGCAGAACAGAAACTTACTGTGACCCTTGCATATACCGGTACTTCGCGATCACTTCGTTGTGGCTGCAAACGCAGAGATGGGTTTTCTTTCAGCGCTGAGGGGCACACCCGTTGGCCAGTCCCTTCGTTCCAGGTAGCTGACAATTTCAAGAAAGATCCCAAATGAATGAGAATTCGACTCGAAGGCCCGAAACTGGTGTCGATCGTGCCAGGAATCCTGAACCAAACGAATCAAGACTGTTTGCAAGTGTTCTACCTGTTTCCTTGACAGCCGCCCCAGTTCGACTCCGAGACTGGTGCTTGAAGCTGCAACGCAAGGACAGCTATGTCCCTCTTCAATTGATCATTCTCGTGCTCCAACTTTTCTGAAAATAACAGGTTTCCAAACATTCAGAAAAAAATAGTTGTGCTTCAAAAAAAAAGAAAAGAAAAAAGAGTGCTCGTCAGATGTCAAAACAAAGGGAAAAAATTATAATTTGGACCAAAAAAAGCAAACAGCCTGGAAACACTAGACATCCCAACAACCAGTATAAGCAAGCTGCTAAATACCTATTTCTCTGTGGCTTGGCTCAGGAGATCGCTCCGCGTTTTCAAGATTGGCAAGTTGCTCTGACAAATACTTGTTCTCTTCGATAGACCTCTGTAGTCTTCCGCGTAAAATATTCTGCAAAAGGCAAAAATTTCAAACAAATTCCCTCGCGTCATTTCTTTGGCGGGACTAGATTTGAGTTGTCCTTTGATCTGCTGACTGACTCACCACGTCGCGAGTTGCTCTGACGAGGGATGACTTAGTCTTCGACTCTGCAGCTTCGTTAGATTCAGATGACAAACCACCAGACTTGGCCGCTGATTTTTCTCTTAGTTCCCTGTTTTCTTGCTTCAAGCGAATCACTTCTTCTTCCAGACTGGCAACTTTCTTCTCCATGTCAATTATCTCAGCCTGGGCATCTCGTGAAATCTCCGCGGGTCCTTTGTTGACTTCTTTCAACAAACTTTCCGTGAGGCCTGCTCAACAAGTTGCACACGAACAAATTATTTTTTGATTTCAAACATGAACAATGTGTACAGATTTATAGCTCTGGAAGAACCAAGCAGAACGAGGAATAATGTTGACTTAGTTGACAGAATTTCCATAACAAAGACATCGTTTTTGAAGGAACAAGGAACCCCTCCGTCATCCCTTCCGATCCCGCTGTGAAAAACTTGATTACTGCGTAAAATCCCAACCCCCCCTCGAAATTTGAGATTGTTGACCCGACCTCGAAATTTGAG
>JAAUYG010051090.1_pt1 | contig 10352 bp, 15 predicted proteins | sample 7278091 | NCBI WGS metagenome assembly JAAUYG01 (sample SAMN14350201, study PRJNA611818) | marine sediment metagenome | isolation source: surface marine sediment (0.6m) | place: French Polynesia: Moorea | collected 2018-08
GCAATACTCAAATTGAACTTATTTAAACGAGGTAAGGCCCTCTGCCTAGTCTCGTATGAATGGTTGTGACTGTTTCTGATAAATAGTTCCTTGAGCGGGGTGGGGAGAGAGATATGAATGAACTATGTCAGCTGTGACAGAGGAAGGAGTTCCCTTAGCTGTGACCGGATTGGGAACGACATTCCGAAGAATTACGGACATTTGCTGTGGAAGTCCTGGGAACCCCCATAGCTGCAGCATACCTAGGGATGAAAGAAATATAAAAGTCCTCAGGAAGACCTTGACTATGAAAGGTGCATGATTCCACGTAAATTCGACAGGGCTAGAAGTTACCCTAGCCGTGCCAGGCCTAAGAACGGCCTTAGATGTAACAGGCCCAGGAATGACCTTACCTGTGATAGGCCTGGGGACCATCTTCGCTGTAACACACCTAGGGATAACATTAGCTGTGACAGGCATAGGAATAACATTAGGTCTTGCTGCTAAATTGATTCCCAGACCGGTCTACTTACAGCATGTGGCTTCCACTGGAGTTTCCACAGCCACTGACAGTTTGTGGGTGGGGCGAGGTTTTTACTAACAGCCTGTTTGTGGGGCGGGATTTTTATTGACAGCCTGTGGGTGAGGAGACCTTTTCACTGACAGCCTGTGGGTGAGGAGACCTTTTCACTGACAGCCTGTGTGGGGTAGGGGTTCTAACTTACTGTCAATGGGTATGTTGTAGTAAAGTAGCTTTTTATCATAGTCTCTGGTGTATCACGGTGCCTATGTTAATTTTACAAACACAAATTAACACGATTAAAGCAGTTTGATCTACTAGAAAGCTTTGTGTAGGGTCCGGATCAGTGCAACTACATGTAGGTGTCTGGCTGGACCACAGGCCAGGCCTCTTGGAGCATGAGATCAGCAGTGTCACGATCCAGTCAATACAGGCGATGATTAAACAACTTGAACTCTGTGGTCATTGCAAGCCGGGCCCTGGGTACTCGTGGATCAGCAGTTAGACTGAAAATAGCAAGGATCTCCCCAGTGTGGAGGAATGTCAGCATTTCCCCATTTTATCCACAGGTTTAATTGCGTTCGTGACCCACTGTACATACACTATACAAAAAAGTTAAGGATATTTGTCAATATCTGGATTTAAATACTAAAATTAAGGCCAATTCACAAAACTGCACAAAACATCTAGAAAATTTCAAAATATCCTTAACTTTTTTGTGTAGTGTATAAGCAGCCAATGCATGCTGGCTGATCAGAGAGTTCCTGGTAGTTCCTGCTTGACATCCAGCAGGCAAGCCGCCGGCTGAGGAAGACTAGGGTAGGGTAAAGCCGGCCGGACATCTGAATGCTTGTGCCTTGGGAAGTTTAATAATCACTATTGGGTCAACCTTTACTTCGGTGTAATGGCGAATGGTGTATTTATTATACTAGAAAGAACTCGCACATTAGGAACTCTCGCATTTGAAATTAGCCGGTTAATTTCAATGTGGTTTGCAGGGCCTGGGAACTGCACTTCCCGAGCTGAGCCGAATGGCTGTAGCTGTGGATATGGATGAGCTGGGAGAGATCCGCCTGTTGGCTACCGGGATTGGGGACGACAACACGGCTACAGTCGGCACTTACAGTGACCTGACGGCACTTACACAGATTGTCGACATGTTCATCTGCAACGGCTCCAGTAAGTAACACATAAACCAGACTACATACATTTTGGATTGGGCCAGGTGGGTAAGGATCTAGAGATGGGATAGTAGAAAGCCTGGGGGCAGATGTTAGGGCAGGTAGTTAGCGTTCTGGGCATTATTAACAGGTATACATATACAGATACACAGGGCATGGGTCAGTTTAGCTCAGATAGCAGCTCTTGACAGTGGTTTATATTTGTCGGGGCCAATTTGGAAGAAGAAATACAATGTTAACACTAAATTTTTGTCAGCCTATTTTAATGACATCGGGCTGCTGCATGTATAATGGCCGGGACATCTTAAATCGTTTTTTTTTTTTTCGACCAATTTAACATGTAATGCAACGGGGAAAATGCGGGGATTTGCAATATTACACAATGATAACGACAGAACGTTAAGTAGAGCTTTTACAAATAATGATCTTCATAAACGGCCACAAAGAAGGTCACGTAGTACGTGTTCGTTTGGCCAATAGCATAATTGGGACCGACTTTAGCTTCGAATGTAATGGCGAAATTGAATATTCTTTTAAAAATGCACACTCCTTTTTGAACAATAAATGTGTAATTTTGTATTTAATCTTGTCTGTCTGATAGTAGTAAGAAATTGAATAAAATACGTATAGCATGTACCCCATGTACAGTGTACACAATGGACAGTATAAACTATGGACAGTGTTAAAACTGATTTGCGTACAGTACCATCCTAAATTTACATCTAAATGACATGTAATAGAATAATTAGCTGCTTGTACCAGAACTGTTACAGCTTGGCACTATCTTGCTGGAACTAAAGAGATAAACACATTGCTAACTAACGTCACTTATTTACTCGTAATGCAGCACCCACCTTTATTCCTGATAATCCGAAAATCCTGTTGTTTCTCTCTCCCCAGTTGACGTCACGGCTGTATCAGGTTTGTACAGGAACCCTAGCCCTCCAGGTGACCAGCGTACCACTGAATTATTGCGAAGATTGCAATTAACAGTTTAACTTTGCCCACGGTTAGTGGGTAGAAGCCTTTGGCATTTACTAATTTAGCAGGGTGAGGATGAGGGAGACGGGGTTATAGGAGCAGGCTCGTGGGAGAAATTAAGGGGGAAAGAAGATGAGTGGAGTTGGGAGAAATAGACCACTGCAGGTGAGGTGGACGAATTGGGAAAGTCAGGAAGGAACTCTACGAGAATGAAGGACAAGTTTAGACGTGAAAGCAGTGTGTAGATGTGAAGGCAGTGTGTAGATGTGAAGGCAGTGTGTAGATGTGAAGGCAGTGTTATGCATATGAAGGCAGTGTTATGTATTGAAGGTAGTATATGTGAAGGTGGTGTAGATGTGAAGGCAGTATGTGATCTCTGTCCTCCCCAGGTGCCGCCTGTTTTAGTCCCAGCCCGGCCGCTGACTGTCCTGTTGTCACCCTGTATCACCCAGACGGCCTGGGCTACCAGCCTTACCATGGTCAGTATGAGATTCAGCCTGGTACAGTCTGCAGCTCCGGTGACCCTCCTCTCTACCTACACACCAGCGGGGACTACAGCATGAGGTTCTTCCAGGATATAACTGTTATTCCAGGGGAGCTAGGGTCGGGGAACCCGGACTGGGACGGCTGGCTCATTGCTGGTTCCACCTGTAGCGATAACAACAGTAAGTTACAGACCACACGCGATAACGGCAGACCGCACAATGCTAGCCACAGCGGTATCAGGTCAATGTTGGTCGGCTGGCTTATTGATGGTCCCAGCTGTACAGATAACAACAGTAAGTTACATACCACACAGCGGTAGAGCACCAATCTTTGCTAGTCTCCAGGAGGAGATATTGAGCGTCAACGGTATGGGGATTCGAGATATGCATACTACTGCAAGTCCGTGTTAGTCCGTTTAGCCAGTGTTTGACAGACAAGATGGTCTCGAAAAATGGAAATATCAGAAATGAAACGAGTAACCCCAGACTGACGTTGAACTTTTTAACGCCAGGTGAACCCTGTAATAACGGTCCCAAAATTACCAGAACTTCAAAATTTTAAATTTTACACCTCTTGTAACGTTTTTTTTCGAGACCCCTGAGAGCACATACATGTATACATGAACGTTTATGACTAACTGTAGGTCTGTGCTGTGATTTCAGAGGAGATGTCTTTTGAAAGTTGTCCTCCTATACGGTCCCGTCTTAACAACAAACAAGAAATCGTTAAAAAAATAAATAAAAGGTTTAATATTCTAAAAGAAAGAAAACTGGAAAAAGGTAAAAAAATAGTCTTGGAATATGGTAGATAAACACCTTTCCAGAAAAAAACAAAAACAAATTGGCGTTATTCAGCATGACAGTAGCCCTGCTGTGCAGTAGCAGAAACCAGAGCTAAAAATACAGTTTCTCTGGATGTGTTGTGATCTTTCCAGCTTTAATGCAGATATTTCTCCCGGTTTTAGTTGTTGCAGTGAGCATTAACAACACAGCAAACCCAGAAACCGGAAACAACTGGCTGGAGGGCAATGTCAGTGATGGTTTCTTCACGACAGACGGCTTGACGGTTTCATGCTGTTGAACCTATACGGTAACGGTATGCCATCACTATCACTAAATGAATAGCACATAATTGTTATCACTGTATAAACAGTCACCGCTCTCACTCTACCGTCGGTACGTCAGCCCTATTACCGTACCTGTAGCACATATCTTCAATGATTACGTGGAAACAGTAAATGGCAATTAACACAAATGTTGCTTAGAGTCGGTTGTAGCACCTGAAGTATCCGTGTGGTGGTTCACATTAAACAAATATTACAACTTTTACCAGAAATGCGCCTGTTCTGTCAAACGTGGACGTTTGTACGCACAATGGACAATCATACTGGTAGTGTACAGTCTTACCATGAATAGTTGTACTCACGGTGGGGCAGTTGTACCGATAGTGGACAGTCATTGTATTAGCAGTGGGCAGTTGTACCGACAGTGAACAGCTGTGCCGACAGTTAACAATTGAATTGAACAATTGTACATGTACGGGCATTGGACAGTTGTACCGTCAGTGGACAGATGTACCGACAGTGGACAGTTGTACCGACAGTGGACAGATGTACCGACAGTGGACAGATGTACCGACAGTGGAGAGTCATACAGACAGTGGACATATAAAGACAGTGGGCAGCTGTGAGGGCAGTGGGCAGCTCTAGTTCCGCTTTAAAATATTATTAGACCCAGTACTAGCAGCAGGCCAGTAGCAAGTCAAGTTACCAGTAGAGTTGTGGTTGCTGAATGCCGACTGGTAGTTTGAAGGACAACTTTCTCACCCCCCAGATCGAGATACAAACCCACTGGCTATGCCGGAGTCTACTACAGCAGCGTTCCCGGAGAGTCTCTACATTCTGTGATGATATAATGTGCCAGGATAATTTAAACCGATTTTAAATCTCCAGGGTCCCTGTGCCATATCTTCTCTGGCTAAACAACGGGCGTAAAGATGTCATCTCATTGCAGCAGTAGCAAATACTAAAACTCTGACAGACTTCCCCTGGGCCAATTTCTTGACAGTGTATTGACAAAGCTGAGTCAGAAGAAATGTTACATGTATGTTAAAACAGGCAATGTGTCCACTGACACGATCCTTCGAAATGTTTGGAACAATCACGCACCTTCACATTGTATGGGGGGCTAGAAAATAACACAATGGATCACAGACAAGATTTTAGAGACTATGGTGGGCTTAATACTGTTCTTCCTAATTTGGAAGAAAATGCATAATGTTGCTAATGTGAAAGATTTGTTCCAGATATGTTCAATCACTATTTCCACCACTGCGATCCTTATAATCGCACAAGAGAATACTGTTTGACTCTTGTAATTAATTCCTGCGTAGTAGGCCTCAGAACGTACTTGCATAATATGACTGATCAGGATCAAACTGGGTGTATGCTGGGTAGAGGCCGTTGGGTTTCAACGAATAGGAGTACCGCCAATATTAACAATCTGTGCCAAAGGGTGGCAAATACTTGCAAAGGATAGAAATTTACATATTTTATTGACTTGTGTATAGCTATATTCTAAACCACATGTTGTAACTGATGGCTTTATTCAACATCCTCAGAAAATGGAGGAATAAATACATTTATTGTCGTGATTAACGAATATCGACTTGTGGTTAGTGCTGGTTACTGAATGCAGAGTGGTAGTATTAACGACCACTTTCTCGCTCCCAGATCGATATATAGACCCACTGATTATGCTGAAATCTACAACAGCATTCCTGGACAGTCTGTACATGCTGTGACGGTTGTATGTTCTTTATTACCTCCATTCTCTGGAGAGCATATATAAATACAGAACACAAAACTGTAAATACAAACAAAGAAAGAAACAAACCCAAAAATAAATAATGTACAGGTATCTACAGGATATAAGCTTCAGAAGCTAGGTGCAGGGCTCATAACACAATGCTTGCCAGCATTTGGCACACGTTGTTGTAAGCAGGAACTGCCATTGGTCATCTGAGATCTCCAAGTCAGGGCGTCTACCAAGAATCACTCCGGTTAACTCGTTCACCGGTAAGTTGTACAGGTAAACACTAATGTGTACATCAACGTTATTTACAATGATTGACCAATACAATTTCCTGGTGCCAGTGTATTTGTCACATGAAAGAACCGCAATAAAGAACAAGATCTTTACTAGGTCTAGCCTATACAACATAGTTGAGCTTGATCATATCTCGAAAATGCATTGTATGACTCTTTGTATTGTGCTATCCACAAGGGGTGGAAATCGGGACTGCAAGCTGCTACTCTGTAGGCATGTGAAAGGGATAATGCAAGAAAGTCCTGTACTGTTTGTTCCATTACCACCTCATCTACAGCTTTACACACAATATCTGTCCAGTACTTTTTACATGGGAGTGGAACTCTTCAATATAATTGCTGCCTATAACTTGATGTGACCTGTAAAATATCGGAGACAATATCCTGGGGGTCTTTCCAACTGTACGTGCTGCAGGATAAGTTGGAAACAAGCGCTCCATAAATGCCCATTTTGCCATAATATCACGCAGTCTACATAAACGTCCAAGAAACAGTAATTTCTTTACATCAACCATGACCCGTATGCTGTAAGCATTCGCCATCGACTCAACAACAACACTACGAGATTGACATGGGGCAGACTGAATGAAGTTAAGGCAAAACCTGTGGCCAACCTATATTTTCTCAATGTCAGTTGTACTCGTGAGATTACTCCACAGCTCACGTCCATACACAGCACGTTGAATTACAATAGAACTGTACAGTTAATTGCCGTAACACAGCTTATAGATTTGTTATCGATTGATCTCCCGGCAATACTCATGAGACCACCTCGTAACTTTGACACCACACTTGTCGACCCATCGCTCACCTTTAGGGCTGCGTATAATGTCATACCAACGTGGTCATGTCAAAAACACGTTTTATACACTGACCATTTGACATTATTTGGCTATCGAGTTTAGCTACCCCTTTGCAGCCCTTGGCGCGGTTGTCAAAAAATAACATCTTGGACTTCACAGGATTATACTGAAATCTCCATAGGCGACTGTATTCCTCACACAACGTCATCAGTTGCTGCAATCCGTTTGCAGTTAAAGACACGGGCGCAACATCACCTGCCCGTAAAATAGCACCACATGGAACACCAGCAATACAAGCACTAGCTTAGGATTTAAGTAATTTTACAGCCAAATCATGAACATGTGTACAACATATGAAACCATGGCCCAAGCAGAGAGCCTTGCCTCACAGACTGTATAGGAACATCACCAGAGGCTTTGCCTTTAAGTACAACGTTTAACACAATACGTTCAAAGGAGTTATGCAGCACCCTCAAGGTTTTTCCCCTTACACTGAGTCTATGGAGTGTGATAAATACTAGTAGTCCAGCGTGCCACACAATATCGAAAGCGCTTGAGGAGTCAAGCAGACATACATAGGTTCTGGACCCCAGTTCATTGTTATAATTCACACATTCCTGAAGCTCAAAGGAAGCGAACAAACTACATGTGCGTAGGTTCTGTCAGTAGGCATTTTGGTTAACAGAGGGGAACTCTATGGTTTCACAAATTAACCAATTTTTAATTCGGTTTAATAACACCTTGTCAAACAGTTTGGCAATTGCAGGAAGCAATGAGATACCACGATATTTTTTTTCGGTCGTCCTCCTACCTACGGGAATCCTTATAAAGAGTTACAACAAGGCCCCTTTTCATACCTTGCGGGACATACTCAGCTAAATACATGGCATTAAATAGTTTTGCTAGGCATCTGCACAGGACAGGACCACCATATTAATATGTTCGTTGGTTAACATGTCGTGGCCACCTTTTTTGGGAAAGCCCCTCCTCAAATTACATGTAACTTGACTGGATAAAGAGTTTTTGATATGTTGTGTTCACACACGCACGGACGCACGCACGCACAAACACATATATAGGTTCACCGCACGAAACCGCGGGGACGTTTAATACAGCTCGTGTGGTGTACACGTGGCTTGCATGGAAACGACTATTTATTTTCAATTGAAGGCAATTGCGGAAATGCCTACTGCGGTTATGTGGAAGAATTCCTGACACGATACAGTGAAACCTGGGAATTAGGGACACCCAAGGGACTGTGAAAAACTCCTGAATTCGTAGGTGGTCTTATTTCTCAGGTCCACTTCTATGTACTGAATAGGCATAGGGACTAAAGTAGCCGCCCTTAATTCCCAGGTTGTCCCTATTTCCCAGACAGGTTTCACTGTATATCAGAGCCGACTGATACCCTCGACAACCAACAGGGCAGGTTGTGCTGCAGCAAAATCCATCAGGGCCAGTGTCTTTCCTGCATGTACATGTATGTATCTTTATGCTTAATCAATACACTGCAATAAGTAATAAAATGTAATTGAATCGGTTAGAACCAAGAAATAACTGATGATAAGCCACCTGTGCATGTACTTTTCTGATATCAACCATTTCTCTAATCATAGAACGAACTCTGCTGAGATTATAACTCTGCCAATCAGAATGACCAGCTTCGCAACCTTACAGGCCGTTTGCTACTTTGCTGTAGTTTTAATGTATGCCAATGTACAGGTAGGCAGTCTTACTAGAAGTCAGTTCTCAAAATATGTGAAATGATAAGATGGTAAAAGTTTGAAAGGTAGGTCATGTATGTGCCATATGCATACATAATTAATGGTTACCTTCCATTATCTACATTTACACATTTTAATCAGATTTCGTTTTTACTAAAATGTTCCTTGGTGTGTATTGAAGGGCAATAAGGACGCTACACCCCGGCATGGCCCGTTTCCTATGCACTGTGATGAGAACCAATGTCTGAATCCTGGAGAGACGTGTGACGACGGGAACGAAGGGTTCTGCACTAAATAGTAGGGCATTCTCCTGCTATTGCTGATGCAGCAGTTGCAGCAGGTTTTAACAGTAGTAGCAGCACTGACAGCGGCATCATCATCATCATGATCTGCAGCAGCAGCAGCAGCAGTAGGAGTAGTAGTAGTAGTAGTAGTAGTAGTAGTAGTAGTAGTAGTAGTAGTAGTAGTAGTATATTTATTTTTCAAATACAGACATGACAACATGATTACGCATGACAACAGGCAACTCTAATATTTATGCAAACGATGTGTTACCTAGCAGTGCATGCGGCCTGTAACTGTACTTAGCAAACATAGCTGATATTGACTGGATTTCTCTACCTGTCCAGCTGCTGACACCCTAAATATCCATGTCGTTCTGATAAAAACCTTTATTTTCCTGTTTTTGTTTGAAAGCCACGATCTCCGGCTTCGCTCATCGATATCATCGATCTGTTTGGTGATCCGGACAGACAACTATGGATCACCACGAACGTTCAGCATCAACTATTCGTGCGGGGTATCGTCTACAGCAAGAACTGCTATGCCGACACTACTTACGAAGAGAATGGCTACTACGCTGGCCTCGTAGGTGGCGACCGCTTTATTCTCAACTCCAACCCCTATTATCGCCAACAGCTGGACGGCCTTTGTGGCAACTACGACTTCAATCCTAACAACGATCCCTAGGCAACAAAAGGTTAGCTGAAACATAGTTACAATCCTAACAACGATCCTAGGCGACCAAAGGTTAGCTGAAATAAAGTTACAATCCTAACAATGAAAACGATCCCTAGGCAACAAAAGGTTAGCTGAAACGTATTAGTTATGATCCTAACAAGGATCCCCAGGCAAAAAAAAGGTTAGCTGAAACATAGTTTAAGACATAAAGTTTGTTCGAGAAAAGATCAGTCCTACTAATGTCCTACTACGCCATCTGGCCCTCATGCCACTGCCTAATTTCTGGGTGTGTCCCTCTGGAGGGCGATGTTGGTACTAGGGTGTTAGAGTGACAACATATTGTCTCTTCTTTCAGGAATGGCTTCATGATGATAGAGAAGTTACCCAGTAGCATAGTCTTGGCCTCTACTTGTAACGTTACCTCTATAGAAATCAGGCTCAAAGCTTCTATAGGCTGTGTGACAGAGATTCGGCCAATAAATGTTGTTCAAGCATCGTTTGCCTTTTTATCTTCTTTTTCTTTTACAGTTATTTCTATTGCGCTCTAGCCCAACCCCACCCCACGGCAACCCACTCCCACCCCCCACTAAAAAAGAAAAGAAAAAAAAAAAA
>JAAUYG010081655.1_pt1 | contig 10352 bp, 7 predicted proteins | sample 7278091 | NCBI WGS metagenome assembly JAAUYG01 (sample SAMN14350201, study PRJNA611818) | marine sediment metagenome | isolation source: surface marine sediment (0.6m) | place: French Polynesia: Moorea | collected 2018-08
CTCCCCCGCCGCCCCTAGCAACTGGATAACCTTCCGGTGCATAAACGGGAAGAGTCAACGTGTCTAAGGTTTACTTGGTGAATGTAAAACCAGCCTTTGGCTCGGCTATTACCAATTTATCTCTCTCTCTGTCTCTCTCTCTCTCTCTCTCTCTCTCGCTGTCTCTCTCAGGACATTCTCTGGTACATCTCTGGGTCTCATTTTTCCAGCTCCCTGGATTTCATGTCAGAGTGGCCCGTGGAAGAACTCTTGCAACATCCTGAATTCTGTCTCTTCCATTTCTTCAAGTAGGTTTTTTGTATAACAATCCCATCCAGGTTATTTTATGCATTATGGGTTTAGTTTTTAAACAATTATTCTAAACTAATTGAAGTTACATTTAACGTTTGTTGTGGAGAGTAGAATTTATAATTTAATCCTGCAGATTTAAAGTTCGCTTATGAAATTTGAAAGTCGTCACAGAAATTCGTCACCATGATTATTGTCACTACAACGTTAACAAAAGCTTACATTTTACATTTTAGCCGTTTATAAATTCATGACGTCAATCAAACACCATAGATTGACCCTGAAATAACTAGTACTTAGTGAAAGTATTCACATTGCAGACGTGGAGTGGTGATTGTGAAGGACAGCAACCAATCAGAATGGCTGTACATCATCAAATCTGTAGGTACACTGGGATATTATTTTAATAAACACCGAGGCTTATATAAGACTGTATGATTTGGAAGTCAAACCACAATAATACAGAAGAATTTAATCCTCATCATTAACCAGGTATGCATGTAAAATTTGCAAATGCTATATGTTAAATCTATGCGATAAGCCAATTTTCAAGTAGAATTAATTCAGGAATGGATTTCCGGGGTAATCCATGTGATAAATTACACTGGGGGAATAGTAATACTTGACACAATACATGTTTGTACAACCTGTTGTGACCAGGTACAAAATGTTGCATATATATCAGTGTCTGTACCATCAGCGAATTTTGAAGGATAATGTTCAGAAATTATCAATGATGTTTTTCTGAGTAATTCTTGTAGTAAATCACACTCGTAAGTGGTAAAATGTGCCGTAATGAGTCTTACAGTATGCCCTACAGGTATATCTGCCGATGCTTAATTTAGTTCCGACCACCTGCTCCCTGTTATTTTTGTGTTGGAGTTAGTAGAAATAATGCAAATGTAGGTTGTAGATTCTCTGGTGGCTTTACAAACAACCCTGCAGCCCCAATTTTAGAGTGCCATGTCTAATCGCCAGATATAGCCACCTGGCTGTCACTACGGCAGGTTTCATTGCCTGTCTCTCCTGTCACACTGCTGTCTCTGTTTACCAGGGCTCATGCCGGGTGCTGAAGCAACTCCAGGCGGTCGTTCCCAGACTCCGACCCAGGCTGGATGCCTTTGATGAGACCCAGAAGCATAGGTTGCCTCTGTGCGGAACAGCAACTGTCGGTCTGTCAGCAATGTTTGTGTGACACTGGAAAGTAGCTGTGCCATTGTAACCAGTGGTTATGAAACACTTCGCTGCTGTTAAGCTGTAAAAATGTTTGGTTTACATTCATGAATATTCATATTCACTATATTTATGTATGTAGCTACTGTACCTATGATGTTTAGCATTATTTGCTAGTATACTGTAATGCAATATATGTGTATGTGGCCTAGCATAGTAAAAGCCAAATTAATTTAAAACCAAAATAAAATGAAAGACAGAATAAAAGCATACATTATTAGTCTTATTACAAGCGATTTTATCAGTTCAATCATTGTTTATCCAGATAGTAAGGTGGACTGTGGGTTACGCCGTCCCTTCCGGTGTCTGTCTGCCCGGACTCCCAGACACAGGGAAGCAAACAATGACATCACCCACTCCGGGACATTCGGGGTTAGACCCATTGCTTGATAGAATTATCTGCCACGAAAAACGATAAGTTACAGCTACCACAACAAAATATACTTGGTTGTAAAAAGGTCGAATGATTTGCTGTACTACCTGAGTCAGTGAGAGATGGCTGCGCTTTCACGTCATTATATCGAACTGGTATGAATCTTAAGGAAGCAAGGCGCACAGTCATCAGTAAAATATATGTTTCAAAAGATCGGGTCAAAGGTTAGTGCCGATAGTAATACCTGTTTTAAAATATCTCTGCCATGTCTTGCAACAGCAGAAGGAACAGAAGCAGACAGCTGTAGAGTCTGGCGTCACGTCAGGGCAGGAGCAACCTCGTGACGTCACGTCACGGCAGGGGCAACCTCGTGCAAAGTCGGCCAGACAACGAACAAGGAAAGCACCGAACTTTGACGGGACCAGGAAACCACATCTCGTACGTTGTAAACACAGCATGTAAGGGAACTCAACAATCATATGTTGTTATGCCGGTATACAGGTAAAAAGAAATTGTGTATGCCACTCTCCTCCATATCGATATATTAGCTGATATTATGCCGCTTTGCGCAGCTATCGTAAGGCCTTTACCACAGTACCATGTGGAAACGATGGATATTAAAATTTCTGGGGCTTGGTTGCAACAAAAATGTAGTAGATATGCCACCAAAATAGGCCATCCAAAACATTTCAGTGACTTAATTAACCTGATACTAGTATGACTGTAGATTCTTCTTTTTGGCAGGCACCACTTCAACACCAGCGAACAACTAATGCCATTCAAAACAACACATATCCGGCCAAAGAAAATAGAAAAGGAAGATTAGATCCAGTGTTAGAAAATCACCGCGGGCGTGTTCAGAAAGGCAATTCCGAATCCATCCCATCTCCCAGGGGGATGACATTTGTACAAATGGAACTTCTGAAGCCCAAAGACATTTTCGTAAGTATTCCAGTGGATTTATGGCAACATTATCATGAGGCTACATTTGTTTATAAATGGTTAGCTGTATATGCATATCCAAGGCTTAAAGCTAGTATATCATGCTTCAATAGTTTAAAAACCCTATCGTGGAAAAGGCTGAATTTCACTTACACGTAGATATGTTACTGTTAGATTCGGGGTGATTTTTCCTGGGCGAAATCCTGGATGATTACCACTGACCAGCAAACGTTAATTCCGTGGTCTTTGTTTGGCAGGTGACAAGTCACAAACGATATTTGTCGACAATTATAGCTATTGACTTGTCTATTTGACCACCGAATAACCATCGTTTCAATATCAGCTACTGGTAATTATTTTTAAAACAACCAGCTCTGATGAGGTCGATGTCATGGTTAACGACCCCTTTCGCGTCAGCATTGTATTTTATCTTCCAGGGACTAACATCGTTGTGTTTTAATGACGATCTGCTTGAAAACAAACCTACTTCATTCAGTCTGGTGAGTCTACCATCCCGCTTTTAAAACCAAAGCTTCGCCTAGATATAAAAATAACGCCAAATACCGTACCATGATCTAATAAGTGGGACATCAAAGCATGATTTTCAAATTATGATGGTGAACTATTTAGTCTATATTAATCACACGGCTGTATATTTAAAGGGAAATAACCAAGACTGACCCTTTGACAAAAAGGAAAGGACCAAAATGGGAAAAGTAGCCAAGACTCACCCAAAATAAACTATGTCGACTATACTCAGTGTATTTAATTAATACTAATAGTTGGTGTAGGGATATCATGGGTATGACGATGAATGATACGCTTCCGGACTCTGTTTCCAGGTAGATGTCACGTATTTTTTGTATATCACATCTCACGCCGATGCAAAATAGTAGGAAGATAAATTGTGGAAAACATGTATTTGCTCATAATGTTGGAGTATTTTAGATAGCTGTGCAGCTAGATATGTTCATGTGTATCTATGAAAATATCGAAACTTGAATATTAATTACCGGGGTGGCCAGGTTGCCTAAGTAAATTATAAATTATCTCCTCGTAAATTTGTGTATAATTATTACCATTTTTAAATGTAACGTTATAGAGTTATTTTCCATTTCTAGGTAAGTAACGGAGCCGAGTGCATAATGTTGTCCAAGAAATTTTTCATGCAACATGCCAACGAGCACGTGAAGAAACGTTTACGTCATCAGCTTCGTCACTACCCAAACGAGGAGACCTTGCAGGAGAATCTCCAGACTAAAATCAACTGGGAACATTACAAGCAACAACTCGCTCACGAATACTCCACCACTAAATATCGCGTGAAATAGATCTGGCTGGCAAGACACAATCAAAGTTAGCCCATGTGGGCTTAAGACGCAAACTAGCCTTATATGTGGTTTGCTGTTTGCTATAATACTCGATATGTCAAAGCAGTACATTGTTGGGTCGCAAGTGCGGAGACCATGGCAATAATGATTGGTGCTATATATCACTAATACCTGTTTTAGCTTAATGTTACAGTAGTAAATTTTATTTATTTAGAAACGCAAATAAGCCAGAGAGTAAAGAAAGTTTGCTTCCTGTTTTGACTGTCCTTGTGGCATTATAGTGAAGTCCAGCTTATTCAACCGGTCATTTTACTCCGGGTTTATTTATACATTTTGACTTCTCTTTTGGTACGTTAGTATTTTATATGGAGTTTTATTTTTTCTTGTTTGTGATCAAGGAAGTCTTCATAAGCCCTTCTCCAGTTCATAACAGAAACCCTATTCGTGCCAACACCATCACCCGTCGTCACTGTGATCTCAATGCAGTTTCACCAGCGTAAACGATGGATGGAATAGAATAGACTGAACTTGAACTATCAGAGCAAACATCATTCAGTCGTCTAATAATAAAAACAAATAAATAAATAACAGGCATTCATTAAGGAACCATGCCGGATCATTGGGCTTGGTTGAAGTCTTGCTCGCCGCGGAGTTCCGACCTGCCTAGACACTCAAGGGCAATTTGAGGCTTGAATAGTATTATGACAAACCCCATGATAATATTTTAAAACAAGAGGCCCAGGGGCCTTGACGATCTGCTTGGTTACTTGCTAGTTAAAAGAATACCAGTGATGTATAAACTTAGCAGTTCAAAGATCCCTAAATATTTAAGATATAAGCAGATACAAGGTCGTCAAAAATCGGAAATGCCCAAATGACCCCAAACTGACCTTGAACACTGAAAAATGACAAGTACTCTGCTCGCACTAAAGACTTACATGTACCTCTGAGCCTGAAATTTTAGTCCATTTTGCTCTACGAGCACTGTTTTTCGAGATATAAAGTCGCCCGAAACTAGGAACTGCACTGAATGATCCCAAACTGAACTTGAACAGTTAACAGTCAAAATTACTGTACATACACTCAATGCTTACCCTGAGGCCCAAATTTTGATCCGCTTTGCTCTACGATTAGCCCGCTTCCGAGATACAATATGATTAAGGTCGGCGAAAATCGTAAACGCACCGAATGACCCCAAACTGGACTTGAACGCTTAACAGGTAAAAGTACCATGTGTACACTAATGCTTACCCCTGAAGCCCAAATTTTGGTCCGTTTTGCTCTACGACCAGCGGTTTCCAAGATATTGCACATTTTATTAATTCCCCATAGACTACCATGTTAAACGGCCCCAAAAAAGAACCAAAAAGGAATTGCCAAAAATTCAAAATTTCAAATTTCGCTATTCTTTGAACAACACTTTTAGGAGTGAATCTGGAGATGTCATGTGAATTTTTCCCCATATGGTCCTATGTTAACAAAAACGAAAAAAAAAACTTGATAAAATAAAAATAAAATAAAATTTTGAACAAAAAATGGTCTGGAGATATGGTGGATAGGTACCTGTCGCTAAATTTAGTCGACGGACGACGGAAGCCCACGTCATGACAGTAGCTGAAAGCAGAGCTAAAATCGAACATAAAGCGACTTGTAATCCAGTAAGGATGAGAGGCAGCAATCACACCTGGCAATCACAGTATCCATCCTGGCTACATATGTATGCTACGTAAGTAGATTTTATTTGCCTACGGCTGCTGAAATTTAACCCCCCGCCCGAATGATTGCTAAGGACATGGGGAATACATTATCTTTTGTATATTCGGAAATCACAAAATTAAAAAATACGATTTTTCCATTATAGTAGTTTATTTTTCCAGTTAAGTCGCAATACTGCTATCAACATACACTTTAATAACATACATGTAGTAAGCAAATAAATGACAAAAAACACACGTAAAATAGGCTTAATATTTAAAGCCATAAGATAATGTATAAGAAACTTAGAAAACGCCTTATAACATAGACACGGAAGCCCTAAAGGGGCATTGGGAGACATTGAAAAAATGTTATTTCGTTCCCTCGAAATATTATTTCCTTCCCTCGAATTGCTATTTGGTTCCCACGAATTATTATTTCGTTCCCTGGAATTATTATTTCGTTCCTGCGAATTCTTATTTCGTTCCTGCGAATTATAATATCGTTCCCTCGAATTAATTTGTTTCCTCGAAATACCAAAGGCTTAACAACATTTTGTTCCCTAAAAATAATAATCGCTCGCTCGCAGTCATTTGTATATTAGCTTATACTATTGTGTTTCTGACAAATGTGCTTCTTTGGAAATGGATGACACCATATTTGATACTGGATTTCTTCACAGAGGTTTGTATTCGTAGCATAATTCCCCATCATGGCTGTTTGAAGGCTCTTGGAAGAAAACCTGTTTTTGGGTGGAGTTTTGACGGATACTGTGGTTAACTGAGCTAGGTTAACTTTATCTAAAGGAATTTGTCTATGAGGGACAGAACTGCCGCATCCCAGAAGCAGTCGTTTGTGACACCCGGTGTCGACCCTGGGGCCGACTGCCGCCTAACGTGTATTTCCCAGACAACATTGCCTTGTAGGGCCCACAATAGCCAGATTATTGATCTCGGTAACAAAGTAACAAACATCTGGTTGGACAAAATTGAAAAATTTTTCAACGTTCTAATGATATGTTCCACAAGAGTCGTAAGATTTGTCATGTTCTTCGTCTTCTTTACATCAGCTTTGGTCATCTGGATCTGGTCACGTTTTCCTGGTAGAATGTACAATCTAAGGACCCACAATCCTTGCATCACAATCCTAGCTAATATTGAATCCCTTCTCTGCCTGTATGGTATCATAGGGTTTGCATTTATGAAGAAAAGCTTCATCTACATGTATAGTGTTTGTCCTTGTTGGTAAATAGGTTATAGCGAAAATACTGCGAAACAAACCGAAATGGTAGATGGCCTGTGGATGGTGGCAGGAGAGGTAGCGACACACGTGGATTTATTTACTCGAAGTTTAGTCGAGCCTCGTTTCCAAGAAATGGGTCACTTCCAAGTATGGTAGAACCGTAACATCGTGCATGTAATGCGCATGTATTGTAGTTACTTTCCCGTTGACGTTATTATCGCACTGCTATTATCATAGTGCTGATATTACAGTAAGTCCCAAACAGAAGACCAGTAACCTCTAAAAAGTTGAACAAACCATTTATTAATTAAATCGAATCTTCATGAAAGGCTAATCACAATATACACAATTTCACTGTATCACTGTGTATCAAACTATGTAACATCAATACCTACAATTTTGACAACATAAATACCAGGTGATACAACATCCACTTGTTATACATACAAATGTTAAGTGTATACAGCCATTGATATGTTCGTTTTAACAACAGCGAACACTCCTGGTGTAATGAAGTATCATGATGCACAATGTCTTTCGGGTGTCATTCCAGGGTAGGGTTTGGAAATCAGTTCAATCCTTGAGTGTGGCAACGCAGACGTGCTGCAATGGCGGTTTCCACAAAGGCACTTCACCACATTTCCATAGGAACCCGTATGGTTAACTCTACCGTGGAGTGACTCCTCACATCAAACTCCTGTATGGCAGACTACGACAAACGCCCTCATCGCTGATCTCGGTTCACTAATTCGTCTTCCCCATCAGGGGTTAACGCCACAAATAGAAACATATGCTAATGACCCATTACATCTCATTACAATTGGCTTTGCCTCCATCACCTTCAAATCAGTTAGGAAGCTTACTATATTTAGTAACCTTACTGGCTGACAGTAACATAGCGTACGGTCTACCATCAGTCACCAATAATATTACCAGTAACCAGTGATTCCGGGTGCTTTACCATTTACCATTGAGCAGGTGACGGATTGAACAGGTCTGCCAGGGGTAATAATATGTAAAGTGCTTTGAGCTAGCTTCGGCCAGGAAAAGCGCTATATAAGAACTGCATATTATTATTATTATTATATTATTAAGTTTTTATTTTTTGTAATAATTAACCAGCAAAATGCAGACCATCCACTCATTATAAGACAGATTAGGCAATCCTCCTTTCCAAGAAGCCTAAACGAAACCTTGATGTTTCTACCTTCCTGGGTGAATTTGTGGCGAGGTGCTAATAGGCCCTCAGCGGTTAAAGGTGGCTGCCTCAGCCTATTATGTATCTCCCTTCTCCAATCATGCCATCCTTATTAAGGAGTGCCCCTCAGTTCAGATATTAAATTACTAACATGTGGTGAGCAAGGGTGTCCCCCTGCCAGCCTTCACTGGCAGTATATGCAAAATACTGTATAGGGGTAATCTTATGAGAATTGTCACTGCAATCTAATACAATTATTTAATACAGTGAAATCTGCCTTTAAGACGACATGCGATATAGGGACAACCTGCGAATTAAGGACAACTATTTCAGCCCCTAGACCTATTCAGTACATAGAAATGGACCTGAGAAAAAAGACCACCTCAGAATTCAGGACAGTTTTTCACAGCCCCTTGGGTGTCCCTAATTCCCAGGTTCCACTGTATAGTAATCTCCATGACTGCGAATATCGATCACTTAATTTAGCAGCCGAAGTTAACATACAGAAAGATCGTCTTACCTCACGCCCCAGGGTTTATATACTGAACTGACTTCGAGACTTTTCTAGACGTCTATCAGGTCTGCAGCTTGACAATTACCTTTATACATCGTTAATCTATAGTACTCGCACCAATACTACCAGACGAGTGTTCCAGTCTGTAACATTAAACAATGCTCTAATACTGGTACTTATAACATCTGTCGTCTCCATTTTGTCCTACTTTTTGTTGAACCATCTGGATTTTTCGTCAGCAAATGCGCTATTCTAAGTTCCGAGGATCATGATACTCTCATCTTCCACAGGTACAGCTACACAATAACAGGCTCTGGAGTTACGCCAATGTGTACACTTGCACAGAAAAGTAGTATAAATGCTATAAACTTAGATATCAGTGATTTCTGTCTCAGATACAGGTGAAAAATTTTGGTCCCTCTACTTTAAAACCACCAATGCGATTATGGAAATGTGCTGGTATTGTATAATGAAAGGGGTAGTTGGTGCCAGATGATGAGGTTCACACCAGAGCTACCACCATCGTGTGACTGGGGTTACACCGATAGGGGCTGGGACATATACTGGACAACCTTCCCAGAGGCAACTGAGGCATGTAGGCAGCTACTATAGGGTGTGGCTTCAAAAATGGATGCAGAGCACAGTGTAAGTGTGTCAAGGCTACACTCCAGTGCTCAGCTCTATGTCACTGTGGCGGGGAGTGTACCAGAGAGTGGGGGCTGGAACTAGAGACATTAAGGATGGTAATTATGTTAATGTGTACACATGTTTCCAGTCAGCACTGTATAATTTTCACGGTATAATTTAGCTATGTAAATTGATGTTAACTTCAAACAGAAGCACTCCCCTCCAAGTTCACAGGTCAACACGAGTCATTCCATCGTGCTTGATACGACTTTTAGAACAGTTTGTTACAGAAAACTGTCCAAAAGTACAAAAATGCATCAACAATCACCAAACAAATGGTTTATTCACAGTTTATTACCTTTATGTGCTGTTTATTATTTGCTAGTATCTATATGTAACCACTGGTATGCTTATCCAATAAGTAAATACAGTTGCATCCACACGTATCCTATATCGCGTACAACACAAAATTAGTCATTTTGTAACATGGCCACCATTTTGGCTCTGGGAAGGATCTGGAATGTCCCTATAATATCCAAATGTCTTTGTAAGATACTGCCCTAGCAGTGTGCTAAATTTCATGCTTGTATTACTTGTGTTTCTTTCACATATCTGAAGTAAAATAAAAATAAAATAACACAAGTTCTCAAAGAGGCGACCACTGTATTTAAATGGCTGTTTATTTATTTATTTATTTATTTATTTATTTATTTATTTATTTATTATTATTTATTTTTATTGTTCTTTCTTTCCTCCTTTCTTTCTTTCTTTCTTTTTTCTTTCTTTCTTTCTTCCTTTCTTTCTTTCTTGATTGAGTGACTGACTGACTGATTGATTGATCGATTGATTGATTGATTGATTGATTGATTTGGGGGCATGCGGAGTATGGGTGTTGCCTGAGGACGTAGC
>JAAUYG010233880.1_pt1 | contig 10352 bp, 5 predicted proteins | sample 7278091 | NCBI WGS metagenome assembly JAAUYG01 (sample SAMN14350201, study PRJNA611818) | marine sediment metagenome | isolation source: surface marine sediment (0.6m) | place: French Polynesia: Moorea | collected 2018-08
CCCATATCCTTCATTTTCTAATGCAGTTAATGTTCGATATTTATCGATTATCGATCGAAAAAGGACTATCGATTATCGATATTCACTTAGACATTCGATGCACAGCTCTATCCTCCCTATGAATGTCTACATTCAAAGAAACTCTGCATGGTGATAGAGGTTGGAAGTAATTTTCTTAATGAATAATTATTCAATAATAATAATAATAAGGTAAAACTAATTATTCATATCTTAATCTATTTACATGAAAAAAAAATCGATTTGTCTCGGACTATTCTAAATATTTAGTCTAAGTAAAGTCTGTGTCGAGAATTGGGGCCTCGGGCCTAATCATATTAATCACTGGTAACTGATGTTATTGGTCCTTTTCCCGTTTTTATTTACGCACTTCCCTATCTAAGCTGTCGGCAGACTTTCAGTGTTGAGTGGTGAGATAAAAGTATATTTGTTTCATGTCATCTTGGACGGACAAAACATGTTGTGTTTCAGACGACGCCTGGATGGTCAGTTACTGATTCCTTAAGAAGCATAGCAGTATCCTTCTGAAACGACTGGTAAATAATAACCATGCCACGTCGGTCAGCACGTCAGACTGAGGAGGCCACAGTAGAGAGGCGATCAACAAGACGAAGCGTGAGAACACAACATGATGAAGCACCAGAACCACCACCCAGACCATCCCGTGGAAGGTCTAGCAAAAAAGAGACATCTCTAAGTCCTAGCCCAAGTCCCTCACCAGCCAAAGGCAGAGCTGGGTATGCATCAAGTAATTGACAGATACAGAGTATCTGTAAGACTTTAGTGGGCACTAAGCAACTTTTGTGTGAATTTTTTGCCACAACATCATTGCAATAGGATGGAGAGAATATTTGACTTCGACCCAAGTTTATTGATTTAGAATGACTATCTTACTCATATCATATTATATGTGAGTGAGTGATATTAAAGTTTAACGGCACATCAACATCAAAAGGGTCATACAGTGCCAAAACAGGTGTACTGTAAACTACCCTATATCATATTATATGTACTCCAGGTACATGTAGCTGGCAGTTAGCACAGTTGAAGTTCACTTTTGAATCAAAGAAATGTTGTCCCACTATACATTTCATTAGTAGTATTTTAATGGAATTTTGATATGAAGCTCTGCTTTTGCATATTCAGACGTGGCCAAGCTCGTGGCAGTGGGGACAGCTCTACAGAGCAACCCACGCGTGGTAAAAGGTCCAGAGCCAAGGTTGAAGAGAAACCAGAGCCAGAAGATGTCAGCTCGGAGGAAGAGCCAGAAGCAGATGAAGGTAAACTTGGTGATAGCTGCTTTGCCGTGTCACAGCAAAGAGACTGACTAAACAGCTTCAAGGAAACTATTTTGATATTCTTCATGATCTTTAATAATTCAAAACTGTACCTGAGCTAGCACTATGATGCAGTCAAGGTTAGCCACTGTGATAATTTTAGCCACTGATGACTTCTTTGAGCAATAAAATATATTCATCACCTAATTCGGTGTCAAACCATAACTCGCTGCCGTGGCTCCAGGCCACGGACCCCTAGCCATCTGGAAACGAATGAACCGGCCACCCCGATCATGAAGTGCCCCTGTAAGGCCTGATTTGTAAAGTGTTCGGGAGAGTATTAGATTTAATCCCAGATTTTAAATCAGATAAAAACATTTAAAGTATTCAGATATATAGTACATGTATTGACTTGTGTAAACTAGATACAGTGTATTAGCTAAAAGTTGAGGATTTAGTAACAGGCCAATTCTTCTAGCCACATCGGAATTTAGCATTTGGCTCTGTGTCTAATACGTTACACAAGCGCAGGATCCTAAGATTGTACCTGCATACAAGGCTGACTTGTTGTGTTTTGCCATTTAGGGGAGGAAGAGGAGGAAGAATATTCACCCAGAGCAAGCCAGAAGAGCCCCAAGAGTCGGGGTCGTGGGCGAGGCAGAGGTCGAGGTCGCGGGGGTGCTGCGCGTGGTAGCCCACGTAGACCTGGGCGACGCAGGGGCAAAGCTGCCAAGAAAGATGATGATGATGATGACGATGATGAAAATGATGAAGATTTTAAAGTCAGCGATGCAGAAGATGCTGCTCCAGCGCCAGTCAAAGAAGAGACTACACCAACACGGAGGAGTGGTCGACGCCAGACCCGATCACCACGGGTAGAGAAGGAGGAAGAAGAAGGAGCCAGTCCTGGCAAGAGGAGAAGTTCCCGAGGTGCAGCGAAGGCTGCAGCAGAGGCCATAGCCAAAGTGGCAGAAGACACCGGGGGGGAGAAAGAAGAAGATGATGTTTCTGAGGAAAAGGAAGAAAAAGAGAGTGAGGAGAAAGAAGAAGAGAAGGTTCCAGCTGAGGAAGCAGAAGAAGAAGAGCCAAGCGAGACTCCGAAACCTGCTGCTGCACCTGAGGAGGAGGAGCAGTCGAAGGGGGTGAAGAGAAAACATGATGATGAATCTGAAGAGACTGCAGAAGCCGAGAAAAGACAGAAAACTGATGAAGAGGAGACAGCGGAAGTTGAGATGTATGAAAAGACAGAAGCAGTAGAAGCAGAAGATGAAGAAGAAAAGAAAGATGAAGAAAGTGATATGAAGCCGGCAGAGCCAGCAGCAGAAGTAGCTGCTGAGGCTCCGCCCCAGGAGCCTGAACCCCAAGCTGCTGAACCTGAGGAGGAGGAGGAAGAGGAGCCCATGGATACCAGTGATGCCCCCGAGGAGCCAGCCGCCTCTGCAGACGACCCTGGCGAGGCCAAGGCTGCCATTCCTGACCTGGAAGATATAACTGAGGATGAGGATTCTGCTGTGCCAGAGGAAGGTGCTGCTGCTCAGGCCAAGGAGGATGAGCAAGCCCCACCGGTCCCACCAGCATCAGATGCGGCTCAAGAAGAAGTGGCAGCAGAAACAACCCAGGAGATGAAGCCAGCAAGCAGTCAGGAGCAACCTTCTGCAACAGCTCAGGCTGAGGAAGAAAAACCGGCGGAACAGGAGCCTGAGGAAGAAAGTGCCCCGGCTACAGAGGAGAAAGAAGAATCCGCAGATTATGTGATGGTGAACAAGGACGATGTACCCCCAGCGGACAGTGAGCAAGTACAGAGTTGTGTGCCTAGCGTACCACCAAGCGCAGTTGAAAATGCTGCCGAGCCAACAGAAACCGGCGACAATGCACAGCCCCCTTCAGAAGAATCTACCCAGCCTACACAGTCAGAGCCTGCAACAAATGGCCCTGACGCCAAACCGTCCGAACAGACTGATGGTCCAACACCTGGGGAGCTTCAACAACAGTCTCTGCAGTCAGTGAATGACTGCGTTGACGGCGCACCCCAGCAAAACAACACGGAAGTGATATCTAACCAGACAGAAGAGCCCAAAGGACTAAAGGTGGATCCACTGCTGAGCCGGCAGTATGTTCCTAACCCTTATTGTGACCCCACCACCGTTCCTGCTCAGAACATCTTCACTCTGGTCTCATATAACGTGTTGGCAGACTGTCATGCTCAGAGAGCCAAGTATGACTGGTTGAGTCCTCAGGAGTTGTCGTTGGACTACCGACATGGACGTTTGGTTAAAGAGCTCACGTATCTTGATGCTGATGTTGTTTGTCTTCAGGAAGTCTCAGTCGAGCATTACAACAAGTTGTTACAACCATGTCTTGAAGAGTAAGTAACCCACTAACTTCACAAATTTCCGACTTCTCGGATTTCCTTTTGTTTCTGGGATAATTGTAACTCGTATTGTTGTTCTTGTATACAGTTTCTAGAGTTTGAGTACAAGCTCAATAGTAACTGAAGTACAGTCAAACCTGCTCTAAAGACCACCTGTTTATAAAGACCAGGTTTTTCGGGTTCCCCGGCATATTTATATTTTACATATTATTGGAACTGCATATAAAGACCACCTGTGACCACGTTTTGTTGTTCCCTAGGGTGGTCTTATATACAGGTTTCACTGTATATGACCCAGAATTTTCACGCTACTGTACCCTACCAGCTGACTTTTAGTACTGTTTGACCTGCAGGTTAGGTTATCTGGGACAGTTTGTCAAGAGAACAGACGACTACTATGATGAAGGTGAGGCGACGTTTTATCGCAGGAGCAGATTTGAGATGGTTGACTGCAAACAGCTCCTCATCAGCCAGGCAGCAGAACGGGTAGGTAGATAGTTACTGGTACTACTGGAAAATCTTAAAAGAGAGAGAGTGGATTGGAAATGATGATGGGTTGCAAACTGATTAGTGCAAACCAGGATGGTGTATATGAAAATTCAAAATTGAGATGATCGAGGATATTTATAACAGGACAGAGATCTTTGTTATGAACGTTTTTTTTTAAATTCATGGTGTAATAGAAAAAGTAGGAAAAGATATTTGTCATAGAGAAATCTCTTGAACATTATAGTAAGAATGATACATATGCATGTTACACAATATTATTTGAGAAACACTGTCATTGTCAGATTCTGTGTTTTTGTAGGAAATTGATGGCTGTGGTTTGGAGGACTCGACGTCAGCTGCTGTGAAGAAGGCTGTGAGCAGTCCTGGCGTCGCCATGCTGACAAAATTGAAGTGTACCGTCACAGGCAAAACTTTGAGTATTGCCAATATCCATGTCATGTGGGACTGGTTCAAGAGACCAGACATACAGTGCATCCAGGTAAAGGCTGGAGCTGGTCATTCGTGGACTGGCTAAATGAAATTATTTGTTTGAGGCCCTTTTTCTGCGCAAGAGATGTCTGGCTACCATGGGCCAAACATTAACAAAGGCTATATGGGTAAAGGCATTCTGCCTATTGAACCAGTCACAGGCTTTGTTAAGCATGTTTAAGGGCGGGATACCTGTGTAAGATATACTGTCTGAGTAACTGACAGTAGCAGATATTATATGGATGTTGTCCGATCAGGAGATGACAGTCAGTTTGCAATTAGTGTTTTGACACAGGGCAACATCTACAAAAGTTGGACGCATTAGGTTGAACTTCCACAGCTGCTATACACTTATTCTCTGGCGACTCTTTGCTGGCATTTTGAGTTCTTGATATCCAGGTGGCCACCACCATCAAGGAACTGCTGACGATGGCTGGCGGTGCTGAAGCCCCACATGTAATCTGCGGCGATTTCAATGCCTGGCCTGGCTCCCCGGCCCATCAGCTTACGCAGGAAGGTTATCTGAATGACCAGAGCATGGCTGAACTACAGAAGATCCAGGCAGTGGAACTTGCAGATGGCAGGGTAAGACCAACAAGGAAATCCAGTTTAGGGTAGCACAAATGTGGTTGAAAGTTAGTGTCCTATAATATCACGTTTAACTTTACCCCTTACACATATCCACCTGCATTCTTCAGTACCATATATTGTGTGTCTTCAATTTGTTTTCAGAAAGCACCTTTGGTTAACCTGTGGTGGAAAGGCTTCCAGCATACCTCTAGCAGCTTGAAGAGTGCTTATGCAACAGTTCTGGTAAGTCTAGTCAGATACTGTGTTGGTTGTATTAGCTTAACATGAATTCCAAAAATACTTGTCTTAAGTTTTGACTTTAGTCAGATTCTTAGCCAATCACATTGTTAGTGTGGTGACTTGAAGTCAAAAGTTAGGCTTAGTATTTTCGAGAACTCCACCCTACATCACTGAGTAATAGCAAAATTTTGAACTGTTTGCATAGTTACTGATTTCATTCTAAATGTTAAAAAATTTGATGTCCTTTTCATGCTTAAACTGAGTTTCTGCTATCACATATGAAGGTAATTTTGGACGGATCAAGACATGTTCCCATTTCAAATACTAAAGTAAGCAAAAAGATTAATTTCTCATGTCTGGGTAGCCATCAATGTCCAGTGTGTCTTGCTTCAGGGTTGTGACCCCATGACCTGCTATTCACCCAGTAAAGGGAGCCGGGTACTAGACTATATCTGGACGAACACAGGTGCCTTCAGAGTGGTCGGGATTCTTAAAACTGTGCCAGCTGACAAAATACGGTCTGGCCTTCCCACCACCGTCTACCCATCTGACCATGTCTCTCTGAAGGCCACCGTGGCGTTTACCCCCTGATACTCTCTCAGTAAGTCTTGGCTTCTAGGTTGTGTATCCTTGTTGTGGCTGAGCTTTGTGTTTTCTGTATGTCAGGGCGAGGATCCCAAATCCAGCAAGTTCCCACACGACGGGGGAGTCCGGGCAGTGGACTATATCGTCTATACTTCCCATTCCCTGGCGTTGCTTGGAGTACACCGAACCGCGCCCGAGAGCGACATTCAGCAGGGCATCCCATCGGCAGTATATCCCTCAGATCATGTTTCCACCAAAGCCACTCTGGGTTTCTAAGGGTATATTGAAAACGCGTTAGCCATAGTATGAGCTGTAGTTGTATTGCTGCTTCTGTATGTATGTTTTTGCTTCCATTCAAATACGTTATTAATTCCGACCAGGCTGTTCTGACTTTATATCATGCACTGTGCTAATGACTAGAGCGAAAAATTAAATATCCTTCATAACCTATGAAGATAATATATGTCATAACCTATCATAAAAGTGTGATTCGCTATGTAGTGTTATATGTTCACAGGTAAAATTCTGTTTGATGATTTACAACAACCTAGAAAAACGCATTCATAAACTGCAGATAGATACCTTGTGTATTGCTCGTCATAATAAAAGCTTGAAAAGTTGTACATGTATAATGTTTTGCATGTTTTCAGACACAGACTTTTGTTCATGCCATACATTTTATGTTCAGCATTATACCATTGCCTCTTTTCAGAATTCACTCCACAAAGGGATCTTTGACAGGACAAGTTGTGAAGATCCTACTGTCCTGTGGTCCCTGGTTGCCTCCAAACACAACTCTCTGATTTTTTCATAGCTGCCAACAAAGCGACCGGTGGTATTCACCAAGCTGCATATGTTCTGATTCGTGTCAGTTTGGTAAATATGCATGGTGTGGTATTAGGGTTTAGGGTGACAAACGGACAATTTGCTTGGAGAAATTTGGACTGAGAATGGGGGCTTGCTACCTTTACGTCAGGCTCGTCATTCTTGGTGTACATAAAATGTGCGAAAAATTTATCAAGAGTCATAATGGAAGAAAATGTTCTTCCAAGCAAAAACCCACATGCAGTGAGAAGGTAGTCCTTGACCAACATTGAACCAGTTTCAAGTAAGTGCTAGAATTTGCACGTCGTAACTCGGACAAGGCCAAAATCATTGTGTACAACATTGTTAGTGACTGTGTCCCACACTGGAAGTGTAGCCGTCAGTTTGTGTTTAGCGTGGGACCAAGTGTTACAGATGTTGTAGACGAATGTTAATGACAGTTTTGCATCGTTTCACTGTGTGCAGCATGTATGGCAGCTATATAAGTATTGCTGGTGTCGTTTATATTGTGTTATGTCAAATAACTCCATCAATAGGTCACGCACAATATGTATTAAAGCATCAGAAAACTTGAAATCGTCTCAGTTATTCTCCCAGAGGGTGGAGAAATAATCTTGCTAGTTGCCACATGTATTAATGCGATCCCTCTGGACTTTGATTTTCAATATTTCAAAGTACACAAAGTTCATCCGAGTGTATATATGTGTCCGATCTCATATCAAGTAAGCAATGTTAAAACCTTCGTTTTCATTCATTTTGCAAAACATTCATTCTTCAAAGCAGTTAAAATCTCTTTCTACCTGTTGTATTTAATGTCATGTTTATACATATGAAGAATAAGCGAGAAATCGCTGCATCTGGCTGCAAAAGCAATGTATATATGTAATCTCCGATAAATTGGATGACATTTGTGGTTACTACCTTAACCAGCTGCTTTGTCAATTAATTTAAAAGCCAGGGTGTAACATTTATTTTTTTGCCCTCAGTTGAATAAACTGTCATGGTATCAATTATAATTATATTTCAAATGTTAATATTTAAGGTGTGTGTTTGTCCATAGTACGTTGAGCTACCGTTTAGGCTTTTATTGAAAAGTTGTTTCTGATTAAATTAAGATGTTATTGTATGGACTGAAATGTTTGTTGTATGAATTTTAGTTTGAAGCAGAGACAGTATCATTACAGTATGTCGAGAGATTGAAGTTCATTCCATGGTGCGATGATTATCTGTTTTGCGTTTGTACAAGTCACAGTGTTGTGATTGCGTAGGTTTAGCCTGACTTTCTTTTAGTCTCTAGTGTCGCCTATTTTATGTGACAGCAACCTTTGAGCTGGAGCGTCATGCTTTCTCATGTCTCCAGGCCTTTGTTTCATAAAACTTCAAAGACGTCCTATGTAAAGACGCCTTTATGTTTTATGAAACAGAGCCCTGGGACCGTTTCCCCCCAAAAAAATCTCGAGTCGAACATCTAATGTTAACCAAGGCATCGAAATGGCTGGTTGGTTTATATGAAGGTGCTTACTAAGTATCATTCCTAGACTGAACGTTTTTATGGAAAGCTAGGCTGGAATTCTCGAGAAAACCGTACGTTCTAAGTTTCGATTGAAGTCTGAGGATATTAGCCTATGAAAGTGTGTTGTTTGCTGACTTGACACTTAGATTTAAGTTGTTTCGAGGACTCCTGCCTAGCTGGACCCAAACAGTTTTTATCACACATCTATCCTGGTGTGACTGGTAGCCAAAATGGAGATGTATATGTACACAATCATATAACGTATTGCCAAACCCTGAGTGTTTAGTAACAAGTGCATTTATATTGTTTAGTATCTAGAATTCGGAAGTGACTCGTTTTCGCTGTCGAAGATGCATGGAAGTCCTGCTGAAAATTTACATTCTGAAATTGGCTGTACATGTATATATGTATCAGAACTAAAAGAATTTGGAATGGATTGCATGTAAAACCAAAAGCAGAGCAAAGAAATGAAATTATTTGACAATGTCCTTAAGGTGGATAAAAGTATGTGTACTGTAGAGATTTACCTGTACAAAGGTAAGTTTAGGTTCAGTGGTTGTTTTGATATGTAGGTCAAGTCCATGTACCAGTGGCTGAGACTGAGATAACAACAAAGTAAGTTTATAGTGGTCACTGGAAGGTAGTACACAATAAATGGACTGTGGCCGAAGGTGTACATAGATTGTATGTTCTCATCTTAGCCCTAGTTGTCTAATAAAGATTTATCCATTTGAGCTTCAGCGTTCCTTTTAGTATAAAGCAGAGTACACGTCCGTAGAAGATCAAGACCAGAGTGGGCGGATAAGATTATGGGGAATTCTACACAATTTGCATCACTTATAGCAGCCGAAAAGTGAAAGATGTAGGCGCAGGGTCATGTAAAATAGGGTGGGGGTGGGGGGGTTGTCCACTTAAAATTTCCCAAAGTTTCCATTCCAACATCTCTCGACCAATCTTGGCAATTGATTAGACGTGTTTGGCGGTGTTCCATGTACTTAGCAAGTTGCCTAAGTAACAGTTGCCAAGACTGGTTTCTCGAAGGGTATCTATCCCCCCAATCTCAAATTAGGACCGCTTTGGAACACTACTCGTAGATTGTGGATACAATTGTGCCAGATCCACAGAAATATACACATACTGAACACATGTAGGCTTAATGTATGTGCATATAGAAAATATATTCATGAAGAAACTGCTTGACCCCAGTGGTGAAAATTTATTGCATGAGACATTTTTAAATACAGTGAACACTTGCATCAACAAATGCCGGTAGTTGTATACATGTAGTAGTAGTCATGCTCCTCTCTCTGACTTGCCCATGCCCGCTGACAATTAGAGAAATTCTAGATGACATAATATTCCAAGTAACCTCAAGCTCACACATGCCATATAGTGATGCACCACATTAGAACTTTTATATCCACATAGCTGTTTGTCAAACATCAAAAATCGGCACATTTGCTGTCGGGCATGCTCGACTGCTGTCCTATAATAGAACCCCCCCCCTCCTCCGAACTTTACGAGGCTTAGTGGTCGTCTCAAATTGTAGCAAAAATAGCTCTAGATTTAATTAAGTGCATCATCCAAAGTTTTAAAAGTAGGGTATATATGGATATTCATTACCTAATTGCTAACCTCCAGCTAGCTAGTTGGAGATTAGTGTAGCTAGCAGTAGCATTACGGTTCAAAAACTCGTGGTAAGAATACCAGGGGTATATAAATTTGTGTGGATTTATCAACTTTGTAAGACCTGAAGACAAAATTTTGCAGTTCACAGTGGTCGACATTCATGTAATATATTTACTAATAGCCGATTTGTCACTTGACCAGCGAGGTTATACATACTGTCAAATAACATCCAACCATTGGATGGATGGATGAATCAGGCTTATAGTCGGCTTTCAACCACTCATGGTCATATCACCGACTGCAAGTTGTTGGTGTGTATGTACTGGACCCGTCTTGTACTAGTCCG
>JAAUYG010040752.1_pt1 | contig 10351 bp, 9 predicted proteins | sample 7278091 | NCBI WGS metagenome assembly JAAUYG01 (sample SAMN14350201, study PRJNA611818) | marine sediment metagenome | isolation source: surface marine sediment (0.6m) | place: French Polynesia: Moorea | collected 2018-08
AAGCTCTGCAGATGGAATGCTAATGGCATGCTAAGTTAGCATGTAACTGCTAATTGCATGCTTTCTGCATGACAATGAACTGCTATTTTAGCATTCCACTTTGGTAAGGGTAAAGACAGGGATTATTCCTTGGTCGGCTTTGCCGGCTGAGTTAACCCAAGAATAACCAACTCATATGGCCCACGCTATACTAAAACGGTCAAGTTCGTTAATCTATAGCCATTATCTAGGGCCATTATCCCAGTAGTGTGTTGAATGTATTTAAATTATTGTGCAGCTTACGGTTATTTGACTAGCACTATGGCACACAACAGTTCAACAGGACGTCACGTGACATTTCACTTTATACAATTTGTTTCAAACAAAAACTCTCTGGTTGTTGTTGTCGTTGTTGTTGTTGTTGTTGATGATGATGATGATGATGATGATGATGATGATGATGATGATGATGATGCCTGCTGTTGCTGCTGCTGAGGCTGTTGTTGTTGTGCTGTTGCAAAGATTTTTTTTATTACTCCAGGTCTCTGTCCGCTACACCCCGGGCAACGGTAACCAGCACTACTGTGGTGGGGTGATCTGGAATGACGAGTGGGTAGTAACAGCGGCACACTGCACCATCGGGGAGTAAGTAAGGGAGACACACCCGGCGAGTGAGTAACAAAGCAAGTAAGTTAGTAAGTAACAGAGAGACACAGGATATAAGTACCAGAGAGATACCCCTGGGATTCGGTAACAGAGACACAGGAATAAGTAACAAAGTTGTGCCCAGGATTCAGTAACAGAAAGACATGGAGAGTAAGTAACAGATAGTTGTGCCCAGGGATTCAGTAACAGAAAGTCACGGGGAGTGAGTAACAGCTGAACAGAGAGACTGGGAATAAGTAACAGATAGACGCATGGAGCAAATAACAGAGGCGTGGGGAATAAGCACATTGCAACTGAGAGATACCGGGAGTAAGTAACAGTGCCACGTGAGTAAACGAGACGCGATGATTCCTTCCACTGTGAGGTGATGATTCCTTCCATTGTGAGGTGATGATTCCTTCCACTGTGAGGTGATAATTCCTTCCACTGTGAGGCGATGATTCCTTCCACTGTAAGACGATGATTCCTTCCACCGTGAGGCGATGATTCCTTCCACTGTGAGGTGATGATTGCTTCCACTGTGAGGTGATGATTCCTTCCAGTGTGAGTGTCCGTTTTGTCATATTTCATCCCGTACCATTACTCGTAAAGTTTCTCAGTGGGCTTACGGAATCATTGCTGCGTGCCATCTGTTAATCCCACAGAAAACGAAGACACTGCCATGTCAGCATGGTCAGGGTGTAGTTTGCCATTCATTTAGAATCAGGGAATACATCTCTTAAATTGTCAAAACAAAATTCGAGGATCATTTTATTCGCTAGGCCTCCTGGAGATGTAGCCGTGGTCTCCGGCGTCGTCAACAGAGACGACTCAGAGGAGGAGAATCCCGAAGAACAGGTTCATTCAGTGTCCCTGAACATCCTGCACGAGGAGTACGACGACTACTGGTTCTTCAACGACATCTCACTTTTGAAAGTACGTTCAATTATTCCACGCTGGCTTTCACTTTGCTCTTAAACTAATATGAGCATCATCGTCGATATCGTGACTAGAGCGATTTTATATCACGGAAGACATTAATATTGTTATTATTTCATAAGTTTGTTTGTGACCGACTCACATAAAGATTGAACATACTTTCTGATGTCCGTGTACACTAAAGCACAACTTATTAACACATTAGAACACACACGCCTTTGCTTTATCTTTCTGGAACCCGCGGACAAACACGGCATTATGTTTACCGAAGTTCAGCGAGCTGTGTGTATAGTCATGATGTGACCAGTTATGTACTCATGCTGACACTGCTTCCTCTGACTCAAGCTGACGGAACCATTTGAGTGGGGAGACGCGAGACAACCCGTCTGTCCTCCCGATGCCGAGAATCTCTACGTGAATCGTGCCTGCGTGTCTAATGGTTGGGGAACGGAGCGCTCTGGTACGTTGTGACCACTGTTTAAGACCACTGAGTCACTGAAACGATTTGAGTGACTGAGTGAGTGACTGAACTAGGTTTAAGTCGTTTTTACAATCTTATCAAGGTTCATATCAAGGTTTATCAAGCTCAATGGCTTCATCTAAGAACAAGTTCGTGTGTGTAGGTGTTAATTTTGGGTATGAAATGATGTCCCAACCCAGACCATTATACTGACTTCGAACCTGCCTCCGAACCTTTACATCAGTCTATAGCTCTAGCACCCATGGCGTTTACAACGTCTTTACGACATGGCAGAGACCCTGTCTATGGGTATACATGGATTTAGGGGAGTGAATCTGATGGGTACTCTCAAGGGACATGTCGTTTGAAACCTTTACTCGCATATGGTCCCATGTTAAGAAAATGGGAAAAAAATGGCAAAATTCAAAAAGCTGAAATTTCAAAATTCTTTGAAAACCTTTGGTGGAGACCCTGCCGAGGGGTATACATCAATTTGTGTCGAGTTATTCTGGTGTGTACCTTAAGATAAGATAAGATAAGATAAAATTTTATTTAACGTCGGATTTGATTTTTAACAATAAACATTAGTGACCTGCACTATTGACCGACATGATATAAGAGGAGATGTCCTTTGAATTTTTCTTCCAGTATGGTCCCATGTTAATGAACATGAAACAAAAGTTATAAAACATAAAAACTAATTTTGATAAAAAAGATGGTCTTGAGATATGGTAGATAGGTACCTTTCCACAACATTTGGCATTAATTTGCTTAACAGTATGCTAGAAAATGGGTTTTACATACGAACGGACGGACGGAGGACGCACGTCTGCGCCATGACAGTAGCTCTGTTGTGCAGTGGCACAAAGCAGAGCTAATAATAGGTTGTGAACTTGACATAAAAGCTCGCATGGGCACCACTTTTTACTAGCTTGCTTAGGCGAATTATGTTTATTGCATAATAACTAATTTACCTACGATAGCTTGTATAGCGTTTGTTTATTGCTTCATAGACGCTACCGCTATTCTTCCCAGGCAATCCCAATCTGCCCCAGGAGATGAGATACACGGAGATGAATATCACCACCAACCAGCTGTGCCAAGATGCGTTCGGTCCTGTCGGGGACCCGGAGGAGATTATCGACTCCCAGATCTGTACCCATGACAACCTGGGCAACGGAAACGTTGAGAGAGACACATGTCAGGTGCGACGACAGCCATGTTTCTAACAAAAAACAATATCACTACGGCTTGTACAGCACGCATCCCATTGGGAGTCGGTCTTAGTTTATCCGAAGTTTGTCTTTTTTTTCGGGTTCCAGTCAGTGTTTTGCGGAACGCAATTGTCTGTATGACTGTTGGCGATTTGCTCGGTTCTCCTTTCCGCCTCAGTCTCCTTACAGCTCTTCTTACTCCGCTCCTTCTCTATCCTGCACATCTCAGCATCATCTACCACTCTTTATGTGATGCAGGTTATCCCAGGACGGCGATGCGCTGCACCTCAACTTTGTTTGGGACCCGTCTGTATTCTAGTATTTGACGTCAGGATGTGTATGCTATATTTCTGACGTATAATACAATTTCGGATTCACCGAACCGAGCAGGGACGTTACTGCCGTCGAAGGCACCTGTTAAATGGTTAAAAGATTGATACCGGCAGGCTACAAGTTAAGCCATACACGCTCTTACAGCTGGAGCTTTTCTATAATTGTGAGATTACAGCCATGTTTATTATTTCTTTGAATAATTGTTTAAATGTGATCTGTCGTGATCTAATCTTCAACTTCTACCTGGAGTTGAAGATTAAATATAATATATATTCAATTTGATGTATATCATTCTTTCTTTGATGACTTACTTTGGTTTCTTTCTTTGAACTTTTTGTTTTTTTCTCTCGTTCCTTCGTTGGCACCAATGAACACCCCCCTGGAATTAACTATATCTGTCATTGTCCAATGGTTCCAGGGTGACTCCGGTGGACCCCTGACTGTGAAGAACCCAGACGGCACGTTTGAACTGATCGGCCTGGTGTCGTGGGGTTACGGGTGTGCGGGCGGCTATCCCGGGGTCTACACTCGGGTCAGCTCGTACCTGGAGTGGATAGACGGCATCATTGCTGCCAACCCGTGATAGGGGAGAGAAAAATCTGGAATAAAGATATACCGTCTGAAATCTAAAACTGTGCTTGTACACTTGTTACCCTAGTTTTTATTCTTTGGAGGGGGGGTGCGTTAGTTGTCAGCTGATAGTCACTATCTCGTGTGTGATAATTGAATTCCATCGCCTCAGTTGACAGTACTATAGATGGGGTGATCACTATTCTCACCCCACTGCTTCTGTCTTTTGTGACAACATTTCAAAGCGTGATGGATGACAGCAAGGCCAGGGGAGTCGCGGTTGATTAGGAATTTAATATACCCTTATCACGCCCACTTCTGTGACATAACCCACAACGTACTAGTCACCGTAGAGCATGTAATTGTGTGGTACACATCAACAAAATCTTTTGGAATAGTTTTTCTCATTTCTGTAACCTATCGTTGCCTTCTTAACTCGCATTGCCAGTGTTGTGTCATGTGTATTGGCCTTTTTAATACAAAAACTCTGCATGAAACCTGTATTCAGGTCCCGAAATCTGTAGACAAGAAACCGGGACAAATAGAGTAGATCATAGAGTAGATCCCACAGAAATAAAATCAAGCCACAAGACACGGGAAACCAAGTCATGGACTGTGAGAGAAAAAAAGCCCATATTTACCAACTGTTAACGCCATTTGTTATGTCCAAGTTTGCGAGGCCCGTTTTCAACTTTGAGTGTTATCACCACGTGTTGAAACGATAATAATATTCAATGCTGCTCAACTCTACACATAAAACAAGATTCCACCCACACGTTGGAGCCAAGGTCGGTTGTATTAACAGTAATTTATGCCAATAACAACCAGCGCTGTGTAGACTGGTTTTGTGCGATGTACATGTAAAAACTGAGATTTGTTAAATGTGGTCAACATGAAGAATTCTTCAGCCTGGAGAAAAAAACGCAAATAAACGTTACTGGTCTATGCATTTTCCTTAGGTCCAAGCATGCAAAAATCTGATCAGTTGTATTTGTACCAAACAGATTATTTACGTATTGCAAAAAAAAAAAAAAAAAAAAAAAGAAAAAGAAAATTGCTACTAGTGAATGGAACTGGAACGCACAGAATGATACTTTCTCTACTGCTGAAACATTACACAATGTGCAGATATCACTCAAAGGGCACAACCGCCGTTCGAAATGGCGCGAGCCAGATTCTGACAACAACAAGAACAACAACAACAGCAACGACAGCAACAGCAGCAGCAGCAATAACAAAAACAGCAATAATATCAACAACAGCAGCAGCAGCCAAGAACAAAGAACGAAAGGATTTCACTAGTACATAGGCGTCGTATAAATGGCATTCCCCAATCCTTAAAATGCGAAAGCGTTAACACACACATCGTACCAAAGTTGTTCCATAAATACAGTCTGTCCACTTATACGTGAAGACGGCGTGAACGGCGTGAACAGATCGGTATGGAACTTCAGTGCTGCCATTGTGGGCAAAATGCTTTGACATGAAAGTCAAATTTGCTAGCTTGCCTGGGGAGAGCAGCTCTCCTGTCCGCTTCCAGGAGCATTTAATTATAAAATAAATATTATAAATATTTTACTAGATAGTGGGTCAATTATGCTGGGTCGTCTTCCCTTGGCGTACGCTCCAATAAATTCATGATCAACACCCTTCCGACGTTTTAACTAGTGACATTGTTTATATTACCGTATCATGCATATTAGTGCAGCCGTTTTAGCTTGAGATATATCTTTTGAAATGTGATAGAGACACATTTGGCATCGTTCCGCCAAAATTCAGGAAAATGGTGGTAATCGAAGGATTCTCATCGTATAGTCACAATTTTTGAGACAGTATAAACCTATATTTTCAAGGATGTTATAAACACTGAAAGCAAATGTAAGCCTATCAGACAAATATTTAAGGAGGAAAGGCCTTTTTGTTACAGAAGTTGTCTTAAAATATAAAGCCGGCTGTAATCATATTATATTTGTTCTGTAATTTAACGCAAAGTAAAGGCTGTATTTGAATGTCAAACATGAGTACAGTGCTTTGTTAACTCGATATGTGTTTTTGTTAACTTAATCCCCAAACGGATCTTATCATTGTAACAATCGTTAGTTATTAATTAATGTACACAGTCTAATCACACAGGTCACTCCCCCTCCCACCGGAATTTGCATACAGCCGTACAGGCTAGTTGTGCTTTCACACACTTGCATATTCCTCTGCAGCCTTTGACACATTCATATTTCAGGAATTCCATACAGGAAACTGATGCTTGACGCAGATCTGATCAATAGGGTTCCCATGCATTCGCAGGCCCTTTCATCCAACCCCTTTCGACAGGAGAGGGTAGCACGGAATTGAAGAGAAGTGACTGGCCCCAAACAGGATCCATCCCCTTGATAACATGCTCTTCTGACATCATGATGCTGGTAGAGAGCAGCAGACGTTGGTTTTATTAGATCAATGGGCCTGCCTTTCCTGGCGAAGAGATCTTTTCTCACTTCAACAGAACAACAAATTGCTCAAGGTTTGTCATGTGCTGGTCAATTTTCTCCAGTGTTGGTACATTCCCAAGTGTCTGCAAACACCTCAGTTACACTTGCACGTATTTTTCAAGTCTCCCAAGAAGACTTCTTCCTTTTACGGGCAAAGGAGGATGTGTTGTCACAGCCACTGAAAGCATTGAAAAATAGGGAGAGCTCGACACTTTGGACCTAGAGAACCAGCTATGGTGTATACAAATATTTATTGGAAGTTGCCCCCAACCCCAAGCTGATTCACAGTTCACTTGCATGTATTGGAGGATACAACACCATAGCTAACACTACTGCATCAGTGTCCACAGTTCTGATCATGATCCTCTCACAACTGTGTTGAACAGCATTTTTTGGGGAATGGAGGTGTCTGCCTCCTCATGTGAGCACAGACATATTTGACCAAATACTGTTCGTTTCGGGGCTGCAAAGGACTAACTCTCCTAAATTGGAGGACACAATTTGCTTTCACTCTGGACAGCTGACAGTAGTACATTGATCTGCCAGAAAACTGAAGAGCTCGGCTTTGTTTGCATCACACCACAAGGAAGCCTTACAGTTAACAGGAACAGGAGTGTTAGCCTTTACTTTTCTGCGGTCCCCCTCTTCTCTGAGATTCATAGCAGTCGCCTTCAGACTGTCTTGGAAGTACTGATCAAAGATAATATCAACTCTTCTTGCTGACTCCAGTTGACGCTTCACATGTGGTACAAATACCTGGTCAGCATACTCTTGAAATGTTCTCGATGTACCGGGGTTAAGCATATAAACAATGGCAGCCCCATCTAGACGAACTGCATCAGTATCAGGCTTGTCTTTGATTGCGGTACTATGCTGTATAAGGAATGGCAGAAGATCAGCTTTGGTTTCAGGTCGACGTTTCCCGCCCTGTGACAATGATGGTGGACTGGATTGATTCTCATGGCGGAAAAACTCATCAATATCCCCACTTCTCACTTGGCAAGAAACATACGGTTTAGAGAAAAGAGAACGGTCCTGTTTCAATGATGCAATTCGTTGATTCTCCTTTGCCACTTTGCAGGTAGGCTTGCTGCTAAATAGAGGAAATTTGTTCCTTCTGATAGGGTCTGTCAGACTTTTAGTTCTGTCTTCTAGCCGTTCCTTCACAAAATCACTATATTGCTCATTTTCCACCCTTTTGTTATGCTTTATGGTAATTTGGATGGTCAAGTGCAAAGAACTATGGGACCAGCTTTGTGAGTGCAGCCTAGTGCCGACTGATGTTGCCTTGTCGCAGTGGCGGGAGGAACACCATGAAAGCTAGTTCTGCGTCAAGTGTGATGGACCAGAATTTGAACATAGGGACTGAATTTTCCACTCTCCTTTGCTCAAAGCTTAGACGATCTGTGGTGTGGTCTTCTCTTTGGTGACGCTTGTAGGCTGTATCTGTGAGAATGTACAATCTCCCTGCCGGTACATTCACATGTCGAATGGGGTTGGATGAAAGGGCTTGGGAATGCATGGGAACCGTATTGGTCAGATCTGCGTCAAGCATCAGTTTCCTGTATGGAATTCCTGAAATATGGATGATGTGTCAAAGACTGCAGAGGAAGATGCAATTTATGTAACAAAAGGCCCTTTTCTCCTTAAATATTTGTCTGATGTGCATACATGTGCTTTCTGTGTTTAGAACATCCTTGAAATTATAGGTTTAGACTCAAAAATGGTGACTATACGATGAAAATCCTTCGAATAGCAGCATTTTGCTGAATTTTGACGGCTATCTTGAAAAAAGCGGCCATGTTGGAAAGATATCAAATAGGTATCTATCATATTTCCAAAGGTACATCTCAGACTAACTTTGATGCTTTTATCCAAAGTTAAAGGATTTTCACTGCAAACTTGTTCACAATATCACGGTGATGACACTTCTTCAGTTTAAACGAATGAGTATAGGACCCTTGTTAGTAAGAAGGCACACCATAATTTATAAAGAACACCAGAGGTCGTGAGTCCACACGCTAAAATGCTAGTGTACATACAGTTGATGTCGATATTCTCTCATACACGTTAGACATTGTGCAATTGCTTCATGGGAGACAGACACAGTTAACAGATGGATGATAACTGACACCGTTTCTGATCAGATAGATAGCCAAACCGGTGAATAAGCTGTAAACCGAGGCTACAGTAACATAGTCGCATTTGCTGACATAGATTCTCCGCCATGATGCTGTGGTTTCTGTTGCTGGGTGTGTAAGGCAAGAGTCAAGGCTAACACATCACAGTTCCGTATTAAACTTTTACCTATAGCCACATCTGGACTAAACTGGCTTTACACTTACACACAACACATTTATGCATCCCAAATCAAATTACCTCAGGTCAGTTTAAGAGACACCCTCACCCAACAAACAAAATAAAAAGCAACTGATATGAGCGCTACCCAGTGATGCGGTGAAACAGATTATTGAAATGTGTGCTATTTTTCAATACATTCGGTAAACTTACAACAAATAAAAATCTTACAAATCTCGGGTAAAATCATTATATTTAGACACATAAACATTTCTTAATATTATACTTCTAACTTTGTTCTGTCCTTCTGTTTGCAGGTATTTCGGCTGCATCTGCACGTAAGTTTACAATAAGTCCCAATAACAATTTGGTACTAGCATTCGTTGTCGATGCTTCTTGCTGATATCAGGTATTGATGCAATGTGTTTTGCAGTGATGCGATATTTATTTTCTGTGGAATGCCGTCTCTGTGCTAATCTTAACTATACGAGTAAATTAAGACGCCGTCGATCAATGAAACAAGCGGCAGAAGTACACAAGCAATACACATCTAGAGTGTCAACGCATCACGAGGTACTGGATAAGGGACGGGACATACACGAAACAGGAATAAAGTTTTATTAACCGACAAAATGTTGCCAGATGCCATATGCCACTCATCTGTAATTAAACTATGTAATAATGAAGTATATAACCCATCGGAAGTGTCCGATACTGTATAACCATAATATCATTTTCGGTGGTATACATACAATGGCGATATCTGACAACCGAGTAGGGAATGAGTTATCTGAGAACAGATGTAGCATATAGTGTTAGTCACTATTCATTCCCAAACAGCTCATCCCCCCCCCGCTACTACGCGAGCTGCTATGAAGCAACTCCTGCATAGCGATGCCTGTCTCTAGACATTGATAATGAAACTTTGCTCCCATCGCTGTACTGAGTGGATCCTGACTGGTGTGTAAGTAAATGACCCAAACGGACTATTCTCCGCAAAGGGTGCCGAGAATATGACTTCTTCGCTAAAGCCTGATGAGAACCTGTTTTCTCCGCAAAGCTTGACAATACCTAACATACGAGAGGATGGACTATTGTCAATATAGGGGTGTTAGATTGTATTCATACTACCTGCTGCAGCGGTACGCATGGTAAATAATACCCTGCCACACTGGCGGTATTTTGGATATTTGATTATTGAAATAACACTTTCATAGAAGGATATTATATTTCTCTCATAAATCTTACTATTTTGTCATGCACTGAAACAGATTATCTCAAACTGTACTCTATATCAGTATATTTTTATTTGTTTAAAAGATATTTGTTTTGGTTGAATTGTACAGTGTGGAAAATAAACTACTACTACTACTACTACTACTACTACTACTACTACTACTACTACTACTACTACTACTACTACTACTACT
>JAAUYG010045426.1_pt1 | contig 10351 bp, 6 predicted proteins | sample 7278091 | NCBI WGS metagenome assembly JAAUYG01 (sample SAMN14350201, study PRJNA611818) | marine sediment metagenome | isolation source: surface marine sediment (0.6m) | place: French Polynesia: Moorea | collected 2018-08
GCCCAATCAGACTTTTCATCTCTGTGTTATGACTTACGAAAGTTTTTTTGAGTAATTTTACTCACATAACTCAATGGAAAATGAGCGCACCGAAAATATTTTTTGCCTCGACCTGAAGCATGTCCATAAGTATGGTTGTGCAAAATTTCAGCCCAATCCGTTGTTTTTTTCAAAAAAAACAGCCACCGAAAGAGCGGCGTAAGAAAAAAAAAAAAAAAGTCGGCAAACCCATAGGGGATCCCGTCGGGACGGGATGCCCCAATTAAAGAAAATGGAGTCACGACCAAGAAGCCTGTATTTTTACATGTGCAGATTATAATACCGGTAATTGGAGGGGGGGGGGGGGGGTTAGTCCACCCAATGAATTTTCTTTCCAATCACTGTACAGTCCCTTTGTAATAAGGACACCCTATTTGCCAAGAAACTGCAGCCACATTAGAGAGGTGGCCTTTGGTGAGAGGGAGAATTATATACAGTGACAAAGATTTGATTTGTGGCCCTCTTACAGAGGGTGGCAGTCTCTGTTGAGAATGGCCACTAAGAGAGGGATCACAGCGGAATTGTAAAATCTGAATTTATAAAATATTTATTCCTGAAAAACTCAGAGGAAACAACTGCGCCTATAGATCTGTCTTAAATGCTGAAACGGAGGATCCAAAATTGCTTTTGTGAAAGAGGGTAAAATTGATTGCCCTGGATTATCGATAACATCTGGTACTTAAATTTGTTTTGGTACTCGCAATTGGTACTCGCAACTGATCGTAATCATTGAAGGCACATGAGCTTGATAAAATAATAGATATTACAGTACGTGTACCCTCAACAGTGAAATGTTCGTTTTTAGGCCTAGTTTCTGCACAAGTGGTGGCTAAAGTGGGCCAAGCATCACACAGCCAATGAGCAGAAAGAGAAAATTGCACCAGATAGAACTCAAACTCATGGGCCAGTGGATGAAAGTCTTGCAACTTGGTCTACTCACCATTGCCTACAGTACCCCCACAACCATTCCTCATTTTGGTAAACAAATAATAAAAATAATACTTGAGGTGAAGATGGCTGTTTTTAACACTGTCTTTCATCTGTTATCGTATAAATACGAATTTATCTAAAATAACAAATTTACAGATGTACATGTATTAAGTATGGAATTTTGGCTGCATGTTCTTCACAAGCTATTGCAGTTTGATTAATATGGAAAAGAAATTCTGGATCATCCTTATCAGTAACAGTGGCAGGCAGTCTTAAGATAAGCACAAGGTATCTCTTGTGTATTGACCAATACTGAGCTGTCAGCATTAATTACCAGTTCCTCTAGATTCCACCCGTTGTATCTGCAAGGCATATCTTTATCCCTAGGACTGTCAGAGAGTCCAGGAAGATACATCAAATCCTTTGATGGTTCAGTTACAAAGCAAATATCCAAGATGCAACAGATTTCTATCAGAGATAAAGTGCTAATTTGTGGATAATCCAAATGCCTTGGAGCTTTTATTTTGGGAATTCTGAGGCTTATCCATTGTACATTAACAGAGGTGTGCCTGTGTCTTGAGCTACCTATATGCTACTCAGGTGTAGAGTTCAAATCATTATGGATCAAAGCAAATGTCCCTAGACTTTGATTATTGGTGGTAGATGAATTCTCCAAACTGACAGGTGCATTTGGGATTCTGCAAATACCCAATAGAAAGCATGATTGAAGCTTTCAATCATGTCCCAGACATTTAGGCATGTGATTATCATAACGTTGAGTATTGGCAAGCTTGAAGATGTTAATTAGTAACATTTCTAGGGTAGATCGTGATCACAATTAATCTCACTCCACCCTCACTTGTTTTTACAGACAGGTATACATGATGTAACTGACACATCATGTATGTGTAAATTACAACAGCTACAGTGGTCACTGCGATTTAAGACCGCCCATTCAGCCAGCAAAATATGGTCTTAAATTGAAGGTGGCCTTAAAATAGAGGGATGTTTATACTGAAAATATATGAGTGGTGTCACTGATATCTGGTCTTAAAATACAGGGATTTGTTAAATAGAGGGGTCTTAAATTGCAGGGTCTGGGACCACTGTACTGTAGAGCATATTAGAACTCTGATTTGAGATAACCCTGCAAATAAGACAACCCTGGAATTAAATAAAGATCACTTATTGGATGGCCAAAATTTGTTCACTAGAGCTACATGTATATGATTGCAAAATTAAAACCACTTCAACCATTTTAAAGATCACTTAGGTCTTGATCTTAGGCAGTATTGATATTAAAGTAGGTGCTTTTAATTCTGTTTTTTACTGTACATATGTATTTCCATACCTGCACACATCGGTTCCTACATAATTGATGAACTTTTCAAAATATTTCTTGCTCTTTGCCTGTTCCTGCTTATGTATTATTAATTCTCAAAATATTAAAAATATATACTTCTGTACTTGTAGTGTTGCAGGATATCTGCATGGGTGGCATCAAGCTAAAAAGAGAAGAGTATGATTCAAATGTTTGCAGGAAAATATTTACTTTGGTCAACTTGAGGAGTGAGAGTCCTATGGAAGGGACTGTGTTTCCTGCAAATTCCTGGTACTAAGGTTCAGCAGGCAGCTTTCAGGATCTTACTATTATGGACTCTGTAGATAGATCCAATCTGCACACATAGTCCCCATAAGTCAAGTGCTGCAGCCTGTTGCAGTTATTCACCCATTTTGCTTTCCTTTCATCTCACAGAAGCAGAAGAGAAGAGCAAAGGGCTAGTGGTTCACTTGTTCTGCAAATTTTCCCTCTTCTTTATCTGGTTTGAGGTTAGAAAGTACCCACAGGCCAAGTTAATAAAAAGAGCAAAGAAAGATGGAAAACCTGAAAGCTAGTACAACATGTACCAGGTCAGACCTCTGTACAGTGGGGGGTTGCAGTCAATGGTGATCCCTGCATATCCAATTTCAGTAATTGTTCGGATTTACTCAGGCCATGTAAGAAAATTGAACTTAATACACTGGATTTTGTGTATATGCTTCAGCAATCAAGGGTTTTAGTACTTTGTAATTTACCGGTATGTAATGTACACCATTATGCATTGTAGTTCATAGGTTGAAGTACTACCTGATTTAAATAGAGATCATGGCTTCTGTGCTATCATAATTCACCTTACATGTTTCAAGTTATTCATGTTCATTTGCTCTCCTATAATTTCCAAACTATGCATATAGAGATTATATTTTCTAAAAAGATTTTTTTTGGGCCATGCTTAGTACAACACAATTGCCTACAGTATTGCCTGGCTTTTACGTCTTACTTGTGCAATAGCTGAAGTTGATCCTGGCATAGTTTGGTGCCCCTACCCTGGTGTTTATGAATGGCACCATTCCCTGCTCCAGAAGTTTTAAAGCCCACTGCAAGATAAACCTTTTAGCTCCAAGAGGCAGAACAAGTTTAGAAAATTTGGTTAGAAAAGTCAGAACTAGAAGTGGCAAATGCTGTTCAGGAAAAGTTTTTTTTTGTCAGAAAAGACTGCTACTGTGAGGCGCTTCACCATCACCATAATGTGAAAGTAATAAAGTCTAGTTCAAAAATAATTAAGTTTTTGATCAAAATCACTGCAACAAAAAAGTGGAATTCTATAATTTTGCTATATTTGGATACAGTGAATAGCACTGTATCAGGTAGTATATAAATGTCAGTTGGCATGGGAGGCCAAAACAAGCTCTTTAAAATGTTGGGTCACATACACATGTATTGTCCTCCTCTTATACCGGTATATGGGTAAGTTTAGCATATTATATTGCTGACTTGAACTTGACTATTAGCAAGTCGTCCATGAAGAGTCCAGCCATTACCATTATAATTAGATTCTGAGCAACCTTGAAAGTTTGAAGTCAAGGTAACCCATAATTTGACACCCTTTATTTTAACAGAATGCAGACGTTTAAACACCAGAACAGTAAGAGGAAGTCGATTATGGAATCTCAATACCGGTATTGTACCACATTTGATCTAGAGTAAACTTGCATGTAAAATGACAAAAACATGATTTGACTCTCATACATGTACCAAGGTCATTTGAAGGGGAAAAGAAGCCTGTGTGTGTATTGTAATTTTGTGTGTGTGGACGGAGGCATTTTCTATAATTCCAATAGTCTTTCTCTTGTGTACATCTGGTGGCAAAGTTGTCTTCAAAAAGCCACGAAATCCTAAAGTCTCACTCGGCCTACATCACGTTCATGTACAATTGCACCAGCATAGTTTTTGCTACACATGTACCAACCTGTATTGACACAGAAAAAAATCTTGTCTTTGCACCAAATATTTTCTTCCGGGGAGCAGTTAACATGGTTAAGCCCTTCACTGCTCCATTACAGTGCAGGCAGCTTTTGTCTTATTCCGGAGATGTCCTAACAATTTGGCAGCAACCTGCTCCACTGGATTTAATTGGATTTGTCTCTAATCAGAATGCATGAAGTCGCTTCCCCCTTGTCTAGGGATGCGCACTGGGATCGGGTCGGGCATGCCAACTAAACACCAGTCTCGCCCCTATTTTTTCACAGGAAATGCAAAATCGACGTCATTGGTCAATACTAAATACAGGACAGACTATGCAGTCAACCCTACTCCAACAGCTAGCCTAGATTTGCTTGCGCATGAAATAGATAGTGGAGGTTTAAGTTGCTTTTCTGTAACAAAGCCCACGTCACTTTGCATGCTTTAGGCACACGTTCCAGGCACATTCGAAATAAGGTGGACAGAAGGCAAATATTACTGCGGGACTTCTTCTATCATGACCACCACATAGGCCATCTTCCCTAGGGTCATCTCACCAAGCAGCGGGTTTGCTCAAGCAGAAGATATCATTGCATTCAGTTAAACACTGGCTAATGTTTTTGTGCCAGTGACCGCACACTGTATTGGGGCCTATACATTTGTATGACCTGGCTTACATTCGTGACATCCAGTCTTGACAGTCATAACCATGGTGCTGAAAATATATATTTCCATGTACATGTACATGGAAATTAAAAATTTTGTAATGAGAATGTTTATTGGATATTTCTCTTGCTAATAGGCATGGTAAATGTTCTGAAGAGTTATGCTCCCCTAAAAAAAATTTCAAATTCAGTGGCACCCCCACCGGCAACTTTATAGACAACCCCATACAAACACTTTAGTTTCCTTGCTGGGAGCAGCCCTTATTAAGTTTTGTAACTAAATTCAGGAACCATGTGTTTATCCACATGATCCAATATAACCCATCAAAACAAAACTGATACTCTGGTATGTCTTTCTTGGCAAGAAGCCCGGCATCCGTAACTTGAGTTTCATCACCATAACACAGTTTCCATTTCCAGACATATGACAGCAGGTGTGATATGCTGTCCCCTTTTCTCCCTTGGAATGCTGGTGCAATTTCTGCAGTGAATGGTGCCTCTGCCACCACCACTCGCAACCCCGACCACCCACTGCCTCCCATCGATCACTCCACGCCTTTATAAGATCCCACGCCAGATCACCGCCATATTTGGGGGCCTGCGATCGCCTGGATTCACACGATTAAGTTATTGGGTAATATGCCATAACTGGATAATGGGGGGAAAGGAGACGTGCATCAGATTTGGGTGCTAAGCTGATCAAGGCCGAGAGGTTTTCGTACCTCAAAACATGGCCATGGGGTATTGTTTTGGAGGCGACACTGGCAGCTTTTTGTCTGTCGGTTGCCTCGGGCATAGATTATGTTCACTTTACAATTATTTGCCAATTCCCTCTGGGTAAATAAGTTGATTCAATGACATAGATATCATTTGCTAGGTGAGCCAGTCGTTATTTGTCCTGGCTGTGACCTCAGTACATCTGAGGTCATGGAGATAATGAACAAGTTGTCTGTGTTCATGTGAGCAAATAATAGGGCAATAATATTGTAGTTTGGTATGGGTGCTCGAATATGGATATTTAATAAAGCACTCTATTGTGATTCAGGAACTAGGCATTTGGCAGTTGAAAGCAAAACTGATTTCTGGGACACACTGGGTCCCTCTCTTAAAGAACACTCCTAGAGAGGACATCCCTCTAGAATGGACACAATTCCCAGCAGCAAGTACCATGAATGCATGTAATGTTACCTCTCACCAAAGGACACCTCTCTAAAAGGGTCAATTTTTTGGCAGCAGGAGTGCCCATATTAGAGTGGGACAACGGTATACAGGCTGCTTGTCACAGTAGCGCTAAATTGCAAAGTTTGCTCATAATCATGATTTGTACAATTTGTGTAAGTGGCTTGTAGAATTTGATGGTTGGGATATCACTCGGAGGATCTGCTTTCCTTAAAAACCTCCAGGGAATGGCAGTCATACAGGAGATACATGTTTACCGGGTACATTGTTCTGATGAGTAACTTTCAAATGAGTAACTTAAATTGTATTAATGTTTGTTTCAATGTCCAATTAAGATTTAAAGCTACAGGAAATTGTCAAAATTTCAGCATGATAATTTTCTCTCTCTGAATGATTCAGGATTTTGTGTTCAAATTTCAATCTGTCAAGGAAATGCATACATGTCCCTAGCACCAAACAACATCCATTTTGTATGTTGTACATGTCTGGGGGTCACTTTGTCTTGAAATCTTGTTTTATGAAACCGTTCCGTTTCCGTTGAGGCAACTCGACCTCCACTCTCCCAGGCCGGTTCCCAATCCTTGATAGATCATGGATTCACCCACTTTCCAGTTTACTTGATCTGCAATGCTAGAAAGATGATAAGAAAAAGAAGTCTGAAGGATCAAATGGGTGTGACATCCATGGAGAGCATAAGGTTTTTCTGTCAGACTAAGGATGGGAAACCCTCAAGATATCTCAGGGAAGGCAGCAAACTGCTCGATAAAACATGGATTGGCATAAATACACACATGTCTGCTTGTACCCTGGTACAGCGGAGAGAGTCCTTATAGGCTGTAGTGTGTGATCTCTGCAAAAGTTACCAGAAAAAAATGTCCGTGCACTCAGAAACAAGTGGCTCGGTCACTCAATTAAGGAAGGTGCAGGAGGGAGTCACCTGTTGAGCGGAATGATGATCTCTTGTGTGTCAAACACTTGAAATTTTCATTGCCTTAAAACTAATATTGAAAAAAAAATTTCTAAAAAATTATCGTGGGATATATAGTGTGTTGTGGTGTTGTTGAAACTCTTGGGGTGTTAGAGTGTGCCACCGATAATCAAATGGGAGCCAGTATTTTTTTGTGGATGCATACGGTAGTCCTAGTGGAATCAGAGGCATGCTTATCAATAATTGTTTGTTACATATAACTTAATTAAAAAGATGTGTGCTTTCTTGGCCTTTAATTTAGAGGAAATGTTAAGCAAATTTTGCCATGGATCTGAAATCTAAATGACCAATGGTTTAGTGAAATTCAATTTATGTACAGGTAGCATCATGACTGATTTAGGGTTTCGTTATGAAGTTGGTGTCAAATTGCAGAAGATGGGTACACGTTAGATTATATGTTCGCATACAGGGCATTATGTTAGTGTACAGGGTACATTAGTGTATCAGCAATATTACAATGGTGCATTTATTATTAAAGTTAGGTTATCTAAGATGGTCTTAAAATAAAGGTCTGATACTAAGCATAATTCCACTGTATGACAAAGTTACATGGTATTCTGATAAAAAAAAGATGGTTAGACTAACAGATTTTAAAGCAGAGCGGGAGGAACACTATAATACTGTCAGTATACCATATGGTAGTCATGTGCAGGACACTGCAGGCCTCCTATCTCACCTGTGTGGAGTATTATACATGTTATACCTGTACTGTAGGGTGATCACAGCGCCATTGTGTCAGTCTAACCTCACCTGACCTTATCCCTGCTCTGTAATCTGCTACTGCATCATTCCATCCCAGAATTAACTTAGGTCTTCAGTATCAGGAACCAGGCACATTGCTTCACTCCATTCTCTGTTGACTGTAGTTATAACATTGATCAAAGCCAGCGTTCCTAGTTTGATGAAGGTGTGTATAAAAGTCACCAAAACATTAGTTTTGTATCAGGTAGCAGCTAGGTTTCTTGTATCTGTTACCTTGGTTCTTCAATGCCAAGGTTAGAAGCAGGCGGAGGCTTGAAAATGTATACTGCTGTGTAAGATAGAGCTTTGCGTATGATTTGATGTTGATTTACTAAAAGCAGTAGCATATTTCCATCACATAATATGGTCCTTGCAGATACAAGTGCAGGAATAAATAAAAGTTTGCCCCAACCATGGCTTTGTTTAAAAACTCTTATACATGTGTATCTTTTCAGAAATACGCTTTTATAGTGATGGGGGCCAACAGCAGTATTACCGATATCTTCGGGTGGATTCATCTGAGCAAAAACTCTATGTTGGTGCTATGTAAGTATAAGTTAATATAATAAGCTATAAATATTTTTTATGATTAAATAAACACTCTTAGAGTGAAATACATGTACAATGTAACCTGAAGTTTTATCATTGCTGCAACTGGATGGATATTACGGTAGTAGCTGTTCCAAAGCCTTTGGCACAGCCTTCTTCATAGGTACCGGTGTCACATGTAACCATGGTAACTGAGACAAAAAACAATAGCTGTGCACCTACTCTTAGTATTACTATGTACTGATGTGCTGCTGGTATGTGGTATGTGTGGTGTTAATGAGCACATTTCTTACCAAAATTAAACTTAACCCTGTTGACACATAATGTACTTTCAATATATACAGTTGCAATAACTTTCTTTTCAGGGAACATGTTTACAGGCTGGATATTGATCCGGAGCCCAGAACAGGTCCAGAAAGAATACCTGTAAGTATATATTTACACTCAATGGAGGACAGATTGGCTGATTAACTACTTCTAAAGTACAGTACTGATACATGTATTATTGGCTGCACATATGATGCAAATTAGCATACTGGGAGAGACTGCTGGGAGTCAACAGTCCTGCCATCAAACTACCTTATGTGACATCATATTCACATCATAATTAATTCTAGATGCACGTATAGCCTACCGACACTGTTATTCAACTGATGCAGCCACTTCCATGCAGATTTTCTCCTATGATCTCTTATCATTGCGCCAAAATTTCAGACCCTCTAACAACCTCCCTTATCCAGGGGCATTTTTTTTCAAAGTTGGTTAACTACTTTTTCAAAATATTTTGCGAACAGACATTTCCAGAGAGTGAAAATAATTCCAACCGAGATATAACACTTTGAAATCTGAGTGACCTTGAATTTGACCTTTCAAGGTCATATAAAGGTCAGATTTAATGGTGCCATTGAACTTCCCATGCATGGTTTCCTATTAATATTTAAAAGTCACATATGGCTCAACTCACCTTCTTTACAACATGTACAAGATCTAAGGCTTTGAAATCTGAGTGACCGTGACTTTGTTCACTCAAGGTCAAATGTGATGCTGCTATTGGACTCCCCATATATGTTCACTCAAGGTCAAATGTGATGCTGCTATTGGACTCCCCATATATGTTTTCCTATTACTGTTTAATAGTAGCATATGGCTTAACTCACTTCCTTTATGAGATATAAGGTTCTGACCTTGAATTTGACCTTTCAAGGTCACTCCAGATCAAATCTTATGGTGCAGTTATACTCCCCATATATGACTTCCTGTTAGTGTCTAATAGTAACTGCATGTTTTTCTCTCACTGTTTAGCTTGAAAATTTTCTGCCATCTCTTATCATACACTAGGCCACCAGATATAACTTTCATGCAAATTTGTTGCATCATTTTCGGGGAATACTATATGGATTAAGTGACCCATTTAAGATTTTGCCAGTACATGTATATTTTTCTTTTGAATACCCATGATCTTGATTGGTATTTGGAGTTATCATGATGACTTTTATAAAGATTATTTAACATACTTGAAGTGTTTGGCTATTTATAATGCTGTTTATAATATACCAAACCTAAGTTTATGCAAACAAATTATACAAATTACTAGTCTCGATTCCTGTGTGTAATATATACATGTAAGTCAGGTTTTATGTTTAATTGCCTATGTATGCACAAGGAAGTTTGTGTTATATACACAAAATTCTTCCTGGTTTAAAATTAGCATCATGAATCATCAAGTAGCGCTAGACAAACATGATGACAATTTAAGATTTGCAGTTCATAGGAGAAGACAAGGCATGTAAACCTTTGTGAAAATTTGAAAATTTCAAATACCAGGAATGTAGTGAACCAGGAAGGAAGTACATGCATGTATCCCGCAATGAAGCACTTGTTTCTGTACGGTGTCAACACTTTCTTTCCTTGTTTTCTTACCTTGCTTAATATTGTGCAGTTACCACTGATTACTTCAAGTATTTATTACATTTAATA
>JAAUYG010051148.1_pt1 | contig 10350 bp, 10 predicted proteins | sample 7278091 | NCBI WGS metagenome assembly JAAUYG01 (sample SAMN14350201, study PRJNA611818) | marine sediment metagenome | isolation source: surface marine sediment (0.6m) | place: French Polynesia: Moorea | collected 2018-08
CCTCCCCCAAAAAATAAATAAATAAATAAATAAATAAATAAATAAATAAATAAATAAATAAATAAATAAATAAATAAATAAATAAATTAAATAAAAATAAAAAAAAATGCCGAAGTCGATATTAGAAAGTTTACCTCTAATTCATATCATTTTATAACTGCAAGCTTGCCATTAAGTTCGTCATATATTTTACAATAATTTCCGCCACGATAATAAATTGGTTATGTGTTTCTTCTAATGTTCTCTTTCCACCAGCGCCCACGTTTTGGACACCCTGGTCACAGTGGGGCGACTGTACGGCAGGTTGGACATGCGGGCAGGGAACCATCAGCCGCCACCGTCAGTGTCTGGATAGGGAGAGCAATACATCGTCCACGGCTTGTCATGGGGCCGGCATAGAGAGCACTCCCTGCTCGTCTTCGCTATCATGTGAAGGTGATGACAAATAATAACACGAATAATAACAGCTCTGTTTTTTTGTCCGTTACGTTTCGGCACAATATATTACTGTAACAGGTATTACAGTCACCTGCAAGTAACTGTATATTAGTTTGAAGAAAGAAAATCTCACTATTCTTCATTATTTCCCACATAAATACATGCATGCAAATATTGTCACTAGCCCGCGGGCATTGGAATATTCGCAACGAGTCATTGCAGTTACCAAAGAGGTAATGTTATACCTCAACAAGGCCACGTACGTTGTGTAATCACAATTAGGTAAAGGTAAAAGGTAGGTAAAGGGTGTACTTTATTGGCAACCAAGGGTTGGATTAATTATGGAAAATGCTGCCCTTGCAGAATAAGGAAAAGTCGTTTTCGACTCATTTCCCGGGCGGCCAATCAAAAGCAAGTCCGCCCAGCAAGACGAAGCCAATCACTGTTTAGCGCTGTAGTCACTATGATGGCGAAATGGTTATACATTCGTCCAGTGACCTTCTAGTCTATAGTACTCGCCTGGATTCAGTGAGCAAAATTCGTGCACTTCTCAGAGAGTTCCACAGTGCTTTATATGCACGATGCTAAAGCTGGTTATACGTTTGAGAAGTACTCGGTTGCCTTGTCATATAAGAGGGCCACGTACGTGGTGTTGAGTTTGTGTAGCTGTAAAAGGTGTCAGAGCCTTGAGTGCTCGCGTATTTCTCGGGTAAGCCAGAATGCAAGACGACAACTCGGATAAATATCCACAAAATAACCAGTTTTCTTCCGTGCGTGATTATCTGGGTTACATCGTGTGATTACGGTAAGTCATTCTCGACCTGGGAATTGAGAATAGCTACTCACGTCCCTATGCCTATTTAGTAAATGGAAATTGCCGTGTGAAAGTTCTTTTTGGTGTCTCTGTTTCCCAGTTCAGGTTTTACAGTAATGTATCTCCGATAACAGTCGTACACCTTACTATATGCGGTGGTCTCCAACTGCTCATATGATATGCAAATTAACACCCCACTTCGCTTCGACGTTTGTTAAGACTACTTCTGTCGCATTTCCCGCTTTTGGCAGACGTGTTTGCTTCATTGTTTTCTTCTGCTTTTAATATTCTGTAGCTCCAGTGAAGATCAGCGGACTTTTCTCGACCGAGGAGAGTTTCGGCAGTGGTTACATCTCCGTGTATAGCGGGACTGGCAGCCTGTGGTACAATGTCTGCGGGGACGGCTGGGGACAGCCTGAAGCCGAGGTCGTCTGTAGACAGCTGGGGTTTCCAGGGGCCAGGGAAGGTACGAGGTCGTCTGTATAGACAACTGGGGTTTCCAGGGGCCCGGGAAGGTACGAGGTCGTCTGTATAGACAACTGGGGTTTCCAGGGGCCAGGGAAGGTACGATGTCGTCTGTAGACAGCTGGGGTTTCCAGGGGCGAGGGAAGGTACGAGGTCGTCTGCAGACAACCGGGCTCTTATACAGGGGCCAGGGAAGCTCGAGTAGTAGACACGGAAATTTGAACCCAAGCATTACGAACCTGCAGCCATGTTGAACAATACATCTGCATGTATATGTCACAATTATTAATGGCCACACGAAGAAAACTGCTACGCACAAAATCACTAAATCGGTACATATAGGATGACATATAATATAATTCCAGAATAAAAAGGCCAGAAATTTAGGCCAACTTAATTATGATACAAGCCAGTCCATGGAGGCCGATAAAGTTTAGAATTAGAATTCTGCTGTAACAACATCTGCATTGCTGGTTTAATATATTTTGTTGCAATACTTAGCTCAGATGTAATATGCCGTTTCTGAGTAACGGAATATTTTGTGTCAAATGTCGACACCCGTTTCTCTGGCTTCTGTTCCCCCTGGTGTTGCAGCACTAACGGATATGGCCGTGGTTCCTCTTGTGACATCGCAAGTCTTTCCTTACGTGACATGCGGTGGAAATGAAAGCCGACTCCCACAATGCCATCACGGGTCACCCCAGTTACCCACCGCGTCATGTAACGCCTTGGCCGGAGTTCGATGTATAGGTCAGATGGCTTAGTGTACTACGAATCACATTTATGATAGCTAAGCGCAGTTAAAACACACCCTGCTTAATGCAAAATAAATGCACTAACTTAAGACACCTAAGTCATTGATACTGTGATGCTGTTGTCGTATATCCTCGATTTTGACTTATTAACGGTTACGTGCATATCATATGCGAATTCATTGCGGAGCTGGAGACGTAGATGTAATGAACTAATAATAGAAGCATGTTGTTTTTAAAACTGAATAAAAGTAAGAATAAGACATATGTTTACAAGGACGGGGCCACTCAGCGTTGATATAACTGTAACCTATCACAGTCCTAATATTTGAAATGACAAATGCGATGAGGGGGAAAAGTAAAATATGGAAGTATATACATAAGAGGAAAAAGAGAGAATGATTATCTTTCATATAATTTTTGTTTGTTTATTAGAATGACAGACATGTGTAACTATGTGTGTGATATCATTGTACGTTGAGACGTATGATATCATTAATATTAAAAGTTGACGGGAGCTGGGGCAGCTGGTCTGATTGGACGACGTGCTCGACTTCCTGCGGAAATGGCACACAAACTAGGTCACGATCATGTGACTGCCCATATCCAGCCAATGGCGGGGCTTCGTGCATCGGCCTTGAAACGTCAGATAAGACTTGCAGCTTTCCGGAGTGTGCTGGTACCAAATAGCTAAAATAAATTTGAACTCTATTTTAATTATAAATTTGCACTACTAGTATTACACTTTAGTGATATTCCTAGCACAAAGCAATCTGTTGGGCGGCGAGCTTATAACAGTGTTCATAGTTCGCACGTATTGTAAATAGAATATAAGTACTACACTCACTTAGACGACAGTATATGTTTAGATATTGAATTAAGGCTTTGGCCTAACATTTGAGTGCACTTGTTTATTATGATTAGTGTGTTACGGAAATGTGACCGTTCGCTTCGCATTATGCTAAATCAATGTGTAGCTCCATTCTCATTTCAGGCATGCATAGATTGGCTTTACGTATTCACTGGCGGAAAAATAGTTTACCACTGTTTACAGCTGTCATGAATGATTGACTTAAATATTACTAGAGTATTCCTGGATAGATGGCGACGTGCTACTATCCAGTGCGCATGCGCTTTCAAGTAGTTTGAAGTAGGCATATCGGGCACCAAGCATGGTAGATAAAACTAGCAGTGTATTATGTTATGGTTTGCAATAAGACAAACTTCTTTTAAATATAGAGTTTGTAACTGTTTTGTAGAAACACGGTTTGCACGACAAACGTTCCCCCCCAAAAAATAAAAATAAAATAAAATAAAAAAATAAATAAATTTTAAAAAAAAATCAGATTTGTGGGTAGACAATGCACGAACAGCCGTCTTCAGCCTGCTTCAGGTTTCCCAATGTTGTAAAAGATTATATTTAAATTTCTCCTTTCCAGCTGTTTTATTGTGTCATGCACGTATTTGTTTGGCTGTATGGACACACAGTAGTTTATATGGACCCACAGTAGTTTATGCAGTTTATGCAAGGTTGCTGACCATGTTGATATTGACAACTGTACACGATATCCTAATGGCTTTCACTGAAAATTTCTAACCATTCTAGTATCTGGTTAATATTAGCTTAATGTTTATCAATACGTTATTCGAAAAAAAAAAAAAAAAACTGGAAAAGTGCTCGAGACCCACGTTTGGCGATGTATGAATTCGGTTCATTTCTCATAAAGAAACAACGCGAAAAAAAAAAAAAAAAGCAAGACTCATGAAACCATGTCGTTCGTTGTTCTTTGTGACGTGTATCCGACTGCTCTTCCTAGTTGATGGGGTGTGGGAAGAATGGACGTCCTGGGGAGACTGCGACGCAACATGCGGAAACGGAAACAGGTGGCGCTTCCGTACATGCGTTCCCCCCAAGTATGGCGGCTTGGACTGCAATGGCCCGTCAAATAGTAGCCAGCCGTGTTTTATTGACTGTGCTGGTAAGAAAGGCCAGCGTAAACCATTTCATTCTGTATTGTCACCCATTTTGTATTTAAACTCACCTATTTTGTATTTAACACTTACTAATAGCTGTTTTTTCAAACGTGACAAAGCATTTTCTTGTAAAACTGCCAGGCCAAGCTTTCCTATGCGAGGTTAATTCCACCAAGTAAGGAGTCACCATAGAAATCGCCCAAGATATAATATAGGCACAATCAATATTACTCGTATACAGCACGACCACGCCCTCACCTTTTGCCGCACGAATTGGCTTTTCCTGGAATGTGCGTGAATGTCCCACAGTTTTCAGGAGCGTTAGACTTAAACATTTTCGAGAACCCCACGCTGGCATAGCCATCGATCCGCAACATAAGCAGAAGTGGGACCCAGTTCATATTTCGGTTTCATTTTCCGCTGCTTGGTTTCTGGTTGTGTATCAAACAACGTTAGGACTCCTTTCCTCGATGTCAGCACTTTCTATTGATTATCTATTGATATACCTATTGGAATATTGACATTTATCTTTTGTCAAGTCCTGGGTAATAACCGCCGCTTTAGCTTTAATTTCAGGTACACGAAATTGCATGTATTTTACCAATTTATAGATATATTGTGGTCATAACAATAACATCAAACACAATACTACTATCCCAGTTCACCCTCCAATGTGGAGGGTTTTTTTTTTTTTAGATTTTCAATTGCGACCACAGAAACTGAATTACAAGTAGATTAACACCAAAATGAAGATATCGACCAGCAAACAAAATCTGTAAACCGAAGGGGTCACGGTTTGTTAAACTGGTCACCGAAATGAAATACAGCGAAAATTGTATATAAAGACCACCATAGGGACCAATACAATGTGGTCCCTATACACAGGTGGTCTTTGTATGCAGGTTCAATATCATGGGAACCCCTGGGGACCTGTGCAATGTGGTCTTTATAAGTAGGTGGTCTTTATATACAGGTGGTCTTTAAAGCAGGGTTGACTGTAAAGCATGAGAAAACTTGGGGAAAGTATGCTATTATCATATCAAAGGCACATCGAAAATTGTCGAAGGCAGACCGAAAATTACAAAAGATATTCAAGTGGGCAGGAAACCGGCACGTTCGTTTACTTTGACCCAGTATCTGACATGAATTCCGGTATGTTCGATGTGATTACTTCATGCAAAATGAGTTTATGCATTGTTTATTTCATATCTGCTATAGAATATTTAATATGAAACTCAAATAATCTGCAAAGAATGAAGCATGATTTTATTAGAGTCATTTCTTACATTCTAAAGTAATTTTTGGCTCTGCTGGACTGTGACAGTGGAGCTAAACCTAGTGGCGTGGCTTCTGTCGTCGTCCGTAAATTTTCCCAAAAAGTGTCAAGCGGGTAAACGCCAAATTTTGTGAGAATCTTGCTATAGATCTACCCACCCCCTTTCTCCGGGGAGGTGGAGGATTTCAATGTTTGATTTGTAAAGTTTTTTTTTGTTTTCAGTAACACAGGACCCCAGGGGAGTGAAAATTTCAATTTCGATCTTCCTGCAAATCCAAATTATTTCAAACATATCCGGATCACACAAGTACTATTTTGGATGTTTGAAATTCTGCAAATTTATTTTTTACGAAATGTGAAATTTTACTATTTACACTTAGTGTTTCTTGGACATGTATTATAGGCTTAGGGCTGAGTCAGATCAAATGTTAACGCTAAACACTGATAGGAAATCATTACGGGGAGTCCAACCGCACCATTAGATTTGACGTTGATGATCTTGAAAGGTCAAAATCAAGGTCATTCAAATTTTGTAGGCCTGTATATCACAAAGGGGCTTAATTAGGTCGTATGTTACTGTTAAACACTAGTAGGAATCTTATCTTTAAATACTAATATGAAATCATATATCGGGAATCCAGATGTGTCATAAGATTTTGTCTTGATTGACAATGAAAGGCCAGTTCAAGGTCATTCATGTTTCAAACCTTTGTATCTTAGAAAGGACTAGATTTCGGGTACAGGCTATTGAACACTGACTTTAAGTCATATATGGGGAGTCCAAATGTGTCGTTAGGTTTGATCTTGCGTGCCCCTATACGAGGTCGTTGTTAAAGATCTGGAAAGTTGCGTACTGTTCCCAATGGTGGCACGTACCGCTAATATCAAGCAGAGTGGCAAGGTCCATGGACCTCTTGTTTCATGTTAAAACTACATGACAACATAAGAGCAGCAACCAAGCCTAAATTGATTTACAGTTTTCTTCCATTTACAAACGTGCAGTGCATACAGCTTTAGTTGTTTTTTTTACTAAAACAAAGGAAGCAAAAACAAAACGTGTGCATAAATGCATTCCGACTTGTCGATATATAGAGACATGACTCCAATAGGTAAAATCGATGCACATGATTTTTGTACGCCCAAGTTGTCCATTAAAGGTCTAAAATAAGAACTTGAAAAATTCTTTTTTTTTTCCAAAATATAAAGTAAGCGTGTAACAAGCCAAGCAAAAGTAGGCACATATACACACACTATTGCATGCACAATGACAGAAAATGCTACAACAAAACCCCAAACAGTTCCGCCCCTATCATCACCGGTATTCTCAACTTTGCCTGGTCCTAGTAGCATACCAGCATATGAGCTGACGTACCTCCAAATGACCACGTGATTATCTTTTATCTTTAATCAGTGCACATGGACTATATTAAGATATAAGTATCTGGGATAGAGTGATTGTTCAAAGACTTATCCAAATAGAATATCCCAAGTAACTTAACGACTCTCCATCGAGCAGCCGTAAACTGGTGATTCCGCAAGCTTCCGTGGTAGCTAGTAAGCGTATCTTAGCATCGTAGCAGCTACTGCCATGGCGACCAGAGGTATCTGGTCTGGCTTGCCAGACGCCGCCGTCAGGTACGGCTGCATGCAACCGATATCGGTGCAGGCGCGCAGCTCCTTCATGTGAGCGTTACCATATTTCGTGGAGAGGTCCCCCAGTTGGCCTGATTCAATTGCATCCACCAGGCCTGTCAGAGCCTCGGTCTGACTGAAGGGCAGGGTGCTTTCGTTTCTCGCGTTACGCAAACCCCGTTTGTCGCCCAGCAACAGGATCAGGGTGAGGTGCGTGGAGTTAGAGGAGTCGGCATAGGCGTACCAATCCAGACTTTCGGCATCCCAGCCCTGCTGTTGGGCTATGGCGTTAGCTATGGCTGTCGCTCTGGCATCGCCGTCGGTTTCGTCCACCTGTCGTTTTTCTCGGCCAAGAACAACATCAACAGCATTAGAAATCCGGGCTGTCATCCATAACTTGACAGGGCAGAGGGACAGTATTTGTCAAACTGATTCACTTCCACCGAGCACCGTCTCATTACTTCCACCATCCCTTTCATCGACGCCACGAATTCGTCTCGGAATGCCCCCTTTATCGTCCAGAACACCTGAGCCCAGTCGACGCAGTTTAGGTCGCAGAAAGAAGGGCCGTCGGTTGGCATTAAGTAGCATAATGGGTGGGATTTAAACGCATTTCGCTTGATGTCTTCGCATGTCGGGTTTTCATGCGGTCTCAGCAGATGAACAAGAGCCACCTGCAGACATTTCCTTGCCGCGTTCACCCATAGCCGCCCTTTCTCAGTGAAATAGCTCAATCGCTCGTTGTAGAGATTGCAAAACTTCTCGGCGTACGAGATGGCGTAGCCAGTCTCACCGTCTCCGCATGGGTAGCTCGCCTCCAGACACTGCCTGTACCAGCTACAGTCGTCTCCGCGAGGGCTTAAACACGTGGCTGGGCCTGACACTGGTCTGGGTGTGACACGGTAGTCATCCGTGCACCTACAAGATCCATATGCTGACCCATGGACCTCCCTATAGATCTCCAGCATACACGGGAACCAGCAGACCCTATAAGGACGTTCGATGTTCCCCCATAGTTTTTGTCGTAAGTAGGTGTCAGTAACGCAGGTCGCCCACTGCTTGCCGTCGTAATGCGGCCTATATATACATTGTGTGACGCCCGCGGTGCCAATCCCGCGACTACATTTCGGATCTTCGAACTCGCCGCCCCGAACCAAAACATGCACAAGGCAGAGAATCGCAATCACAGCAAGCCGAGACTTTGGAGCGATTCTGCCAATCATGATACTGCCACTTTGCATGGCTGCGTCCCCTGCTTTAGAATACCGGGTAGCTGAAATCCTGCTTCTGACAAGTCTTTTACGATAGTCTCGCAGAAATGAAATGGCTCTTCAATTTAGCTCCACTATCATGGATGGACAGGAAGTTCCGAAGCATGTAGCTGGATCATTGTAGGCCTACAATTCCACAAAAATATCGTGCACCAGCGAATTGATTGATGCAACGACGAAATGATCCTTCCCTCTTCCTCTGGTCTATATCCTGTCAATGCCAAAGCAATATTGCGTAGCAGCTCTGCGACAATGTTAGTCTACCACGTACGATGTTCTGAGCATCTCTTAGGATCCCAGATAAAATTCAGCATGGCGACACATGATATTTTAACGACACATCAACAGGCCGCTTTCTTAAAAATGGATACACCCCAATAACGTACTAATTAATGGCGTTACACACTGCATTCCCCTTTTTGTCTGCGAGCCCGGCTCTGCGAGTTACTGCGCCATACATCGGCGACACGAAAATCGATAAACGCGGGGTGGCGCTTTTCCAGAAAGCGAAACTCTTTCGTTCCTTGTATGCGAATCAAGAACAGTCGAGATATCTGTACGCGGGAAAGTCCGATCCCCATGGAACCATTGATCCACATTTTGGGAAATTCCGTATTCTGTGTTTAGACTATTGCAAATGTATAAACACACTCTCTCTCCACTCAATTTCAATTAACGACATGACGCTATATCATATATGTATATATATATGCCAAGATACACTATACTGCTGCTGCTGGTGCTGCTGCCGTCGCTGCTTTTACTGCTACTACTACTGTTGCTACTACTACTACTACTACTACTACTACTACTACTACTACTACTACTACTACTACTAGGCAGACAGACAGACAAAGATGTTTATTATATTGAAATGCCTTTACAGTACTGAAAATACATTAGTGTTTTTTCCAATATCAGCCCAGCCCTTCGGGACTTATATGTCACATATAACTGCACAGGGTTCACCTCAAGGTTTCTTATCAATTTTATTATTTAGACTACCATGCATACGAAAGTTTGCGTTTTTCATTGGCAGGGAAATTTTCAAACATATGTTTCCAAATTCTAGCCATTGCTGCGTCATTTTCGACATTTCCAATTTCTTCTGAGTGTTATTTCTCGTATACATTTCTGCCTTAAATCATGCTACAGATCACATCGAAATAAAAAATGTTGTTCACCCTCATGAAGAATGCCCAGTCTAATTACAGTTGCGCCATATTTTTGTTCCTTTTTGGAAAGATGGCATCGAACGTATTCATCCACTTCTAACCTTTCCTTACATTTTCTGTATGTTCTCAGTTTTGGTTTAGAATCACACCTGTTTTTCTAACCGTTGTCGTCATATAGTTGTGCGGTACATGTCATTTCACTACTCCAGAGAGGTTCTAAGTTTTGGAAGTCTTCAATACAAGATATTTTACTCAAAATTGCGCCAACATGCGAACTCCAGTTATATTTGCTATTACCATAGTCCTAGAGGAAACATGCTTTTGTTAATCGATCGTCATCTACTACTACTACTACTACTACTACTACTACTACTACTACTACTACTACTACTACTACTACTACTACTACTACCTAGTAGTAGTAGTAGACTTTAACAACAACTACTACTACTACCTAGTAGTAGTAGTAGTAGTAGTAGTAGTAGTAGTAGTAGTAGTAGTAGTAGTAGTAGTAGTAGATAACGATCGATTAACAAAAGCATGTTTCCTCTAG
>JAAUYG010035252.1_pt1 | contig 10349 bp, 12 predicted proteins | sample 7278091 | NCBI WGS metagenome assembly JAAUYG01 (sample SAMN14350201, study PRJNA611818) | marine sediment metagenome | isolation source: surface marine sediment (0.6m) | place: French Polynesia: Moorea | collected 2018-08
AAAACTAAGTCATCAAGTCATTCTCCGAGGCCGGAAATATATTTAGTTAGGCGACTTTCCGCTACCTATGTAATAGGTCAGGTCAGGTTCCTCGGGTTCGGTATAATCCTCGAAACTATCCAGGTCGGCAGGATTGATGTCAAATCCAGGACCGTGGCTGTAAGCAGGATGGTCTGTACCGCCTTCTCTCAGGATCGGCTGGATAAACTAGATTAATGTGAGAACAGTCTTAGGAGACAACAAACCAATTGCTGCATTTTTATATTCCGATAGAATATACAGAATATAATATTTTAGAATGAAGGATTGAATCGAGTTTTAAAATCTGGCCTGTTCTGCCTGTGAAGATTCTGTAGCCCAGAGGGACCGCCCCATTTGTAGCTATGGTTGAGTTTGTCAGGCATAGGGGATGCAATGCTGAGACTGTGGGTGTCGTCCGTCCGTCGTACGTTGCCCGTTAAATCAGTTTTCACGGACACCGCTGCATGAATCGCCACCAAAATATTGTTGTTGACTTCCTGTTCATCCTATCTCAGACATTTTTCTCGCATTTTTAAATGCTTGAACCGCAAACGAAACGGCCATAGGCAACCGAATGCCGTACTCAAAGTTTGAAGACCTTCTGCGTAAACAATGTCCAGTAAGTTTTTGTAGGTTTTCACAATTTAAATCTTAAAATGGAAGTTTAAACTATCAGATTCTTCAATACGAGTCTTATGAGTCAAAGAATCAATCACAAAGTAACATGAGCATCAACCTTAAGTGTCGTAGGCTCATGCCACTTAAGATTATGACCGACAGGCTCAAGTTAAATTTCAAGCTTGAGTCTGAGACATTTTGAGTCTAGCGAAACGTCATGAGCCATGAGACTCTTGTAAGGCTTTTCGTTTGACCAAGGAATAGATAGAGCCGCGGAGTCCTGACTTAGCAGGCAATCCTGGAACGTTTCTGGTACGATCTCCTGGGTTCCAGTAAGATAAAATTGTGATAAGGGTTGGAACGTAGAATCAACAGATATGAAAATTACCACCGGTAGGAATTGATACCGAAGAAAACAGAGCAAAGTTCCAAAACGCATAAGTAACCACAGACATGTATGTGTAGGAAAACGCAACCATCAAATGCCCTATGCATGCAATGCAACGCCTGAAAAATATCCACAGGTACCAGCATGTCAAAAGTAGGAAATGAAATTGCTTCCTCGTCCGTGGGGACATTATTTCATATTTGGATAAATTATTACACTAATTTTGTCTGATGTTACTACCCCTTGTACAACGGGTTTCTTTTCATTCTGAGAAAGATTAACTTGCAGCTTTATTTTTCTTAAAAATGCAAAAAATGGGCATCTGCATTTTACTTGGTGGTGAACAATAACAATAATAATAATAATAATAATAATAATAATAATAATAATAATAATAATAATAATAATAATAATGACAAGAACAAGAACAATAATAGTAACAATAAAAATAATAACAAAAAACTTAATAATAATAACAACCTCATAATCCACGACCTTACCATTCCACGTCTATCCTCGTCTTTATCCCCTGCTGGTTCAGACATTGGTGCCCCCTGGTAGCGGAGAACGGCATACGCGTTGGACATGTCAGTTTCGCAATGTATCAAACCATGCGCCTTAAACCAGTAGTTGTCCACTGCCTGATGTGTTTCCAAGATAAAGTCGTATCTCTGACCTAAAGAGTGAAGGCACTTTAGTAATTAATACCATTTATTTATTTATTCAATACAGCGTGGTTTCATGGACTTTCAGGGAAAAATAATTTATAACGAAAAATGATCATTTTTTCAATATTTTTTCCCTGTATTAATTGTGGGGGGGGGATCAGGCTTATAGTCGGCTTTCAACCACTCATGGTCATATCACCGACTGCAAGTTGGATTCGGTGGTGTATGAATGTGTGTGTATGCGTGGTGATTTTAATGTGGACCTGTCTTGTTTGGGCCGAACCATCTACGCCCGACAATTTTGGGGTGCCAATCCACCCATTCACATGATTCAATTCCGCCACAGGTGAGCAGAACGGAATCACTCAGACTATTTATATTGACTCCGAGCCGCCCAGTCGGATACCTAACTCATTAATGCCAAGCGCCAAGATGAGAAGCGCAAAGAACCTCCCATTTTTTGCATCTTTGGTGTGACGCGGTCGGGGGTATCGGCTCCCGCACCCCGAGCGGACGCTCTAACCACTATGCTACGCGGGGGCGGTCCTGCATTAATTGAAATTCAGTACATGATACTGGGTTACTGTTAAAAGCCAGGTATTCTTTAGCCCCCGCCCCCACCCCCACAAATAAAAATACTACACAAAAAATTTCAAACATGCCTTTTAAAAATCGACTTTGTAGAATATAACGGGTTCGTACCGTAGATTGCCTTGTGTTTAACTTTAAAAATGGATTTATGACATACATGTCCATAGAATTTTATTTTAAAAACTTGTAATAAAATATATTCAAAAATTACCTGGCATCAGAGTAAAGGTATCCACCTCCCGGGCGATAATGGGAATTCCGTCGGCAGCAATGACAGTGATGTTGTGTTGTTCCACCGAGACCTTAAACGCGCACATTTTATTTCCCGGTTGGCTGAGACGGAAGCGGTATCTCTTATTTGGCTCCAGGTTGTAAACCGGCCAGGGAGTTAGCTTAGCTTCGACATCTGGATCGCCTGAATCTACCAGATAGCGTTGACCACGCCCATTGATGAGGGCGGAATCTGGATAGCCAACCGAACGGTCGAAGTGATGCATCAGTGCGAATTCCTGGATGGAACACCAAAATATGGCAACATTTCAGTTCAAAGACATGTTCTTTTTTTGTTGTTGTTCTTCCTGTTTTAGTTGCTCTTTTTGGCATTCAGCCGTTTACGACGGCTCTATACTTCCCTTATATCTTCTTTATTTACCGATAATTTTGTTTTTCGTGTCTCTTCACTGATTATTGGACTAACATGTGAGGGAATTGCGCCATGAGCAAACGCTTGGTTATAGCCAAAGTAAGTGTTACATTTATATTACTTCGAAGGTTACCGTTTTCTTTGCTTTTACTGACAAATAATCAAGTATACATTCCTATCTTCCTTTATTTCCACAGTTTCCCTTTTCAGTCTTTGTTATTATATCGACCTGTGAATGTTTCTTAGTATTTATACATTTGCTAAATAGTATACACCCCAGTTTATTCAATATTACGTTATCCTCCCCCTCTAATGTATTACTATATAATTTCAAACACTCTTTACATTTGGCACATAAACTGGCGTTAATGTCATTTGGGTTTCTGCCATTTGACACATAAAATGTGTCAATGTCATTTGACACATGAAATGATTTTAACACGTTTGCCTAAGAGATCACTGCTGTACACATGATAGTCTAATATAAAATGTTGCTGAAATTGAAGTACACATGTACCTGGGATGAAGACATATTTTTGAGGTCGTACACCATGAGCACAAATTCACAGTCCCCGGTGGGCGTATCACAGTCGTGGTCATACAGGTCATAGTGGGGTTCTGTCTCCTGGGGACCGTGTACGACCAAGGGGCCGAACAGTCCGTCCCCCCTCTGAAAGCTCGTGTGGGAATGATAGAGCATAGTCCCGGCAGGTTCCGCCAGGAACTCGTACCTGAAACCCAGACATCAAGGTATTAATGTTCCTCACAGACAGTCCCACGCAACCCCAGTTAATTAGTTAATTAGAATTTAATTTGGAAAACTCTCAAATAGTTTGAATTGAAAAAATCACCCCACACGTATCTACTCTAAACCTGCAGCCCTGTCTCTTTCATTCAAGCGCCCTTAAGTTCGTATCACAAAGAGAAGGGCGCTCTAAAAGTATACTACCATTACCATTACTCTGTTTTTTTACCAGCTACCTTTATTATTTTTGAGGACTAATATGGATGTGGTAAACATTTATCAGTATTTTCCTTATTGTTAATATTAAAAATAACAACCGCAGAGCAATGCGCCATCTCTAGAGATTTAACAATAACGAATTATGTCGCGATGGCAAAGGCGAGTTGCACAAACCAAATTGTATATGCTATACAGTGAAAGTTTTAAGACAAATCCAAGAGTAATAAAATCACATAGTAAATATCGCTTATTCATGACCAAAAGCAATGGCCAAAAGTTACGCCCATACGTTTGTATGCCAGAGTAAAGACCGTATCGTAGAAGATGGCACTCAAACTACATGTAGATAACCAATTCCTTTTTTTCCTGCAACGTATCTTGATATGAGGCTATGCTTTTTTTAATCAAGAACAATATTTTGAAGCTTAAAAATAAAGAATTATCAAAGACTACAATTTTGCTTATGTAAAGTACGTGAAGCTTTCGCCCTGGTTGATAGGGCAGCTTGTCAGCATGTGTGCCCCGTCCATGTACGGAGTTTCCCTCTGGTACATGCCGTGCCAGTGTATGGACACCGACTCCGCATCGTTTATATGGTTATTAACCTTCACACGGATAGTGTCTCCTTCACACACCTAGTTACAGATGGGAAAAGCAACGTGTGGTAAAGCATAATCAAGTACCTTATATGAATTCGCGATTAAGAAAAGCTATAAATGTACGTAATATGTTGAGACGTAAATTTGTCAGAAACCGACAACAACTTGGTTGCGACAATATCCCGCCTAAAATTCTTAAAACTGGTGCATACGTACTGTCAAGACCAATTAAATTTTTGATAAACCAATCTGTAGATGCAAACACATTTCCAGGTGCGTTAAAACTGGCTGATGCTGTGCCTGTGTATAAAAAGGAGGACGCATTAGACATGAAGAAAAACAGGCCTGTTAACGTCCTTCCCTGTTTGTATCAAAGTGATTTGAAAGTGTTTTACTTGAACAGATTAGTGTATTTTTTGAAAGCGTGTTATCGAAGTATTTGTCAGGTTTTAGAAAAGGGCATAGTTGCCAAAGTGTCTTGCTTAATTTAGTGGAGAAATGCAAACTCGCTGTTGACTCAAATAACGTATACGGTATTCTTCTAACAGACTTATCTAAGGCTTTTGATTGCCTTCCATACCAACTTGTGGTTCGTAAGCTCAGGGCGTATGCTCAGGGCGTAAGCTCAGGACTCCTGTAAACTCCTTACACAATGTATGAGTTATTTTACCAACAGAAAGCAAAAGGGTAAAGGTTGGAAACTGTAAGAATGAATGGTTACGAACAGAGAAGGGCACCCCACAAGGGTCTGTGCTTGAGCCGTATTTGTTCAACTTTTTTCAAAACGATTTGATGGGTTTGTTGGAAAAGTCTTGTAATGTCTATGTCTTCAATTATGCAGACGATAACACTATCCGCCCCGCTGGCAAGGATAATTAACAAGTCTGTGTATCGTTAAACGAATCCTCGGAAATAGGTAGTATATTCAACCCCTTGGCGGGAAAGTTTTCCGGACATACGCGACAAAAACCTGAAAGGCACGAAAAGTTTCGAAGCATGTGCACGTTATTGCTTGGTCAAAATAACTCCGACCAATCAGAACCGTGCAGATATGATCTGAATACAACATGGCGGCAACACCACAACTCGACAGCAAACGTGCATTGTTAATGGCCGTAAAACTGTGCAAGTGGCTAGTGATGGTGTAACAATGCGTGGGATATCGTACCATTCTCTGGCAGTGGATTATCGCTTTCAAAGAGCATGCACACCCAGGAAAAGGGTGGCCAGGCCGTCTCGCGTTTGCATGACTCATTCTGATGAGCCGAGAGCGGCCGAGAGTGGTCTTCAACTCCCGAATGAAACCGAGTATTCATTTGGCGATTTTATGACGCGAAATACTCCATATTATGGTTAATTGGTTCAATGATAATTACCGGTATATGCATGCCAACCCAAGTAAATTTCAGCTAATAATATTCGGTACATCGTTACAAACAGGAACTGCAAAGGTAACCGATGACATCGTTATAGAGTTGCGGTCTTCTGTAAAGCTGCTTGGGACGTTTCTTGACAGCAAGCTGCGCTTCAATGAACATGTTTCGAGTCTATATTGTAAGGCCGGCAATACGGTGAATGCACTGGCATTAGTTTCAAGGACCCTCGATAGTGTAACCAAATTAGCCTTGGTGAGATATTGTATTTCATGCTACTTTAATTACTGCCCATTGATATGCCATTTTTGTGGGGATGAGTGCTCAAAGGCGTTAGAACGTATACAGCTCTTAAATTTGTATATAATGAATTTAAGTCGTCATACACCGAAATACTAAAGGTCTCAGGACATGTCTAGCTTGTACTAGCAGCGAATTCGCTTTTCATAGTAGTAGAGCAGCAACAGCAGGAGTCGTAATGATGGTAGAAACAGCATTAGCAGTCTTCTATTTTAAATTAAATGCTTTTTTCAATAACTAGCCCCCCTTGCCCTCACTGACCTCTATGATAGGCCCCGGTGATTGTTTGTTGACCGTCAGTATCCCACGTCTGTTACCGTCTCCAGGGATACAGTAGGGACGCTCACAGTCGGTCTCGTTAAACGGACAGTCATAACAGGCCTTTAGGAATGACAAGATATATTGCGCTTTGAACAAGAGCTTTGCAGGTTGCTGTGTGTCTCTTGAAGTAATTGCGAGGCCATCGCTTTTTAGTCGCAGGAATGTTGCATCAGTACGATGTGTTACACTGTGCGCTTATAGATTCAACTCAAAGTCCAGTTCCATAAGACTGGTGTGCGCACATGTAACTGGTTTCCCACAAATGTTGCCATCGGCTCTCTTTGACAACTCACTTTCAAAAGTCAAAAGCTAACTTGGTCTACACTAGATTTTAAATTTTACCTTTCACATTTTGACAAGTACATGTAAATGCCAAAGATCAAACGCTAAATTGTGTCATATAAGCCTTTAAATTTAACTTTTGACACTTAATAACTCAATTTCAAAGGTCTAATGCAAACTTTTATTATACTAGATGTTAAATTTAGGTTCTGGGCTTTTAAAACTAACTTTAAAAAATCATAAGTCTGAGACCCAAAGTTAAGCAAGGTATAAACTATAAATGCAATTTAATTAGTAGACTTAAGTTGACAATAAAACTACCAAATGACCGACGTTGTTTCAAACGCACATGAATGCAACTGTTCCTCGAGCACAAAATTACCACAAATCGCTGGAAATATGTTTACTCTCTGCATTGTTACTTAACTGTAATTAAGACATCTGATTGTATATCTTCGTACGATAAAAAAAGAAATATGTGAATATGTTTACTCTCTGCATTGTAACTTAATTGTAAGTAAGACATCTGATTGTACATCTTCGTACAAAAAAGAAGAGGTTCATGGACCTTGGCGCTCTGTTTGACAGCTGTAGTTGGTATGACAAGTGACAGTTTTCTCCAAACATGTATCAACTCACTGCTGCAGAGTAATTCAAATCCTGGGATAACTCTTATATAGTACCATACCATGCATGTATCAATTTTAAATCATTTCCAACACTTCCACTTAATTCTTTCAATGTCACTCGAGAGTAAATGTAATTTTGCTATTTGGCCCCCTATATGTCATTTAGCATTGGTGTTTAATAGTAACATAAGATGTACATACTTGCACAGCTCCTTTATATACTTAAGCCGTCGAAAGCTGAGTGATATCAACCTTTCAAAGACACTAAAGGTAAAATGTAAACCAACAAATGGACTCCCCTCATATTTTTTTCTATTACTGGTAACTACTACTAGTAGTAGTAGTAGTAGTAGTAGTAGTAGTAGTAGTAGTAGTAGTACTAGTAATAGTAGTAGTAGTAGTAGTAGTAGTAGTAGTAGTAGTAGTAGTAGTAGTAGTAGTTTTAGTGCAGCAGCAGCAGCAGAAACAATAGCAGTAGCAGTAGTAGTAGTAGTAATAATAGTTGTAATATCAGTATTAGTAGTAGTAGCAGCTAGTAGTAGTAGTAATAGTAGTGGCAGTAATAGTAATAGTAGTAGTAGTTACTGTTGTTGTCGTAGCAGTAACAATATATGTATCAGTAGTAGTAGTAATAGTAGTAGTAGTAGTAGTAGTAGTAGTAGTAGTAGTAGTAGTAGTAGTAGTAGTAGTAGTAATTTTAGTGCTAGTAATGGTAGTAATAGTAAGTTCAGAGAATCTCTTACTTTAGACATGAACAGGTACCACGACACGTTGAAGTTGTATTCGCAAACTCTGTGATCGTCTACGGTACATGGCCTCTGGCACTCATGTGGTTCGCCTGGTAACTGGCCTGGCACCAGCGACAGGCTCAACAACACTGGGGAAACCAAGCAACTGGAGAGTTAGTATTTTATATGTAACATACTGCTAAAAGTACACATGTTGACGTATATATTTACATCTTTACAGTTCACAGGGATACTATGGTAAGTGTACATACTTCAAGATAACTTAGTACTTATTAAATAGAGTTATTTTTAATACTAGCCAATTTCTATTGGTCTCATCTTGTACAGAACTTGATGGACATGCCGACAAAAAACATTTATGCTACTGTTATTTGTTATTATTAGTCACATCAAAACGTTATCCTATCTTGTTATAGTGCATTTATTTAGGTGATAAGATTGTTAATATCTGGTGTTTAGACAAAATGCGCAATGTGTCTATCCAAACTACATTGAATTTGAAAATTCAGTATGGTATTACTTTTTCCTATACTACTTCTTCTTGCTCAGATGTATTACTTCTCTGCCTTTATCATGATGAAACTTTAATGCATGGCACACACTTATTTCACTTCTCAGCAGGAAGAGTTAAACAAAACCCTTCCATTCTGCTATTCCTGTTCCCAGAGCCCCGTGCTCTCAGGCATTCATTCAACAGAACATCAGTTCGAATCCACCTGAGGCATTCATTCCATCTCCCTGCTTGGTCTCGGTTCCCTATGCATTGCCCACTTGTTCACCCAGATGGTATGGAACGTTTTACTTATATTATATTTTATTTATTTATTTATTTTCGGATATTGTATTCTGCTGCAGTGGTGGGGGTTGATTTATGTCCGTTAAGGAGGGTAACTGATTATATGGCACTGCTGATAACACTGATTGGTCGCATATTATAACACAATGGACTCTTGGCTGAGATCAACAATTGAGCTCAGATCAATATAGTGTGATGATACCAGCAAGCGCATATAGATGTGGAAAAAAGCCAAAGGTGAACGTAGGGGCTATCCTGAGACACCGCTGACTATGCTGACCATCTTAACTATGCCCCACCCCTCCAGCCCATACCGGACAAATGGCACGCGTGTCAAAATGTGGTGAAGATATTCTATTTCTAGGATCAATGTTGTGATAGCGATGGCGATTAAAATAATAGGCCAAGACTAGATATAACCGCCTAAAGTTTAGTTTAAATTTTTGCCTGTATCCCGACAAACAATGACCTTTGTCTTCTTTAACATAAGCACCAGGCTGCTGTGCACATCGGAAGACTATATTTTCAGGCAGTAAAATGTACCGGTAAATTTTGTATTGAATTGTTCTCTTTAGTTTGAGATATCGCTACCCTCAGAGATATATTACGCGACTTTTTAAAAGCTAATACCCACATGGGTTGCTCTTGCCACGTGTGCAAATTTTACCAATGGAAATTCACAGAAATTGTGCTCTGTTGTTCTTGAACTTTAAATGTCAGTTGTAATTGTTATGAGCAAACAGGCGGCTAATTGTTTGCCATGATTTAATAAGTTGAATAATTATGTTCAGACTTAAAAAATAAATAATGAAGTCGAAGTCACACGGATACTTTGGCTGTCAGAAATATCAAGCAGATAGCTACAACCCGAAAATAGTTTGAAACAGTGTACCAGACATTAAAGGGGATGTGGAATTAATTGAAATGATGTCATAATGTTTTTATTGCTGTTACTGTGTTTGATGCCGCTGCTGGTTTTTCCCCCTCCCGAGGTTTACCTCGGAGGGGGAACTAGCTATCAGACCTTTTCGCAACCCATCATTTTTGTGTGCGCTCCTACGGGCGAAAGCCAATGTATTAACCTCCAACTCAAGTAAATTTTGATACACGACACCTCGAACTTTATCACCTCTATATTTTCAATGTCCATTATTTACATCTTAAGGCCAAATTTAAGGCTTTTCTGCGATTTTCCCCTTCAAATACATTAATTCCGTCTTGTTCAGTTCTGTGTTTACGCAATCGTTTGTTAAGCTCCGCTCCCCTTGGCAACTGTATCTATGTTTCACAAACAAAAATACGCGGGGAAAGCAGAACTCATTGAAAATGGCCATGAAGCCAAAGAGGATATCAATCAATCAATCAATGTTTATTGGCGAAACACACGTGTTGTCTTACCAAAGGTAC
>JAAUYG010179102.1_pt1 | contig 10349 bp, 6 predicted proteins | sample 7278091 | NCBI WGS metagenome assembly JAAUYG01 (sample SAMN14350201, study PRJNA611818) | marine sediment metagenome | isolation source: surface marine sediment (0.6m) | place: French Polynesia: Moorea | collected 2018-08
ACCCAGGATTTTGACTGTCCTGTAAGAAGTGCACTTCAAGTGAGACACAATTATCCACGTGGCACAAGCGAAATTGTTTGCGTGTTCATTTTGTATTTCGGTGGGTGTGAGCCCCCCTGATTTGTCACCTCCCAGCTGAGCTGCTGCACACTGGGATGGTTATGAGGTCATGTGCCTTGGGAAACCATCTGAAGCGCTGACATCGGTGTCGCTTGGAACCCCCCCCCCCCACACACACAAAGAGGTCACGTTTCAGATTTGTCTCTAACGAAATCGGACGACACATCATTGAGCTGGTGAAACAAAATCTGGCCAGTGTCTGTCTTCAAAAGCATTGCAACAGACTCGCACCTTCCCCCCCCCCCCCGTCGTTGCTGTCATTACAGTTTCAGATGACCTCGCGCATTGACTACAAGCCTTTTTCTGCACGCCTGATTTCATCGGGCTCAAATTTTGCTTGCAAGAAAACAGATCCATGTCTGAAACACCTCGCAGCAGGACTATGCCCTGCGGGCAACCAGAGACTCTTTGTCGATGGTGTTTGAATTATTTGGCAGCGTTTCTGGTGCGCCTAGACGACGCTGATCGACTCCCACTAAAGTAATTCGATCAGATGTATCTTGTCTTGTTTCCAGAGATAGAAATTTTTGTGTCTGACTTTTCTAAAGAGAAGCAAAATGCGCCTGAAATCAAGACTCCAGAAAAAAAAAAGCGAAATGGCAGCCGTTTCACAAGGGTTTCACTTTGGGTGGTGCGGAGTTGAACGGAACAAAAATGCTGCAATGTGGAGACCACACCAAAGCTTGCACTCCTGAGGGAAAAGATAGAAACAGATGATGACAAACACAGGCAACAGCTTTTGGGCCGTGCTGCTTCAGCTGAGGAGAGCGGTCATGTAACCCTGCCGTCCTTGTCGGCGTCGTTGTCCCAAAAACACCCTGGCTAAAAGTACCCGCCATGTGCCTGTGAATCAAATGCTGCTCCTGAGGTGACTGCGTGATACAGTGAGGCCTTTACGCTGACAAGTGCCCTTTGTTTTCCCTGTTGGACCTACAGCGCTGTCACGGAATCTGCTAGGGGTAGACTCTGGGATCCGATTCTGTGCGATGTTTCTGCTCCCTGGTCAGTGGAAGTCAGATGGAGAGTAAATCCAATGCAACATGCATTTTACACCATGCACATTGCCTATTTTTCACGCAATTCACAGCAATGCTGTTGTGCCGAGTGATTTATTACGTTCGTCGGCCGGCTGATGTCTTCACGACACAAATGGACATTTGGTGTTGTGTGGCTTTCAAGCTGCAGCCATTGCCACCCGTCTGTTGCACTTTCCTCGCTGACAGGACCACCACAATGTCCTCTCACCCTGAAGCCTGCGCAAGGTTGCGCGGGTTTTTGTTCAGACAGTTGCGTGTTTTCACATATTTGGGCCGTTCAGCTGAAAGCGGACGCACTTCCGAGTGGTCTTTGGCCCTCATGTCGCCATCTTTGTTGTTGTACGAACCGCGTGACTGCCGCTCGACGCTGACTGGGGCTCTTGGTCAGTTCCATAATAAGCCGCGCTGCTGAAAGCGGGTCAGCCTATTAAGGCCGGGCCACACCGAGCGCGTCGCGGTGCGGCGATGCGTTTTTGCTATTCCTCAGAACAGGCTGCAGTGCCGTGCTTGGTGTGGCAACAACAAAGGAATTTACAAGCGCAAACCACTCGCCGCACCGAGACGCGAACGCGAACGCGCTCGGTGTGGCCCGGCCTTTAAATTGAGTCACTCTGAGTGCCATCATCGTTCTTGTTGTTGTGGTTGTCATGGGCGCCACCCCACCCTTGTACAACCCTGAGCATGACTCGCCTCCTCGACGCTGATGAGTGCCCTTGTCCAACTTCCGACAAGGCACAGCAAAATGTGACTCGTTCTCAAGATGTTTTTGAAATGCACATCTCAAGCTGTGAAATCAGGATGTGGCACAATTTGTGTGTGGTATCTTGGAGCCACCTTAGGTCCGCTTTTGTAAGGCTATTTCTGGTTAGGTAACATTGGATGTCTGTATGCTGCCAAATCACTGGATCGAAGAGACATCGGAGAAGGGCCACTTGTGTTTCATTAAGCCTAGAACAGCTGTGCTGAATGCAAAAGACGAATCTGCTCCGTGTGCCGAGACATAAGTGGGAGTTGCAAACGTATAAATAGCGCCGCACTCTGTATTCTGGTTAATCTCCTGGCTCAGTTCTGCTTGGGAAGACCCGTCCTCCTTCAGGGTGGGTGCGGATTCCGGAAGCAAGGCCAGTTGGTCGTGAATAAATAAGTTTACGAATCCTGTGTAAATCTGACACGACTAATGTATCAGTTGAATGGAATTTGCTGAAGCCCATTACTCCCACCTTGAATGCAATTCTTTCACTCGATTTGGACCAGTGCTGGCCTCAACAGCTCCGTTGACACCTTGTCATGTGTCTGAGATAACTCAATGAAAGGAGAACCCTAGGCACAAAACAGTAAAGCAGCGAAATCCTGAGCCTGTGTTCACGAAAGTCTTTCTGTGCGTAGCATCCCAGTTGTACCTTCGTCTGCACTTAAAAAAAGCCTCCCTCCTCCCCAGTTCACACAGGATGCGGAGCACCTCACAACACACACAGGCAAATTATGGAACACACTGTGGTGGTCGATGGGAGTGTTCACACAGCTTGCAAGCAACATCAAAGGGTTTGCATGCAAATTTGTGTGCACACATGTGCTTACGTGTCCCGTGTGAACAGGCTCTAACCCCAGAAAATATACAAAATTCGCATTCATGAGTTCTGGGGTCAGACAGTCCTCAACAAACCATGGAGTGTTGGGACCGTCAAACCTGCGATTTTCGCAGTGCATGTACAGTGGACGGGAGGCAGAAATTCAGGGGAGGCCATCCCACCCATGCACTGACACCATGAAAGCCGAGATGGATGTACATCGTTGAACAGCGAAAGAAAGGCCTAAGTTTTCACCTTTGTCTTGCTCGGCGAAAAAAGCAGGATGAACACGATTCATTCAGCTCAAGTTTTCTGTGGCATCAGGTGATTCTGTACATGTGGGGGCCTTCATCCTTGATGTCGCGTCTTTTGTGCGTTTTGTCATTCATTGTTGTCAGGTGTCATGCGGCAGAAAGATCAGGTGTCTTGGTAACAAAGTGCCAACAATGGAAAGGATCTGTGTGTAGATGAATGCGTTCTGAGTGTAGCAAATGTTTCTTTTAATCCGGCGTACCTTGAGCAGCCTTGTGAGCTTTTGAGCTTTGCCTGGTTGCTGTTCTCTGGGTATCCGTTTGAGTTTGACCAGGACAGTGCGGGCCGTTGTCCCAGTGGCCCGACTGTGAACTCGAACCACATCGCATGGGAAGCACTGTTGAAGATTACTCTTCTGGTTGGACAGAAACGTTCAACATTTGGTCTCAAGTTCCCTTGGTTTTCGAGTTTCACAGCTTCTTCGGGGGCCAAAACCAGTTTATTCACTGCGAAAGTCAGAAAAACTTAAGAGAGACACATTGGTGTACTGCTTGGGAATCAGTTGTTTGTTGAGGTTCACATAGAAGACATCATCTGCAGAAAGAAATCTTGTCAAGTGTTTTTCTTCCCAAATAGGAGCACAGCGAAACTGATATTCACACAGGAAGAAAAGTTAACCTGCGAAGGAAATGTCAACATTTTTCCTCACCAACAAAAATGCCAAAAGGTGACATTTTCGCGCAGAAAAAACCCATATTTTTATTCAACGTAGGCTGCTGTCGCACGACTCGCCATGTCTTAAGCAAAACGATGCACCTCTCTCCCACTTCAACGGATGGAAGGATTCAACGATTGATTTTATTGAGTTGTTATTGGGTTGACACAGAAAAGGAAACCTTGTGACCCTGGTAAAGCATGGCCAATGATGTGTTCTTCGAGAAGAAACACATGTCGTCCTTTGAAAAATCATCTCTGTCCAATTTGTTTCAATAAGAGAACTCGCCAGAAAACGCGAAAGTTGGCATTGCCACACAACAGGCCGTGCGACTTTTTGATGGTTACCGTTTCATCGGACAGGAACGCACCTTGCAAGTTTCTTCAGGATCTAGAATCAATACCCGCAATAAGCAAAGACTTCACAACAGCGAAAGGCATTTTCTATGGTGCATGGTCTTCCTGAATCCTGTTCTGAATTCTGTGGAAGCCCATGTGCGTCTTCACATCGGATCCGCAGATACAACAGACCCCTCAAGGTTGCAATCACCTACACTTCACATGGCCGTTTCAGAATGCTGTTGGCTCTCGGCAGGGTTCATGCCTCGGAACTTTTGGGAGGACCAAGTGCAGGATTTGGTTGTTTCTATTCACTGAGAGTTTTGACAGGTACATGTGCAGCTTTTTTTCGTCACCCATTTCCTTGTGCTTTTTCTGTGTTTCCCAGGAACGCCGAGTGAATGGCTGTCGGACAACATTGCGCACTTGCTGTACCTGTGCGGAGAGAAGATCACTCTGCTCGTTCTGCACAGCAAGGCTATCAACGGTCGCATCTCTGAAGTCGCTAACATCATCACCTCCCTCTGCACCGTGAGTATCTCCACAAACTGTCCAGGATAGTCTTTGGCGGCGCGGCTGAAAAGCGGAGCGACCTTACGGGCTGTTATCATTGTCATTGTGAGAAGAGTCCCTCCCACTCCATTCAACGGGAAAAAAACAAAGCTGTGACACTGGTCACACATACCTTTCGCCCTTTGAATGATGCGTAAAATTAGCAGCGGCGCAGCCAGAAGCAGAGTGGCCTCTTTGAGTCACACTGCCGTCATTGTTGTTGTGGACGTTTGTGATCGTTGTAGACAGACCCCCACCCGAAATTGACTTAAACATAGATGTCCTTGTGGCCTCAACGCTGATCAGCGCCTTTGTTTTTGCAGGCGTGCGTGCATCACGGGGAGCACATGTCGTGGGTTGTGTACATCGTCAAGGCGGTGATCCGCGTTCTGGACAACGTGCGTGAAAAGCTCAACCTGCTGACGGCGATCGTCGAGACGTTCAAGGAGATCCTCACTGACCTGCACGAGTACGCAGACGCAGGTGAGTCTGTCACCAACCAATCAGGTCGTGGAACAAGAAACCAGAGTCTGCGGAATTAAAGGGACATTGTGGAGATACGGGCACCCGTGATGTTGATGACATTGTAGGCCTCAATTACATGCGGTTGTGATCTCCACTCCAAGCTGACATCTCACTGTGCAATGCATTGTGAAAAACAAGAATTTGGGGTGGCTCTTCTGGAAGGGGAAGTCTTCCGGAAAAAGTTAAAAGAACAAGAAACAAAATTTTCTGAATTCTTGAAAGGCAAAAACAAATGGTCAAATTTTCCAGGCTTTAATTGCCATGAAAGAGAACCATCCTTAGGAGACATGAGGGATGTGATCAGGCCTTCACTTGAGTGTTCAAGATGTGAATTCTTTCTTGTTTTCCAGTGGATGAGGGCGGCCTGGAGCTGGACACGGTTCTGGAGGCGCAGTCGCTCTTCTTCAAGGAGATGATGACGCTCGCTTTCCAGCAGTTCCTGCCGCAGTTCCAGCAGATCGTCACCAGGGAGCAGTAGGAGGCATCATACTATTCTGTCGTCAGTTCACTTTCAAACAGGGAAAGATTAAACGCACTCCGTAAAATTGCCTTCACGTTCAAAACGGGGACGTGGGTGGAACATAAAACGCCACAAAGGAGGGATGAACGTGAAATTCCGTAATCTTGCCTTCACCTTCAGGATTAAATCCGACACAACAACCCCAATGATTGTTCTTCAGGACAAAATGGCATTGTCGGCTTTACCTCCACCACGGCCTGACAAATTCCCATCAGCCACTCTGTCTCAAACACTCGGGGAAAAAGATGGAACAGAAAAACGCAACAATTCAGTGAACTTGAGTCTGCTAACATTTTGTTTTGTCTGGTCTTGTTTGCTTCGGTGGTCTTTGGAGGGGGTCCTTTCATTCTGAAACATGCAGACGCCTTCGAGTTTTGCTGAAAAGTAGGTCAGAATAACCGCGAAGAGTCTGAAATGTCAGTCTCGTTGTTTGTTGGTTGGCTTTCAGGCCTCGTTGTTTCAGCTGAGCAGAGCGGCCCATGGGAGTCACCCTGCCATCCTCGTTGGATGTCATGGACAGAGGCCCCCCACCCCTTCGCAATTACTACACCTGTCAATCAAATGCCACTCGGGCTGATTACGTAATGCAGCACGGCCTCGACGCTGACAAGCGCCGTTATTTCTGGGTTTTCTTGCGTCCTCTGTGTTTCATCTCTTTTATAACTGTTTTTGTAACCGTAAACTTTTTGAGCACCACTCCTCAATCAAACAATGATTATTTATGATGCAAATTTTACATTTTATATTTCCATTGTTTCCAGAAATATTTTCCATGTTTACAAACAGCCCCAGAGGCTGTTCGGTTGTTAGTTCATTGAGCGAGGAACTTTGTTGAGAAATTAATATAAACTGCAAACATGTGGGTTATTTCTTGTTCTAGTTGTTCAAGTTTTCAGATGCATTTATGATGTTTATTATGTGTAGAGAATTAATTTGTTGAGGCTGAAGAGCAGCCGAGAAACATTGTGTCGAAGCATTGTCTGTGATAAGAAGTGAAATACGTTCTGTTGATACTGTTCAAAGTATATACACGGACCAAGCTTGGTGCCAAGTATAGCCAAATTTCTGTAATTGTCGGTTGATATGCTGTTTCAATGTATTCCGAAGCAAATATCCATTTTCTCTCAGTTAGAACTGTCCAAAAGATTTTTTTTGGTTTTTGTCTAATTTTAAGTGATCGCTGTGTTGTTCAAGTTTCGTCGCCAAATGTTTATTGACAAATTTTGTTGATGACAAGTCTTTTCCTTATATATTTTACATGAAGAAATTGCTCAGAAAGTCAGCAGTCTGCGTGTCAGTTTTGCGGCGTTGTGCCCATGTGGGGCATGCCCAGTCAAAAGTGCGGGACGAATTTCCCCCAGCTGTAGAAGTTTTTGTTCGTTTTCTCTCGAGGGTCTGCAGATAAATGAAACAACCTGCTGATGCCACAACACGAACGCGTCTCTGCACGAACAAGTTGTGCACATGTGAGCATGAACGGCTATCATCAAGCCCCTCCACACCAACCACCACGACGCACGTGCATGACTCCATTAGGCCGCGCGGCCCAAAAAGTGAAGAACAAAGAGACTGTAAACTTCAATAAATTTATTGGTCCGAAATATGATAGTTTCACCTCGCCCATTGGACCTTATCAGTTGGTGGATTATTGCAAAGACCACTCAGCTGTAGATCAGAACGAAACACACAGCAAGTCGAATACACGGATTGATTGATTCCAGCTCAAATGAATCACAAGATGTTGCTTCAGTTACTACAGTTGCTTCCTCGACGGTCCGACAGGCTAAATGATAAAACTGACGAGTGTAGCTTCTTAACCAATGCAACTTGACACACAAACACTCAATAATAATTCCGTTTTACTGTTCAATATTGAAACAACATAAGCAGTTTGTCGCAAAACAACAAGCCAACTTTCAATGACAATGAAGAATTTTTTATGGCACAAAAGTAATGACTGATACATATTCTCCATTTTCCCTTGTCCCCATTTACACAGCAAACAAGTCCCCGTAGCAAACGTCGAGTCCAGAAAAGACCAATCCATACCAAGCAGAAACAAGCACCTCGATCAGAGAAAGAAAACTTGTCAATGCCTTCCGACCAGTTACACGTGCAATGGGATTTGTACGAACCAGAGTCCATTCTTGGTCTCGGCTGGGCCTTTTCACACCACAGCGTTCTGCATTGCTCAATTACCATTACTTAGCAGAAAACCAATGGGCAAAAGCCAACGCGGAACGCCTTGGCGTGAAAAGGCCCTTACACGGGCGCAAACACGCACTCCATACATGTACATGAAGATTTTAATTCTAACACATTTCAGTGTAAGTTGCGTGAAAGTTCATGAACCAGACATCAAGGGTTGCGTAACCAAATACGAAATTCCACCGCCGTGTGATGTGAGCTGACAATGGCAACTCTTTCTTTCTCAAAATCAACTGAGCTTCTTCCCCCAGACGTGACACAGTCAGCATCTGGCTGCAGAACAGTCCTTCAAACTCCACATCGCACCAAATGTGTTTGTCCCTTTGAAATTTTACCACCGTGAAGGCTGCAAGTGACTGGTCAAAAAAAAAAACACGACTAACTTTAACCGAAAAATTGAGAAGCATCATGATCCAGCATGAAGTCCAGTGTTACGAAAACCGAAAAACAGATTACCGGTAGCTGCAAGAAGGGAAAGACAACCAAAACCAAAAGTGACGATTTCTGGCCGCAAATTCCATCCAGATGATTTGGTACTGTCCACGGCCGTTTTGGTGGAATCATTCAGAACTGCTGTGGAACCCCTTTCACCCCGAAGGCGTAAACACACACGCAACAGTAGGTGGGAGAAACCCTGCCTCACGGGAACGTGAGAAAGGAAAGTAGCAAACCAAACCATTTCCAAGAGATCCAGCACAACAACAGAGTCACACTTGAAAACGATTCTTGGTGTGGGGTTACACTAAAAACTGAATGTGAAGGTAGATCTGGTGGTTGTTTGGCTCAGACACAGTCGAGATTAAAACCATGGTTCTTAAGTGTACAGAACCAGTTGCACTTTAGCAGGCATTGAGCTTCACAACAAGAGATACATGTGTGCATGCGTTGAAACTGGTATGGATATTGCAACTGTGAATACATGTGTGAGCTTTTCCAGTTAATATTGTTTTCAGGAGATCAGTGCTCTGCATTACTTTGGTTGACAAATGCACAGAAATAAGCTCACTCTTTCACATCACATCAAACCATTCTGAACTGAAAGAGAATCTCTAAGAATCACGTTTCTGACGATATGTTTTCACGCGTACAAGTCAAGCAAAATAAGGTGCACCGCTCTGTGTTGCGTACACTCCGCATCCTGACCATTTGCCTGTCACCGAAAAAAACGATTCCCACTTTGAAAGACCGCAAATTCCATCCCGCTTCAGGGTCACAGGAAAGTTTTTTCTGAACAAAGCTGTCTTGTCAGGGACTGGCGAAAAAGTATTTTGTTTGGATGTCTCAGAAGCTAACAGGTTGAAACAACCCACATGCAAGATGCAACTTTTTGTCAGGGTGCGTCTTGTTGAGGGTCATTTTGAACAGATTTTTTTTTTCCAATTCTGAAGGTAGAAAGAAGGGGTGCATCTTGTATGGCACCCGGGTAAATACGGCAATTGTTTTTTCTTCTCGGAAAGCAAATTTTGTTCGCTTCAGAATGGAGACCGCAACAGGTACAAATGGTCAGGAGGCGCAGGGTACAGAAGTACCGGTTGGGCGACGAAGCAAATCACAGCTGATCATTTCAGTGAGAAATGTGATCAAATATTCAAGTGAACTCTCTTCCGAATACGACTGTGAACACCAAACTAAAAAGCTGTTCAGCCTAAATTTACACATCAGAAGCAGGCAGCCATTGCTCAAAGTTTGAAACGGCCTCTGCTTGGTCTAACTCAATCTTTTAGCAAAGGCTGCCTTGCCTGCAGCTAAAACGTCATTTTGCCACGACTACAAACGACCATAATAAGGATATAGTGTTTTCTGTTTCGCAAGAGACTTTTACATTCAGAAACAGGACGATTGCCCCTCACACATTACGTCTCGGTACCATCACACAACAGAAATGACCTTCACTCAAGACTGTCTTGTTAGACATAAGATTGATTTCCATTATCACTCAGTTCTATCTACTTGCACGTGCTCTTGCGTTCGTAGCTCAACAGAAACAGAACAACGGGGTGATGTATAGCACACCCACTAAAGAAACATTCTGATGAATAAAGTACAGTTGCAAAGCATGATGTTCAGTACATTGAGGCATGTTTGCATGAGAGTCATGTGCGCAGAATTGAATGCTTTTTATAACACGTGTAGAGTAACAGTGAGGGAGAGAATCACACACCCAGCAGCCAACGCTCTTTCTGGAAAACTTATTTCCAGTGACGACTGGGTCCACTACACTACAGGGTCTCTAGCTCGTACTGACAACCAGAGCTGAGTCCTCTTACAGTAATGCCCTGTGTTTCAAAGTATCATCTTAAGATGTTCACGAAGTCGGAAAATATGCTTCAAAACAACATTTTACCTTCTCAATGTATCAACAACAAAATGTCCAGAAAACAACGAAATACTCCACAACATTCGGTGGAGTGCACAATCAAGCCTGCTCCAAATGGCGCTTGTCAGTTGAAGCTTCGGCAAACGCAGCAGCAACACAAATCTACAGACAGCTAAGTCAACCAAAGCTGAAAACCA
>JAAUYG010247362.1_pt1 | contig 10349 bp, 11 predicted proteins | sample 7278091 | NCBI WGS metagenome assembly JAAUYG01 (sample SAMN14350201, study PRJNA611818) | marine sediment metagenome | isolation source: surface marine sediment (0.6m) | place: French Polynesia: Moorea | collected 2018-08
AGACTTTTACTTGATGGCATGTATTCAGCACCTGGTTACCTTCACTGTGGGTGGAGATCAGGCGTATTTGCGGGACGTAAATGCTTTGCAGTTGTTTAAAAGTAAACCACTCATTTCTAGGCAGGACGCAGAAATAGAAGAGTCAATCCATGTCGAGACGAGACAAGGACGAAAGAAAAGTTCCTGTTCCCACGATCTTGAAAAAAAAATGTTGTGCATGATGCCGGGCATTGGAAAGTATTGATCTCGAAACTCTCTCACGTCCTGCTCTGATTTGGTTTGACCTCAACTCCCAAGTGTTCAGGTAACACGAGGCGAAGAGACCATCGCTGGACTGCATAATATCTCCCAAAAGCACAGTGAGCGGATGGAATTTTCGAAGCATTCTGATCGTATCTTTTGACTTTTCTTCCATTTGTGGAAACCATACGACGCAATTAGGCGTGGTGGGTTCTTCGCGTTGGTACACGCAGAGAATGTCCCAACTTATCTGAGGTTTCCAGTAGACTTGATAGCTGTCGGAGGAGCTTAGCCAATTTCTGTCGCTTTTGCGATGGAAATGACTTCACTCCTTGGCTTGGGGTTTTCAGTGCTTTGTGGGATTTGATTTCATGTCAGAACCAGAAATAAGACAAGATAGGAATCACTATTGAGTACCGTAAAAGGCCTATCAGTCCGTGCTTGAAGTTGTCTGTGGTATCATTTCCTGCGTCTTGGCTGATGCACTATGCACAGAAAATTCGATACGTGTTTGCTTTTCATTATTCTTTCAAGAGGAGTTCTTCAATTTCTTATTCGCTGTTATCATCTCGTCGTGAAAACAAACGGAAAGTAGAATTCAACATTTATGAACAGAAAAAATGTAGAGAAGGAAACAAAAACAAGCCACAAGAAATACGGAATATGAGTGTGTCTCCTTAACATACACCATTCTGTCTCGAAAATTTGATCCATGCTCTTTGTAAAATTGGATGTGGCCATCGTATCATGTTTATGACAAACAATTGTTCCCTTGGGATACATTTCTCACCTTTGCAAATGCGGAACAGCCGGGTTTTAGAAAGCCTCAGAGGGAGATGTGACACTCGCATGTTCTAAGACTTCACAGAACTTCACACGCGCTCTTCTTTTCCACCAGCCATTTTGAAGAGTCCCTATGTTTTCGTTTTGGTAAAGAAATGAACAACATCAAAATTACATTTGGCAAGAATTTTCATTCATGTCTCTGTTCTGGTGGAAGGAGATTTGCAGACAACATCACAACAAAGGAGCTGCTCGGAGTGGTGGCTCTTTATTTGAAGAGGTGTCTTAAGTGGGAAAACTGTATTCTCTTGGGTTGCGACACTTGTAATGGACTTTTCCAGTGCTAGACAGAGACTGTGGTGCTCTCTTCTGCAGGAATGATCAAAAACACTCAATTCTGAAGGCTTTAAGAGACAAAGCCAATCTATGCAATGTCAAGATGTCCTCGGGAGACCTCGGGCGAAAGGATGAATAGATTAAGTTTTCTTATCTATTTTCATGTCCGTAATCTCCTGTGTATTGAACGCTTCTGGAGGCTTTTGTCCTGCTGATCTCTCTTAGAAGCTGGATATGAGATTGCACCTCTCGTTGGAATGAAGCAGCAAAGGAACGAAGGACAAGAAACTTCACAGAGTTAAATAATCCCTGTTCTCCTTTTGGAAAAGCTTTCTCTTTGTGTCACCCCTTGAAACCTTTTTTCGCCACACATATATATACCTTGTCTTTTTCCCACTGGAAGAGTATTTTTTGCTCTTTTGTGTCACATTTTGTCTCACAACTTTTGTCTTTCACACACAAGAGTGTCAGTTGTGTGATTTGATTTGTCTCGGATAGAATCCGGACAAGGAAACAAACACTCCATAAAGCTGATGAAAAGAACCATCTTAAAACTCTCAGCCAAAGCTGTAATGCTGTATTAAGGAATGCATGGATGAGAAAATGGTTGATGGATGGAAATATTGCCATTTTAAAAATGGAAATCGGTTGCCCATGGTAACTCGGAGAATGTGACTCGAAGTGCTGTCTCGAGTTGAAAGGTGACAAAGGCTGGGAAGTTGTAATCCCTGGGGTTGCGACACTTTCAATATGGATTTTCACGAGTTAGATCAAGACTGCAGGCTTCGCTTTGGCGCTATCTTGATCAAAAGCTTTCAGTGGCCTCCACTGGCTTTAAGAAGAAAGATTCTGGCTCACAATGCACAGACGTCAATCTGGGATTGAATGTATTGAGCGGAGGGCTCTTCGTTTTCCTTTCCAACTTTCCCTAGCAGATTTTATTTGCTGCAGAAAAGAGTTTTAGTCTTTGATTGGGCAGAGCGAAGGGAGTTGCTGAAAGGCGCCTGCAGTCGTCCTGGAAGCCTGAAGGTGAATCTACAACACAGAATATGCATTGCTTTTTGAAAGCAGGATCCCTGCAGGGAATGACAAATGATGACAAATCTCGGAAAAAGACAATGCCTGCTGATTTTGAATACATTCATGAGGCTCTGCATGCAATAAACCGGTGACATGTGTCAAGTGTAAGCTGCACGAGTCCGGACGGCAAGCCTTTAAAGTAACATAGATCAACCATATCAAAGCCATTTGTAGAAACTTGTACAGGAAATCGATGGGACTGAAATGAATCGGGTGACCTGCAATCATACGGCTCTGACTCTGGTGATTTGACCTAGCCAGGCAAGCGACATATGTTTATCTGTCATAGTGCCAGGAAAAACATTTGGTCTCGTGGGGATGGGGAATACAAGGTCTGCGTCTAGAAAAAGCACTCCAGTTGATTTGGAAGCAAGACACTGTGGCAGATTGATGACGACGTGCAGGCATTCCATCGCTTGACATACACCGCTCACAGCCGAGTGGACAACAAAACGTTTCTACGTGCAGTCCAGCCACTTAACGTAATAATCAATCACTTAGTCTTTCCTCCCAGGAAAGCATCAAGAAAGCAATAGTGGATACTCAGTGCAAACATCCTTTCAGAGGAAGTGCGGAAAGGGGCATTGAGCAAAAGAAAGCATCTCTAGGGATTTGCATGACGATTAACAGTCCTTTTTCCTGAAGCCTCGGCGGTCGTTACGTAGTCCATTCACTGCTGTGATCATGAATAAAATATTAGTCAGGCAATGTACTGTGTAATCTCTTGTGTTAATTTGTCATCTGGCGTATTTACAAAGGAGACGCGCACCTTGTTTCTGTGACAGGGACGGGTGTCTGTTTTCATGATGGTCTTACGACTTTCAGGACACAACCTTTTGCTTTTGTACACGCGGTGCTTTTTGTCTCTGCGGTAGATTCTTTGCAACACTTAATTTGAACTTGGATGTGCGAGAGATTTGCATTTGCGGTTGAAAATCGTGCACACATGTGGAGGGTTTCTCTCTCTCTCTCTCTCGCGTTGGTGTCCTGGGTCTTTTCTCTGCCGGACTTCAAGTGAATTTATGTATATAAGATTTACTCTGCAGGAAAGAATTCCAAATTGCACACAAAGAGATTTGGCAGTCTTTGTACACTGATATTGCGATTCTGGAAAGAACTAAAATGTTTCAGCGTTTTCCTATTTAAATTTGTGTCAGTAAGTTTAACATGGGTCTGGACTGGACGCCTTGTGTGGACAAGAAACTTGCATCAGAAAACGACTTCCTGAGCAAGGTTGCAGAAAATCTTTCTGAAACATCTGGAAGTGAATCCTGCAGTGTGGACTTAAGTGAATATTGCGAGAGTGACGAAAGGAAATCCATGGGACAGTACCTTTCTCCGACTGTTTCGAGACCTAATCACAAGCATAGTTCACTGAACCATCTGAAGAAGAAGACAAACCTCTTACAAAGATGACATATTTCCCTTTAAGATGTGAAGTGGCATTGATGAAATGGATGCTTCTTTGGGAGATAAAACTGGGAAAGGATTCCCTTTTTCGGTGTTCCGTAGAAATATTCTTTTGTGCTTTAAAAAAAACCCAATTATGTTGCGCAGAAGGTGCCGACTTGTTTTCATATTTCGTGCGTAAATGAAGGCCCAAATGAAGTTTCCTAAATCCTCCTGACAGAATCATTTCACTTTGAAATTTAGTTTGTTCCAATGTGGGGCAACTCATTTTGACAACTGAACGTGCAGAAACAAAAAAGAAAAAGAGAGTTTTGGTGAAAGAGCCAAGCAAGTCACTGGCGGCTGGTGTTCCAGTTCCACTTATGAGCGCCAAGTGGGTGGCACATTTGTGTGGGGGTGTAGTGCAGCGTAAAAGCATGTTCGTCAAAGGCCACAAGGCCTCGTTGGAAGAGAGTCACACCCAAGATCTTTTTGAGGGCTTTTTTGGCGCAGCAAACGAAACATTGGCGGAGCAACTGTTCCGTGACTTGCTGTCGGTGTCTCGTTTCAGAATTTCCAGACAACTGCAGCTGGGGGCATGTGAACGTTTCACGCGGCCAAACTGGGCGCAGAATAGCTTGTTAGCCTTTGGCCGTAATCGGCCTTTCTGCCTCTGCATGATTAGGTTTCATCAGCCCATGTCAATCAATGTATTTTCCATTACGGATTGTTACAACGTCGGGCTTTAAATTGAGCTAAAGTTAATTAATCAAAGTAAGCTGTCGGGAAAATTATCTTTTGACCAAATGCGTGGTTACGTGAAGGAGCCAGCTGCTTCAGGTTGAATGCCAGTCACCGGAGATTGCTGGCCAACAAGGAAAGATGAAACATTCATTTTGATCCACACGACCAAGAAGCGAAAACATCGCCTCAGAAGTTTTGTGGCATTTTAATGCTTTCTGAACACCATTGTTGTGGACGAACCATCAGCACAAAAACCATGTTGTGCTCAAAATAAGTGACCAACCCGGTTTGTCGTGTGCTTGCTTCTTTTTTTGGTTTCAGCACATTGTATTTTTGGTGTTCTCTTTCTACACAGTTGCTTCAGAAATGTTTGGCTTGAGGAGCAGGCAATAGAGCAAGTTTCATCTCATTGAAAGGACATTGCATTCTGTGCGCAGCCGGAGGATTCATGTGGAGATCAAAAGCTCAGGATCTCCAGGCCAAAAGTTGAGACATTCATGTAGCAACTTGCGACTTTTGGGTCTCTGGAGCAAAATCGATCACCCACGAAAGGAGACATTATTCGCTGAAGAGCCATTGAAGGTTCAATAAATCATACATGAACAACTCAGGTGTTCTCGACGTTGTGTGTATTTCTTTTAAAAACCTTGTTATGTACAAAATGTCTTTGAAATATTCATTATTTACATGTCGAAGTGAAGATTTTTTGCATAGGAACAAACATTTAAGGTTGATAAAAATTGTCTGTGATAGATGAGCCAGACAAATTGATCATGTGTGCTGAGTCCACACGAGTTTGCACCAAGACTTCGGCTCACCTCCACCCTCCATCGAGTCTTAAACACATTGACACAATGCCTTGTCTACCTGACAGGTTTTTATTGGCTAATGTGTGTACCAAAGGCATCGGGTGTCTGCGGTTTGTTTGCCTAACGTGCGCGCTGCAGATTTGTGCGACTCTTCCGCAATGGAGGTGACAAAATGTAAATTGTAAACAGAAAAAAAGCGATGGGCCTCCTGTTTGTTTTCATGGCCGCTTGATGTGCATGGGGAATAGTGGTGGAGTTGTTTTTTGGTGCAAATGCGAAAACGTTGTTGAAAATTAAGAATCCCTCATTCATTGACACCTGAGTAAAGTAAAACTAGAACAAGAAGACGTATTGTTTAGGGGAAGCTACTGTGTTGTCAAAATCCATGGCAACAACAGGACCAGCACATAAACAGGAGTTTTCCATCCAACAAGAATGCAGACAACTCAGTGGCACCGCACTTTCAAAGCAAAAAATAAATAGAAATCAAAGCTTGTTGGTAAACAAAACACATCCGTTCACTGCCCTGTTGTGGTTGGTTGGGTTTCTTTTGAAACTACCCAGCACACAGAATTTCATCATTTGCGCCCCCCCCCCAAAAAGGGGTGCGAATGTGTTGGCACAGAAATGGTTTGGACCTCAACAAGAGATTTGGCGCAGGTTATGACCACTTTGTAAACCCCCACCCTCCAACTAAGATGTTCCCCTTGGAAATGTCATCACCAAAGTGTTATCCCCTCCCAGAAGTGCCATCATATCATCCCAAAACAGCAGACACTGAACGTTTCTACTCCTTTCTTTTTGCAAAAATTCTGCAGTGTGAATCTTTCGAGGTAATCAGACGGTCGTCTCGAAAAGCAAAAGGTTCCATGTATTCCGGAGTTCCGCTGCTCAGTCGTGCCTTCAAGAGGTGCGTGAGCGCCAAAAAAGCGGCGTTCCTCTGTTTGTAAACTTCTCCGTCTTTTCTTCTTCAAACTCATGGCGTACTTCCTGACATCTTCTCTGGCACAGAAGGTGAATGTTCAGGAAAAAAGGCATTGTGATATTTCAAACATAGTTGATTAAATATCAGCATTGAGAATGCTTTTAGCACGTTATTGACTTTGGCCTATGTAATGTTTGTTGGTGATCTCAATGCTCAGCTTTGTGAACTTTTCATGTCAAGTTATTTTGTAAAGGTTCAAAATATTCGAAGAAATTCCATAACTCCATTATCACATTGTGTAAACAATGTGGCATTCATTTAGTTTTTTTCCCGTCGAAATTGAATGTTTGAGACATGTCAGATAAAATGCATCAACTCGGTTGTGTGGGCTCTTCACCTTTCTCATGTTCTTTCTCTCATGATGGAATGCGAGTCAAGTGCGTTTGAAGATTATGTGCGAAGATTCATCTCCATGCTGTTCGAAAAAATCTTTTTCAGAGAAATTATTCCCAAGTGCCTCAGAACAAATTCTTGTGACGATTTCATTTTGCAGACATTACAAAGAGACACATTAATCTACAGTTTGAAAACAACAATAATCATGTTTTTTGGTGTGTTCTATTTTTTTAGTCGAGCTATATTGAAGAATCCAGACCTGCAGAGCGACACGCCCAAGATCAACCTATTCTATAATGACTTCTGGGGCACACCTCTAACACACAGTGGATCCCACAAGTCGTACAGGCCCTTGTGTGTTCTCACATTCAGGTACAGCTCATGTTTGCTTGTCTTTCTTTGGTGAGAGTGGAAGCCATTCTGGAAAAAAGTTTATGTGTTGTCAATAGAGTGCCAAGAGTATCACTGCTGTTTCATCAAATCAGTTGAAATATCCTGTTTCATTTCTTTTCTTGATGAGACTTATGTTCGTCCCTTGTTCTGGCAGGTTCAACCATTGGTTGGGAGGCCTGAACCCTTTCGGGTATCATGTGGGTAACGTGGTGATGCACGCGGCGGTCAGCGCGCTCTTCACGCACGTGGCGAGGCTGCTGCTGCGCCGGACGCTGTCCACTCTGGTCGCCGGGCTGCTCTTCGCCGCCCACCCGATACACACCGAGGCCGTGGCCGGGGTCGTCGGCCGGGCAGACATCCTCGCCTGCCTCTTCTTCCTTCTCGCATTCCTCTGTTACATGAGATACTGCAAGTACAGAGATAAACCAGGCGGTGCATTCCTTCAGACGAGCCATCTCAAATCAAGTCATGCCACCAACTCAAAACATTCCTTCAGTCCCAATTCCAAGTCATACAAACAGTCCCTGGAGAGCAGACATGTGCGCTGGTGGTATTTGGTGGCCACGGCACTGCTGACCGCTATGAGTATGCTCAGCAAGGAACAAGGAATCACTGTGCTTGCGGTTTGTGCCACCTACGACCTGTTCTTGCACAGTCGCGTCTCATTTGCACAACTACCTAAAATCCTCAAGGTAAAATGATCTTTTCTTGTCTTTTTTTTTTTTTTTGTCTTTTTGTAGCGAAAACTTTGAGAGCTATGCGACAATGAACTGACCCTTCAATTTCTCCTCACATCATGATTGTCTTTATCTGGTACATTTTTGTGACAACGGAGAAAAAAAAAACAAATTCGCGCTTTTCATACACAAGAAAATGGGCTGTGAAATGTTCCTTTCTGAATTGTCCAGATCAGGAACCTGCCACTTCAGAGCTCAAAACACTGGTGGCTGGATTTCGAAACATCACTTGTTTACCTTGCAAGTCTTTCAATCGGGGCGTTTTCTGTACTCAGCTGTGTAAATGAAAGAAAAGAGACTTTTGGTGTGTTATGGCTTAAAAGTGCAGTCTACTTAATCAAGAAGAATCCTCGCGGCTGATCCTTGTGTGGAGGGGATGCGCAAAAGGCTCGCAACCAAACGTGGTTCTTTGTACCAGCAGTGGAGCTCATCTGAAGCCTGAGAGCCTCAACAGCGGTTCTGAGTAAATGAGTGGCACTGGTTGCTTTCAAATCGATGGTCAATTGAGCAACCTTCAGAAGCGAGATTGTGTTGTATCGGAAACAGAGATTGAGAAGGAGGCAGATCTCTTAAAAGCGGCCGCGACGGCCAAATGTGGCCGTGTGTGTGTGTGTGTGTGTGTGTGTTGTAAGTGAAATCTATATACAAATCCGCATCTTCTCTGTATCCATTGAGCTTCTGTTTGATTCAGATTCCTTCTCGCTCTCTCGTTTGTTGGTTTCAATTTATTGGACCTCTCATTTGCTAAAAGGTTTGGAAAGTGTCGTAAATTATATACATAAATTAATGGTGATCTTCGACTTGAACCGGTGGGTGGTCGGCAAAGTTGCTGCATCCAGCAATAGGTGTGCACTTATCCCAATTTTCGTGATTTATGTCCCGAGTCATTGAGGCCCCATCTTACTGCCATAATACTTAGCCCCACTTACAACATTGGTTGCAAGCCTGAGTGCCATGGAATTAAAATTAAATCATCAACTGCTTGAATGACGGGGGCCTTTGGATTGACACACCGACATCTTCACCTAAATGTGTTCGGTGGAAACGGAAAAAAGAAGAAAAATAGAGGGCAAGATGTGTCTGGGATTGCAACATAATAATTTGATAGAAATTTATAACCGTTTATGTACACAAGTGCTTTGTGTCGGCACTTGAGGTGCACGAAGGCGTGTAATATCTCTTGTAAGAGCCTCGCCAGTTGTGACAAACCGAGTCCGTAACAGTGACAATGCAAACAGAAGAAGCGCCTTTTGACTGACAAAGAAGAAAAGAAAGTTGCAACCCCCTACTTGTAGTTTACTTTGGCGAATACTTGTATCAGGTTGACAAAAACGCGAGAGATGTGTCTCTTTGTTGCCCTTTGCCCTTTATTATAAGTTAGATCAACAACACTTTTTGTTGTGATTCGACGGTAGAATTCAAATGAACAATCAGAAAAGCTTTGGGTTTCCCAGACAGACTGCCTCGATGCGTCGCGAAACTAAAATGAATTGCCGTTGTCTGGTGTGTATTTTCTATGTTTTGTGCTTGCAAAAGGATATTTTGAGAGGGATTGACAAAAAGGGGATTTCTTATGAAAACGTTACTTTTGGGAACGTGTTGCATTGTCTGTGCTTGCTGTTCAGAGGCAGGTGTTTTCGCGTGCCTGCAAAGTGCCAAGAAGAACAATTGTGTAATGATGAATAGCGGACTTCATAAGTATCATTATGCATTGTGACAGCCAACATAATTCAATTTTGTAATTGAATATTGTCGAGAGTGGAGAAATAATTTCTCTTCCATTGTGACAGATGAGCCAGGAGAAGCTACTTTGATTATCTGGGCCGAGGCCGGCAGGAGGAGTCGTAGACATGGTCAGAAACAAAGACAAAATTGCCCTGTGGTGGCGGAGGCGCCTTGCTGTCCTTGCTGGGAGAAATTTATGAAGACTTGTTTGGCCTTCTGTCTTTATTACACAAATGTAACCATCTTCCAGGACATAAACATTCATCTTATTTGCCTTGCAGGAAACTCAGGAAAATTGCCTTCTTGGTTAAATAAATCAGCCACATTTTATGGACAGTTTTATCGACGAATTGCAGTAATATCCATGTTTACAGAGCTTATTCTTTTCTCTTTGATTGCCAAGAAATGACTCATGTACGGCTTTAGCACAAGAGTCTCGAGTTCTGCAGACCTTCGTGTTTTGTGGTGGGAAATTTACTTTCTTTTGCGGGTCAGTTTTTCCATCTTGGCAGCGCGTAGATCTACATTGGCTGAGCGCAGTTTTGTCTCTCCAGAGAATTGTTCGTTGTCTTCCATCTTTTACGTTCGGAAACTGCACAATCTGACAGCAAGTCTTTGGTTGGCATGGGAAACATTCTGTCAAATTATCATGACAGACGGACTTGTGCCGAAGGTAGAATAACTTCTGGCCAACTTATTACATGAGAAGCTAACTTTCAGACAAAAACTAACCCTGGGGTTAAAAGGATAGGCGTTCAACTTGAAGATAATTAGGTTATCAAGTAATCAACA
>JAAUYG010278744.1_pt1 | contig 10349 bp, 8 predicted proteins | sample 7278091 | NCBI WGS metagenome assembly JAAUYG01 (sample SAMN14350201, study PRJNA611818) | marine sediment metagenome | isolation source: surface marine sediment (0.6m) | place: French Polynesia: Moorea | collected 2018-08
AACAAACACCCTTTGTGTCGTGTTTTCTTTTCTTTGGGGCTACAAAATTTGGGAAACAGAATAAATGAGTTCTGGTCTGCTCAGAACTTAGTGACTTTACAGATGCCACAGAAACAGTGCAAGCCTCCAAGAAGAAAAGGTTAGCCCATGGCATGGTAATAAAAGGTGCCACCACTTTTGATCTGCTTCTTCCACCACTACTATCTGGTTCTTTTGACTCTTGTCCTGATGTGGAGGATGAACAGTCACATGAATTTTAACCACCCAATTTCGATTCAGGATTTTCCAGGAAAAATGAAAATCTCATTCCCCCCAAGTGGCAGAAAAGCATCTTGGCTTTTTTTCTCTCTTGTAAAATCTGTCAAAAAAATGTCCCCAACCTGTTGCGTGTGTTCCCATGTTTGCAGGTTAATTGCCCTTCAAACTTCCCTCAGGCTTCGCGGGAATTGAAGCTCGGAAAGAAACAGCTCGTTTGATACAGATTCTATCTGACCTGATTCCGTGAGATTATTCTGAAGAAAACATTCATTCCTGCCTGGTCCCTGAACTGGCAACTGTCGACGAAATTGCTCATTCGTTTTGATTTCAGAGTAAATGCTGATGATTTGCTTTTCCAACCAAATTCGACTTGAGCTCGTTGCTCAGGAGGTTTTGAGTGGAAAGTGTTGACGGCGGAAATGCTTGCTGAAACCTCATTTAGCAACATGAAAGAAAATGAAAGAAAAGCTGCCGTTTTCGGACAGCAGAACTTGCAAAAAAGGCGCGGACAGAAGACGACCAGGAATCCAGGATTCTGCAGGTTCAATGCAGAGAAGGGAAAAGATGAAAAAGATTCCCTGGACACTGATTATTGGAGAATGACGCGAAACCGCAAAAAAGTCCCATCTCAGACCCATCTCAGTCATTAATCCGTAAATCTGGAGGCGGCTTGTCAGATTAATACAACCGTAATCCCTCTATACCAGTTTATGTCACATTGACCTGTTTTCTTTCAGCCGCGCGTGTGAAACGGTTTGAAATATTCAAGAGTCTTTCCACCATTTCGCACCTGTGACAGAAACTTGTCCCTGTCAAAGCTGTTGTCCGTAAATAAAAGTGCACGTGAGTCTGTCAAGTCGATTCCACTTCATAGGAATGCAGTTTGTTAAAGGTGTTTGTTTTTGGACAAAAGTCTATTCAGTTGAAGTAAACGTTGCAATTGCAAGACTTCGCAGTTGAGACATTTTTGCTTCCTGTGGAACGTTGACAGAAACGCAAAAAAAATTATTTAAAAAAACCCAGAAATGACAGTATCTTTGTGATTTGTGCCTTTTCCCTCGAAGTGTCTTCGAAATTGCCTCATGCATGCACAACGCAAGAAAAACGCAACAAGTCTCTTCCGCAGCTCATTTGCCTCACAAGAGAAGAAAGTCTGTCTGTAAACCTGATACTTCCCCCACGATGTTTGCGCACAAAGAACGCAGGAAAACGCCTGAAGGTTTTCCTCCGAAAGATACATTAAAGTCTGAAAGCCTTCGTCTGTTCGTCTGAAAGCTTCCAGGAGTTCTTTTCTCGTTTTGTTTTCAAAATTACAGTGAAAGAGAAAGGAGACACAGAACAAGGTGATTTCAGCAGCCAGTGCGATGTTACAGAATCAGCGTAACAACGCAACAACGCAACAAAAAGGAATCTCATTCCTTGCTTGGGAGAAGAGTTTCTTCTTCTATTTGAAGGAGATTCAACGTGTAGGGAACCTGCCTTTGCGTTTTGCATGTCTATAGCGCTGAAACATCCCCTGATCTCGATTTCTCTTCTGCTGTGCGTCTGCGCTAAGCATCTCTCTTGAGGTTGAAAGCACGGAAGTCTGGCCGAGCAGGTTTTCGCTCATTTTTCTGCCTCTTTGCTGCTTTTGTCCGGGACAGTTGTATTGTTCTTTGAAAACCCTATTGGCAAGCTTCATGCTTCTGTCTGGGCTATTCAGGAGGAAAGAATTACGTTTCAACAGACAGACAGAAAGAACATCATTGGAAGCGCGCAAAGGGATCTCAGAAAGCTATCTACGAATGTCTTTCCAGTGTTTCACGTCAAACCCTGCGTCGTTCATTCTGACAGAAAAGTGGACATTGCAGAGGAGACAACAATGATAGTTTCAAATAAATCTTGACCAGATTCTGCTTTCAGACAAAAACCATCAATTTTCGTTCTCATTCTAGTCCTTGAGACTTTTGCGGAAAACAATGGGAAAAGAGAGATTGTTGACTTGGAACAGTTTGCAAGTTTGTTTAGTTTTCTTCAAAATAGGGTGGCACTTCTGGTGTGTTTTTATGGACATCAGCAGAAGGCAAGAGCTGAACGGCCGACAACCAGGGATGAAACTGAAGCCAGAAAAGATGGAAGGTCCTGTTCAGTCAGAACATATATCCTCAAGAGTTATACATTTGGTACACACAACTGTGAGAGGAGCAGCACCGCTCCACCAGTATGGGTGGAACAAGCAGAGCGGATACCTCCAGGAAACCATCATGGCGTCTTTAGATTAGTAAAAGACACACAGAACTGAGCGCACACACACATGACAGAGAAACTAGAATGCTTGGTGGCATTGTGTCGCGCCTTGCTTCACCCACAGCAACAAGTTCCAGCTGGCTGGCTAGTGAGCCCTGTTTAGTGTTAACTTTTGAATTCACCTGTGTTGAGTTGGCAGGGGGTGGGGGTGGTCAATTCAACACAGGGGGGGGGGTTCTGCCATGGATGGACAGACAACCGGACAAATGACATCGTAGAGTGACTTGTAGAGTCCTCCTTGCAAAGCAGTAAGGCGCGACTAAAAACCTGCACAGAAGAGAGAATCGTTCTTCAAAATGCAGAGAACAACTACACAGAGAGCATCTGCAGAGAATGGATAAGACATTTCACAATTGTGTTCCCGCTGCGTAGATTTTTACTTTCTTCCCCTTTTTTGTGTGTGACATCTGGAGCCAGAACATTGAGTCGGCACCCATGCAACAGGTGTTGTAATCCTTTCTGCAGGGGTCTCACAAACTTCCGCTGATTGCCAGCAAAATGAGACCGTTGAGGATCCTGTTCTGATACAAATGTCCAGGGGACTTGGCGTCATTTTTTTCCTGCCGTATGTGTGACGAATGTGAATGTTCTAATTAATTTGGAAAACGAAGCAGAATATCTGCAAGAAGCACAGCTTTACAAATGGGCGCTGTATGAAACTTCAAGGTTTCTTCTTGCTCTCGTGAGGAAAAAAAATCCATAGCGCGAGGCAAATTTCTTTCTGTTTCTGCTAAAACAACCAATGAAAAACATCATCAAACTTAAAAGGAGAGTTTGTGCATGTGGGAAACCAAACTTCTGCAAAAAACAGAAGAAGGAAAAGGAGTCGATGTTCTCCCTGATGTTTCCGCATGCATCTCGTGTTTCAAGCAAAAGCACTGCAGACAGATGCTTTTCGTCTGGAATGAGCAGCATACACGAAACCTGGCGTGTGTGTCTCAATGAGGCGCATTCATTCCACAAACAAGGCACAGTTGGATGAAACCAACCACATTGTACGAGAACAAAAACCTCAATCTTGTGAGGCCCCCAGGGACTGAAGTGCATTGCTGAGCATTCTGGAGATGCGACAGAAAGATACTTGTGTCGAGTTCTTAAGGGCGCTAGGTAGTCAGTCTGGTGTGAGTGCCACACACTCTGGTAAGGCTAGCTGTGGCAAGGTCTTTGCAGTGGCAGTGGCAGCGTAGCTCTGCGAAGCTGCGAAGCTGATGTGGTATTTATCTTGGGTACTCAGTACCTTTACCTTGGTGTACTAAGGTTGCATACGGGGTTAGGTATGCGGTAAGCATACTGGTCACTTGCAACGTTTCCATGACAAAAAGTTTCCTTTCTGTTCTGGGGCCAGTGCATCTCACGTTGAAAGTCACTAGCGGATCCAGGGGGGCCTTGGGGCCCGGGCCCCCCCTGCCCACAAGATTTCTTCAAAATCATGCAGTTTTCAGGCAATTTTAAGGGAAAAAAACCCATTTTGAGCAAATTTTAGGCTCAGGGCCCTACCCCCTTGGGGTCAAAACTCCACTGGGCACCCCTGACAAAAATCCTGGATCCGCGCCTGAAAGCACTTGCTGCTGAAATTCTGCAGCTATACAAGACAAGAAGAGAAAAGCCCCCTGCAGGCGAAACGAAGTGTCATCCAGGGCAAACAAAAAGTCAATTTGAAGGTGCGCACCACTGTTGTCAATGGCGATTGTTTTTACTGGAAGAACCTACAATAGGAATTCCAATTTGCGCTGCTTGTCATCTCTACTTTTGCAATGATAAGCTCAGTTTGAAAGAAAAAAAACCCTCACTGTGTGAGACATGGCAATGGCAGCTTCTGGATGAGAAATATGATGAGGATGTCCCTCAATGATGGAGAGTGGGTCTTGTGTGACGCGGGGAAGGGGCTTTGTCTTGTCTTGATTCTTTCCTTCTGTGAGGTGTTAGTTTCTGGACCTCCCTCCTCACACCTCGTTTCAGGCTGTGATGAAATGGGCGTTTGTGACATCATCAATGCTATAAGTTTGGTTCGTAACCAAATATACAGAGCCCTTGCTTTCTTGGTCGTCAAGAAAAAACTCGTTGCATTTTTTGTTTTTGTCCTGTTTTTCCTCCTGCTGCTTTCTTTCGCGCAAAGTGCCCCAATCAGTGTCCGTTGTTGTCAGAGTATGTAAACAGTGGTTTGAACAAGCCCAATCAATCACAGCCCGGGATGCAGGTTTGTGCCAGAGTCACCTGTCCATCGTTGTTTGAGCGTTCAGTTTCACCCGTAAAAAGTGGAACTTCCGTTAGAAAAACAGAGAATGCAAAAAATTAGCCCCCCGTTTATCTACAAAAGCAAAGAGCGTAAATAGATTCTCTCTGACCGTAGCAATTTCAAAGGTGTAAGCCATGAAAAGGGGATTACCAGAGCCAACCATCCTAGATTTCGGATCCTCTTTTTTGCAAATGGCTGTGCGACATTGAAAATGAAAGCAGCAACTCATGGGGTCAACAGGTGGGGACATCCAGATGGGGACATCCAGAACGGCTGACCAAGGAGCGGGAAGAGGTTCCTCTGTGCAGTGTCAGCCTCAGCAGAGGGCAGTGCAGTATGCCCTGTTGGCTGCACAGTGAGGACTCAGTTTCCTCGTTTCCAGTTGAAGTGTAAATGGACGCTTCCTTGGTGAGTAAAAAGGTGTTGTGAATTGCTCAGTGTGCAGCTCCAGTCGTGATTGATATTCGTAGTGGGACTGACTAGCCCTCACATGATACTGAGTTCATTAGAAACCAATGAACTAACATGGCTTCAGTTTCAGTCCAGCAAAAGAGAAAATTAATTGCTTGGAGAATTAAACTGGATCTTCGCCCCCAAAGCAGGACGTCTTTAGAAATGCATCCTTCTGGACCAAAAACCCAGTTTCTTTGGGAGGTAAGTAGATTCCACAGTCCCAAATTGTGTTTCGTCTGGGGCCAAAATAACCTGGCCGAACTAAATGTGATGGACCAATTGAAAGAAGCAACCACATCCATGTGTCATCGTGATAGAAAAACGACTTTGTCACGAAACAAAATTGTCATTTCTTCATGCAGATTTACTCATACAGGCACCTCCCGAAAATTCGAAAAAGGGAAGAAAGTATTTTTTTAATTTTTGAAGTAAGCATCAACACATGAGAGGACTTCGAATTAACTGGGAATTCGGATTATCCATGTTCGCATAAAGCAGGACCTACCTTTGCCGTCTTTTTGAAAAAGTATACCCTGGGCTTCACGTCGCCAAAGTATGTTTTAGCAAGGGAGAAAAAGGAATTGAGACAATTTCTGTACTTTTTCCATTGGTTGTGGCCAAACATTGACTTGCGACCATTCACAACTACTGTACTTGCGAGTGAAAACTTATGAATGGTCCAGAGTCTTCGCAGAAAAACCACTGCAACTGCTTGCGAGTAAGTCCATTCGCAAGTTGTTTAAGAAACTAGCCCCAGGAAGATTCGCATTTTTTGTCCACAGCTGCCGTACGGGAGAAAGGAAATATGTTCCTGCACTAAGGAATTGTCCCACCCAAGTCCTCGTTCCATCTTGACGGTTATTTTTGGGATTTTTTTTAACAATGAAATGTAAATTGAGAGAATTGACATTGCATTGCAGTTCTCAAAAAAATGGACCGGGGCGATAGCCGAGTTTCATTCTCTTGAGAACTGTGATGCAATGTCAATTCTCTATCACAGAAATTCCAAAAGGCGAAGCGTTGATCCAAGGCACAATAAACTCAATTGCAATTGGTCCTGTTTCTGAAAAAGGGGTTGACAGCTCCATCTTGGAACACAGGTTTTGGGGTCAGACACCTCCTCACAAAAAGGCAACACACACACAGTTGTGGGAACCAAGCAGAGAAAACCTTGTGTGAAATAAGCAACAAACGCACAACGACACTTGACAATTACTTTACTCATCAGGAAGCCCCACATCACTGTGGTGAGCTGTCACGGTGTCTTCTCTCGGAGACAAGCAGCAACTTGTGTACACATGCTCTCCTTCCCGTTCTGAGAACGCAAAAAGCAGAAGATGTTTGCCGCTCATCTTTGGGATTTCAAATGAATTCCGAACCAAAGCGAATAGAAAAACAAACGAGAATCCAGACCATATGGCGTTGCTCTGTGGCCCCGGAGATTCCCAAGAAAATGCAACAAACAAAGGACACAAACAGATTTGTCCAAAAGCCCTTTTCCTTTCCTGTCCACTGCGACAGAAGCATGCTCTGGTGTCTCTCTCTTACCTGCATGGACATCCTCCGATGGTCCTGATTTTGCTCCCAACCCTCCCCACCAGTGTCCCTAATTAGCCAACACAACAAAAATCAGTGACAATCTCTGCATTGAGACGAGAAGAGTTCACAGCATGTGCGTGGTTTTTGTTGAACCACATGTTTCAAACCAAAAAAAATCCGGTTACAGCCATGGGATGATGTACATGTATGGTGCAGCTTGACTTGTCAGCAAATGGATTATATATAACTGGGTTATGAGACTTGGAAAGAGGCCGGTTCCATCAGAGATATCTTGTCACATTATCGAAATGGAATTCCTCCCCCGCATCTCTCTCATTTTCAGTCGCCTGTTAATCCTGTTCTCATCCGGAGCAACCAGGCACGGATTCTGGATCTCGTGATGGGGTCTGGCCCCCCAATCTGCAGGTGCACACCCAGGAGTTCAACTCAACTGTGCCAACAAGCTAGCAATGTTTAATTGGGTCTACAGAAGCGCATGAATTTGAGAACGCATGTTGGGACCCTCTCAGGCCCCACATGGCCAATAACCATGCAAAAACAAGGTTCTCGGTAGAATTGCAAATCAACGTTCTCTTCCCTCATTTTCAATCCTCCAGCTTCCACGGCGGCGTTTCTCGTTTCGAGGGCGCTGAACCTGCTCAGGGAAAATGGGAAAACGGGAGCGAAGTTTGTTGGCCCAATTTCCCAGAGCTTGCGTTGCCAGTCACCGAACCACAACGCACCTTCGTCAATCGGAACTCCGTCCTAATTATTTCACGGCATGTACTGGAAATTGCCACTTGGCGCCTCAGCCAGTAACAGATTGCAACTCAACTCATCTGTAATTTTCCCGGCTTAGGCTCCATCACTATTCAAGTCAGACGCAATTTGCCTCAAAATAGGGACCCTATTTACCAGTGCGGAATCAAGGACCAAGGCTTTCTGGAATAGACTGGCTTCACCAGGGGCTGTCCGCTCATTGCCTTAATCCAGGAAACAGTTTCGTCTTTGCCAAACTCTCTGCAGAAAGGCGAGACGCTTTTTTCCCCTTCAGTCTTTGCCCATCGCTTTGTCTCTTCGGTTTCCTGACATTTTCTCTTTGATCTAAAGATGAATTCTCCAATTAAAAGCAGCTCAAAATCGTCTTCCGGGAATCGCCTTGACTTGTTTTGAAATTGGACGGGCAATAAAAATCCGTTTCCCAGCACGTAATATTTTTGTGAAAAGACGCCCACTCGTGTGAATTGTTTTTTCCAAACGAAGTGCTGAAGCCATGACCATTAGCCTACACCTGAGTGATTTTTGTTCTGTGAAACGAAATGGAGAAAGTGAAGAAAACAAGAAGTGAAAGAGAAGGATTCACACAACCAAAGCTGTCTGAAAGGGACACAATCCACAACACAAACAAAAGAACCGTGTCCGCAACGCCCTTTTGGGCGCCAAGGCGCCATGTTTGCTGCGATCTCTGGACCCAGTTGGCTCAATAAACCCACACAACAGATTCGCTGCTCAATCCTCACTTGGACACCCACCCTCTGCGTTGTTTCCACAGTGGACAATTTTCCTCACCTTCGCATCTAAATAAGGCGCATTTTTGTCTTTCTTTTAAGAATGACGTGCTGAAAACACAACGTTCAGCATGCTTCGTGTGGAAAGATGGAACAGTAAATTACGCGACACATGACAAGCTGTTTGGTCAGGTTGATTTCCGTTCTGTTTTTCTTTCGTTGGTTGAAAACAGAAACCCAACATGCGATTGCAGAACAGCTGACAACAAGAATGTCTCCTTTGTAGGACAAATCAACTGTCGCACTGACAGGTATATATGTTCACCCGTCTTTCCAAGTGTCCGCTTCCAATGATACCTCAGCTGACAAAAAGCCACAGCACTCCTCACAAAACAAGGATCCCTTCTTGATCTGAATGCGGCTGTTGTACGTGTGTTTGAATCCCAAAAATAAAAGAAAAAACTGACCAAAGAGCACTATGTTTTCCTTTCATTCTCTTTGTTATTTTCAATATATCTCAAGTCGAGTCTGAATAAAGCACCACGCCTTCCTGGGGACGCCAGAACTTCATCAAGAGTCCACACACGTTGCTGGAGAAACTTCAACGGAAGACAAAACACGAAGAAATCAATCCCCATGTCACAGCTACATGTATGAGCTCTTTTGCTGACATTGATTCTGACCGGTTGACAGCTTGTCTTGTACCATCTGCATGGGGATGCCACGTTGAGCTGTTTGTCTCGAAAACAAACTGCTGCAGGGGCAAACTATATTCCTTTTTTTCCCAACCCTCAATCTGTGTGGTGGATCCGGTGGGCCCTGGGGCCAGATAAAAGAGGGCCCATCAAAAACGGCCCAAAATCATGCTGCTGCTGGCCAATAAAGCCTTTGGTTTGCCAATTGGTCCGTAGAGCCGAGATCTACAGAAAACTCGGGAACCATTTATCTTTAGCCCGACCATGCAGGTTCTCCGTGCATTTTGTCTTGGCCGCTGCTCTCGCACGGATGTCTTCGTGAGTTTTTTTTGGGGGGATTGGGTCTGGTGGTGGCATCTTTTCTTGAAATTTGCAACACAAAAAAGAATTTTGGCTGAGCCGAGACCACTGTGGTCTTGATCGCTGAATCTTAACGCCAGACTTAAGCAACAGGGCCTATCGTGACGCTTCACTGAGACGTGAGCCTAAGATGACCATTTAAAACTGAGGTTGACCACCAGCGCGGAAAGAGTAAATGATGCCAGAACAAAAAACTTCTTGATCTCCAGTCCCACGCAACTCATGCTAGATAAATGTTGTGGGTCTTGGCAGATTTTATACCAGAAAGACGGCTTCTTCTGAGATATATAAATCGCCATTAACTTTGAATATATCATGCATCAAGTAGATTTACACCCAGCGTGTCCTGCAAACCTCATCGGGAGAAAGTGTTGGTGCAATGTTGATGGGTATGAATGTCTCTGGAGGAATGATGACGAGGCAGGAAGTCACTGGATCTCAAGCGTTGTCCTTATTGTTCGATTAAGATCCTCCATTTTCCGCACCGAATGTCTCGCCCGGCGGAAATGTTTAGGAAACGGAAGTCATTTTCCCTTTTGCATGGCCGACACACAACGGTTGGACTTCTAATTCCCACATTGCGCCAGGCGTTTCAGCCTGAACATGGTCGTGGAATTTGAACAAAGTGTCGCGCGCCCGTTCTTGTATTCAGCGTTTCAACGACAAACTGTGCACTCAACAAACAAAACCACAATTTTTAGAAACGTATTTTTGCCAAACAAAACAAACATTTCGGTTCTTTAGAATCTTTCTTTCTTCGATACATGCCTCGGAGGCCTCATTTCTGGACTCATCTAAAGCAGCTGTGGTCGTCAGGTCTGTCACCTAGTTCTCAAATCAGCTGCTGATGATGGGACCGAAATAAGAAAATCCCTTTCCATAAATAGCCAGCCACAGCAAATTGAAAATATATTCTCGGCTCTGGAACCAGTAAACGACCAAGCAAATGGAAATGACCCTCAAGTCATTTTTCATTTCTGTGTGTTTCCCAGTTTTCTTCTTCCCAACGAAAAT
>JAAUYG010001901.1_pt1 | contig 10346 bp, 7 predicted proteins | sample 7278091 | NCBI WGS metagenome assembly JAAUYG01 (sample SAMN14350201, study PRJNA611818) | marine sediment metagenome | isolation source: surface marine sediment (0.6m) | place: French Polynesia: Moorea | collected 2018-08
ACTATATGTCAATACCCTCAACGTCATCCACTATATGCACGATAAATATTGCTACGAAAGGCTAGAAATGGCACTGCACGATCGCGATGTTTATCGGACAATGGCTTGTGGAGTAGCTGGATTATCGGTAGTGGGAGATGCACTATCGGCAATCAAACACGCCCAAGTTAAGGTAATTCGTAATGAAGACGGTTTAGCGGTAGATTACGCCATTGAAGGAGATTATCCCAAATTTGGTAATAATGACGATCGCGTTGATAAAATTACCGCTAAAGTTGTCGAAGACTTTATGAACAAAGTTCGTCAACACAAAACCTATCGCGGTGCCGTACCTACCCAATCGATACTGACAATTACTTCTAACGTGGTTTACGGGAAGAAAACTGGTAATACTCCCGACGGACGCAAAGCAGGACAACCCTTTGCCCCTGGTGCTAACCCCATGCACGGACGAGATACCAAAGGTGCGATCGCAGCTTTAGAATCCGTGGCTAAACTGCCCTACGAACACGCCCAAGACGGTATTTCCTATACCTTCTCGATTGTCCCCGAAGCGTTGGGTAAAGGTGAAGACAATAAAACCAATAACCTCGCAGGAATGCTTGATGGTTACTTCCACGATACAGGACACCATATTAATATCAACGTCCTCGATCGCGAAACTTTGCTTGATGCGATGGATCATCCCGAATTGTATCCTCAGTTAACCATTAGGGTATCGGGTTATGCAGTCAACTTTATCAAACTCACTCGCGAACAACAGTTGGATGTGGTTAATCGGACTTTCCACGAACGGGTTTAGTTTAGTCTTTTGTTTTTTGTCATTGGTAAGGTGGGGTAATGCCTCGCCTTACTTTTTTTTAATTAGATGAATTTTTTATAATTTTATCGATAATTTCAAAAATATTATTGAAAGCGTTAAAATCAAAATTATTGAAGTTTTTCTTTTTATGATAAATAGAATCAGCAAAATCGTTTTTTGATAATGCTACATTTTGGTTATTCTCATTATATACTTCTCCATCTATAATTGTTAGCTTATTTACGTTGATTTTTTTGGAATTACTTACAACAAAGTTCAAACTTTTGTGTCTTCCACTATGATGATTAAATTCATTACTTAGAAAAATTCTTCTTTTATTATGATCTTCTCTACAAATTTCTTCATTAGTATAGTAATGTTCAATACAAATCTCCTTTAAATCTTTACGATGAGGAGGAATTGGTATTGCAAAAGAATAAACATTATTTCCCCAATTCTTAAATCCTACATCATCCCTATGAGCTTTTACTACATAATTAGCTTCATCTCTATCAAAAATAGCAATTATAGGAGTATTTCTTGGACTCTTACAATATTGTTCACACATTTTCAATAGTTCGCTACTACCTTGTTTTTGGTCATTTAAGTCTTCTTTGTAGGATAGTTCAAAATTATATTGTTTATGTTCGATAAGATTTTGAAAAGCAGCTTTCAGATGCTTGATATCCGTTTTACCCTCAGTCCAAATCTCAGCTTTAAACAGCTTATTATCTTGAATACTATTGTCTCGTTTTTGTATAATCGAGTTAATTTTAGAAATATCAACAAGATGAGGAGAAAGATCGGCTAGTTGTCTTAGAAACTTTAAATATATTAGGTCGTCTTTACCCCTAACATACCCAATAAATTCTATACGGCTTTTAATAATAGATTCAAAAGAAGCCCGATCTTTGTAATAACGATGCTTTTTATCGTATTTATTCCAAAATTCAGTTTCTGTTTTTTCAATTCCATATTTTTTCCATGCATGAAGTATTGCTCTAATTCGTCGAATATATTTACGATTAATATTCAATTTTTCATTGACTGTAATTCCCGTAACTTCTTGATGTCCATATTTACTCTGCAACCTAGTTTTAGACTCATTTATCTTAAATCCATTATCTTTAATTATTTTAATTAGCTCTTTACCTAAAACTATTGCATCAGATTCTATGGAAAATAATGCTAAACGAGGTGGAAATTTGAATCTTGAAGTTGAAAAAGTTATGTCATCAGCGTACCTAGTATAAATACATTGATGTTTTTTTGCTAATTTTTGTAATTCAGAATCTAACCTCGAACAAATCATGTTGGATATGATAGGAGATGTAGAAGCACCTTGTGGTAATTGATTTTCGTAACAACATATTTGAGCTAAAACTGTAGCAACTTCTTTTGTACATCCATATGGTTTAGCGAGAAAAAGTCCTCTAACCCTACCGAAATTGATAGAAAAGAAAAAATCTTGAATATCAATATTTAAAAGGTAGCGTTGTCTAAGATGTTTTTCTGCATTTGTGACAATACTTTTTCCCCTCGTGAAACCGTGCGTTGAAGGTTTAGGTCTATATACAGCAGTTAATACTTGATTCAGTTTTTTTTGAATTATTTTAAGAGACGTTGTTGGCTTAATAATTAATCTATTTCCACCAGACTTTTTGGGAATCAAGAATTCAGTATAAGCGTACTTAATAGGAGAAATATATAAGTGATATCGTAGTTGATAATCGGTAATATCAAGTAAGTTTGCAATATCTTGGCGATTTTTTAGATTATTAAACTTTTCTTTTAGTTCTTCGTCTGAAAGGTTTAGAACTGCTGTGTTCATAATTTATTATTGATCGTCTGAAAACTAAATATTCTCACAATGTTCTAACCTATTACTACTCATAGTCAATGCTAAGGTAGATAACACTGTTAAACGGTACATTATGCACCCCTTGAAATATTACCGTCGCAGGATCGACAACGGGAATCAACCTCATATGAGAATATTTAGCTTTAGCTATTATAATCACAAAAAAATTAAATGCCAAAAACCAATTTATAATTGATGTTTTTCAATAGGAGTATAAAATACTATGAATTCTATGTAACGTTCGCATCATTTATCTTGAAAAATCAAACATAATTTAATGATGGAAAAATCAACTATTAACTAAAGGTCAATAACTCTGGTTTAAAGATCATTAGCAGTCCAAAGAACAACATAAAGATCCCTGCTGTTAGCTTGAGCATTTTTCCTTGAGATTCGCTTAGTCTTGATGATTTAAAGGAATAGATAAAGTTAGCTAAAATCACTACCAGGGGAATAATGTAAATTAGGGCATAAATGGCAGTCCAAAATGCAGCACACAACCACAAATTTGAGGAACAATACTGAAGGAGACTAGTCATGTAAACCGCAGGTAAAATAGCCGTACATCCCAACTCAATAATATTGACAAATATCGCTAATAAAATTGTCCCACCTAAAGCAGTAAAAAGCATAGTTTTATTTTTTTCTCCTGCTTTAAGTTCCCTTGAAATTTGGCTAGCTTTTTTACTAACAGCTAACTGTTGTTTTGAGGATAAAGAAAGAGAAAATCCCTGCTTAAAAAAGAAGTAATCTTTCAGATTAATTACTCCCACGATCGCGACTACGCTTCCTAACAATAGCATAGCGATTGTTCCATATTGTTCTAAAAACAAAGAACCCACTAAAACCATCGCCATGATAAAAATAAAATACATAATCGCTGAAGTAGCGACAAAAGTAGAACCAACTACTGCCATTTGTTTTCTACTTCTAGTATGAGTTAGTAATGAAAGGAGTATAATTAGAACCGTAAAAGCACAGGGATTAAAACCATCCGCTAAGGCAATTGTAGAAACAAATAAGGGAAAAGGTAAACTTTGAGCAAATTCTTTGATTGCTACATCTGGAGTGACAGAGAAAAACCAAAAAAGACTAATAACAATTACTGCAATTAATCCTAAACCAAAGGAGAATTTTTTCTGGTGAGTAAAAAACTTTTTCATTACCAGAGGATAGGCAAGTAAATATAAAATTGGCAATACTAAAATCTGCCAAGGTAAAGATGAACTAAAACCATAATTATTCTCAGACGCTCCCGTAACCCCTAGATTAACTCGATGTCCTAATTCAGTTTCAATTGCAGTGATAATTTGATTTTTGTAGCCAATATAACCTTGGTAAACTTGATTGTACTCTAGTTCTCCATCACTTTCGCTATAGCCAATAAATTGCTTATCTCCAATGACAGTGCGGGGAACTGCTTCTGATTTTAGTTGATTTTGCTTGAGAAAATCTTGCCAAATCTGAGGTTGCTCGCTCACCTCATAAGCGTGTAAACTAATCTCAGAATTAAGTTGAGCAACACTTTCCATTAGTGGTTTTTGTTTGAGACAATGAGGACAAGTTTTACTATGAAAAAAATAAATATCTACCGCTTCTTGTCCAGCTAGTACAGGAGAAATAAACGTTACCAAACTAATCAAGCAACAGATAACTAGAAAAACCAGAAATTTTTGAATATCTTTTGGATTCATAGTGCGCTTAAAGTTAATGCTAGTTTGTCTTTTATTCTTCGTTTTTTGTCTAACGATTAATGACCACCAACCACTAAACACTAACTATCTAAAGAACCACGGAAACCAGTAATAATTCTACTGCCATCTTTTTGAATGTGGACTTCTATTTGGTCACTTGCCCAATCCAGTTTATCTTTTAGGTCAGGATTAAAAACATGAACTTTTTGGTTACTAGAAGAAACTAAGGAATTGGGATCGTTAACTGTTAAAGATTTAACATAAGCACCATCAACTAAAATATCGAGTTGTGCTAATAATTCTTTACTAGATGCAGGAGCATATTCTGACTGTAACCTTTCTAAAGTAAAACCTGTAAAAGACATGACATTTAGTCCTGCTGCTTTAACTTTTTTTGCCACTTCTGTTAAAGCTGGTGCTTGCCAAAAAGGTTCTCCTCCTGAAAAAGTAACTCCAGTATTGTTAAGATTACTTAAGATTTTTTCTACCAGGTGATCGACAGAAATTAATTGATTAATTTCAAATGACCAAGATTCAGGGTTAAAACAGCCATCACATTCTCTTAAACACCCTTGTAACCAAACTACTGCCCTAATGCCAGGACCATTAACTTCTGATTCATTAACATACCCCATAGTATTAAGATACCCTGGAGGAATTTCCAATAACTGGAGATAGGGATTGACTTTAGTTTTCTTCATGTTATTTCCTAATAGTTAATTTACCGACTATATATTTATGACAAAGTTAATGCAAGACTAACTATTTTTAGCTTAACTGTCTATTAGGATTGAGCGATCGAAGCTTATTAAAAGTTAAATAATTATTTAATTATTAATGAAATAGCGATCGCAAAATATCATAATTTTATGTCACAATTTCATGTTAATTTTATCAAGAAAATATTAAGAAATGACAGTTAAGTAGAATTTGTTTTTTACAATCGAGACAAATAAAAGAAATATAATAATTATCAAGTTTCTTTTATCAAAATAATACGAGGAGAAATAGATGATTCGGTTATTAGTTAATCTGCTCGTATTTGTAATTAACATAGTGTATCGAGATCGCCCTTATCCCCGGTTTTATGTCTTAGAAACCGTTGCCCGCATTCCCTATTTTGCCTATATGTCTGTGCTACATCTTTATGAAACCTTGGGGTGGTGGCGTAAAGCAGACTGGCTCAAAATTCATTTTGCTCAATCTTGGAACGAACTACATCATCTTTTAATCATCGAAGCCTTAGGGGGGGATCGCTTTTGGCTAGATCGTCTTTTGGCTCGTACTACCGCAGTAATTTATTACTGGATTATTGTTGCAGTCTATTTTATTTCTCCTCGTGCGGCTTATCGATTTATGGAATTAGTCGAAAAAGAAGCTTACAAAAGCTACGACAAATTTTTAGGGAAGAATCAAGCATGGCTTAGATCCCAACCCGCACCGCAAATAGCAATTGATTACTACTACGATGGCGATCTCTATATGTTTGATGAATTCCAAACAGGACATCCAGAATTACATCGTCCTGCGATTAATAACCTCTATGATGTATTCATTAGTATTCGAGATGACGAAGCAGAACACATCAAAACCATGGTTGCTTGCCAGCAACCCCATGCCAAACATACTCTAACCAGTCTTCATGCTGGAGCAAAATATTTTCCTCGAACATTTAAGTAATTAGAAATTATCAACATCAGTTTTCCTCTAAATCCTCACCTTAAGGAGAAATTTCATGTATCGAAAAATTCTAGTAGCTTTAGATGAGAGCCAACTTAGCCAACAAGCCTTTCAACAAAGCTTATCCTTAGCTCAAGCATTTAATGCACAATTACAGTTATTAAATGTCATTTCCCCTTTAGAAGCAAAATATCAAAATACAGTCTCTTTAATTGGTAGTGGATATCATTCCCATGAAACTAATGAAGCAGCAGAAGCAGACTGGCAACTCTTAGTATCAAATCGATTAGACTATCTCCAATCTTTAGTAGAAGAGGCTGAACAAGCAGGAATTGTAGCAGACTTAGCTCAAGAAATCGGTCAACCAGAACATCAAATTTGTGAATTAGCTAAAGACTGGGAAGCAGATTTAATTGTTATTGGTAGCCATGGCAGAAAAGGTTTAAACGAGTTAATTAGGGGGAGCGTTAGTAACTATGTTTCTCATCATGTTCCCTGTGCTGTGTTGCTTGTTCATCAGCAAAATTGAAATTTTTGCGATACAATTGTAAAACATTTTTGTCTTGATATTGTTTGTGTAAACAGCCATAAACAACTTAACTAACTAACTACTAACTACTAACTACTAACTACTAACTACCAACTCATGACAAAAAGTCATCTATCTAAAACCAAAGGTAGGATTCATTCTATCGAAACTTGCGGGACAGTTGATGGCCCTGGTATTCGTTATGTCATTTTTACCCAAGGTTGTCCCCTGAGATGTCTTTACTGTCATAATCCTGACTGTCGCCATCCCGAAGAAGGCAAAGAAGTTACAGTTGATGAATTAATTGTAGACATTCAAAAATATCAGTCTTATATGAAGTTTTCTGGAGGTGGAATAACAATAACTGGAGGCGAACCTTTAATGCAGCCAGAGTTTATTATTGAGATTTTTCGTCGTTGTCAAGAGTTAGGAATTCATACTGCTTTAGATACTTCTGGTTATGTTAAATTAGCTACAGCAAAACCTGTCTTAGATTATGTAAATTTAGTATTACTAGACATCAAATCTTTTGATGCTCAAATCTATCATCAAGTTACTCAGGTTTCTTTAGAGCCTACTTTAAATTTTGCCCACTACTTGAATGAGATTGATAAGCCAGCTTGGATTAGATTTGTTTTAGTTCCTAATCTTACAGACCCGCCTAAAAATATTAAAGGCTTAGCTCAATTTATCTCCAAACTAAATAATGTTGAACGAGTAGAAATTTTACCTTTTCATAAAATGGGGGAATATAAATGGGAACAGTTAGGATATAGATACCAGCTTAAAGATACACCTAGTGCATCCCCAGAATTAGTTGCCACAGCTAAAGAATTATTTGCTAAATACGGAATTAAAGCTTATTGATTTTGCTATTAGTAATTCGTTCTTTGTTAGTCGATTTTATCGTCCGAACTAATAACTAATGACCGATTATTATTGACCCATAACTCATAACTAACAACTAAACATTAATAATGAAAGTCAACAATATACAAGATTTAAATGCGCTAGTTCAAAAAGTAAAATCTGCTCAAAATCAATATGCTAATTTTACTCAACAACAAGTAGACCAAATTTTTAAAAAAGCTGCTTTAGCTGCTAATGAAAAACGCATTACTTTAGCTAAGTTAGCTGTTAATGAAACAGGTATGGGAGTTGTGGAAGACAAGGTAATTAAAAATCACTTTGCCTCCGAATTTATCTACAACAAATACAAACAAAAACCTACCTGTGGTGTAATCGAATCCGACTCCCATTTCGGGATTCAAAAGATAGCTGAACCTGTCGGAATTTTAGCGGGAATTGTGCCGACAACTAATCCTACTTCTACCGCAATTTTTAAAGCTTTAATTGCTCTCAAAACCCGCAACGCGATTATTTTTTCACCCCATCCCAGAGCCAAAGAATGTACGATCGCGGCAGCTAAAACAGTCCTTGATGCAGCAGCAGCAGCAGGTGCGCCTGAAGATATAATTGGTTGGATTGATAAGCCCTCGGTGGAACTCTCTAAGGCTTTAATGCAGCATCCTAATATAAATTTAATTCTGGCGACAGGTGGCCCTGGAATGGTTAAGGCTGCTTATTCTTCAGGAAAACCATCTTTAGGGGTGGGTGCAGGTAATACCCCCGCCGTGATTGATGAAACTGCCGAGATCAAACTAGCGGTAAGCTCAATTCTATTGAGTAAAACTTTTGACAATGGCATGATTTGCGCTTCGGAACAGTCGGTGATTGTCGTCGATGAAATGTACGATCGCGTCAAAGCAGAATTTGCTCTACGAGGGGCTTACTTTTTAAATCCCGAAGAACAGTCCAAGGTAAGCCAGGTATTAGTTAAAGATGGACATATTAACGCAGCTATAGTTGGTCAATCTGTAGCCCAAATCGGCGAACTAGCAGGCATAGAAGTTCCTGAAGGTAGTAAAGTTTTAATTGGCGAAATCGATGGGGTAGGCACGAACGAACCATTTTCCATTGAAAAATTATCTCCTGTTTTAGCTTTGTATCGAGCAGCAGATTTCAAAGCAGCAACCGCCAAAGCCGAAGAATTAATTTTACTAGGTGGACGGGGACATACTTCCGTACTTTATACTGCTCCTAGTAACAGCGATCGCATTGACTATTTTGATACCCACGTCTCTACAGGTAGGGTATTGATTAACACTCCTTCTTCTCAGGGAGCGATCGGCGATTTGTATAACTTTAAGTTAGACCCCTCTTTAACCCTGGGTTGCGGTACTTGGGGTGGTAATTCCGTTAGTGAAAACGTTAGCGTTTGTCATCTACTCAACATCAAAACCGTATCCGAACGAAGACAAAATATGCTCTGGTTTCGCGTTCCACCCAAAGTATATTTTAAATACGGCTGTTTGCCCGTAGCATTAAGAGATTTAGCAGGAAAAAAACGAGCCTTTATCGTTACCGACAAGCCTTTATATGACTTAGGGATGATTAAAGAAGTCACCGATGCTTTAGAAGAAATCAACATCGAACATCAAATATTTTATGATGTGCAGCCCGATCCCAATCTTTCTACCATCGAAATGGGATTAGCTAGGGTTAACACTTTTCAACCCGATGTAATTATTGCCTTTGGTGGGGGCTCGCCCATGGATGCAGCTAAAGTAATTTGGTTGATGTACGAACATCCTGAAATTGAATTTGAAGGCATTGCTACTCGGTTTATGGATATTCGCAAACGGGTGTATGAGTTACCACCTTTAGGTAAGAAGGCAGAAATGGTAGCCATTCCTACCACTTCTGGCACAGGTTCGGAAGTAACTCCCTTTGCCGTTGTCACCGACGATCGTGCAGGAATTAAATATCCCCTCGCCGACTATGCCTTGACTCCCAACATTGCTATTGTCGATCCCGAACTAGTGCTAAATATGCCCAAATCCCTCACCGCATTTGGTGGGATCGATGCCTTAACCCACGCTTTAGAAGCTTATGCTTCAGTATTGGCGACTGAATATACCGACGGTTTAGCATTACAGGCGATCGCTTTACTAATGGAATATCTCCCCCGCGCCTATCAGCTAGGGGCAAAAGATCCCATTGCTAGAGAAAAAGTCCACTACGCAGCTACTATTGCAGGGATGGCGTTTGCCAATGCTTTCTTAGGAATCTGTCATTCGATGGCACATCAACTAGGGGCAACTTTTCATATTCCCCACGGTTTAGCCAATGCCCTAATGATTACCCACGTCATGCGCTACAACTCAACCGATGCACCCTTTAAACAGACCATTTTTTCCCAATACGAATATCCCCACGCCAAAGAACGTTATGCTGAAATTGCCGATTACTTAAAGTTGGGCGGTGACACCCCTGAAGAAAAAGTAGAAAAACTGCTTGAGGCGATCGAAAATCTTAAGGCAGAAGTTGATATTCCTTTAAGTATAAAAGAAGCCATGCCTGGAAAAGAAGCTGAGTTTTATGTCCAAGTTGAAACTCTAGCCGAACAAGCCTTTGACGACCAGTGTACTGGTTCGAATCCTCGCTATCCTCTGATTAGTGATTTGAAAGAGCTTTATACTACCGCATATCAAGGTAATGATGCTAAGACGAATATATCTTATTTGAGAGTAGCAAACCAAGAACAAGTAGTGATGCAATAGAGGCGTTGAGCCGAGATAAGGATACTATTGTCCTAATACGCCTGATGTGAATTAAAAATTGCTTGACCACTAGCTTTTACTTGGAAATTTTCATAATCTGAAATATCAAACAGTTATTTTTTGGCTTTTATGGAGCTAGCTCTTGGTATACCAGTTA
>JAAUYG010060658.1_pt1 | contig 10346 bp, 10 predicted proteins | sample 7278091 | NCBI WGS metagenome assembly JAAUYG01 (sample SAMN14350201, study PRJNA611818) | marine sediment metagenome | isolation source: surface marine sediment (0.6m) | place: French Polynesia: Moorea | collected 2018-08
AAACACAGAGAGAGAGAGAGAGAGAGAGAGAGAGAGAGAGAGAGAGAGAGAGAGAGAGAGAGAGAGAGAGAGAGAGAGAGAAATGATCCAAAATTTGGCATTTTCCCAGAAAACAAGTTTCAAGGACGGACGGATGGACGAAACATAACGCGTGACGGCAGTACATGTAGCTGTGACGTGCGGTAGCTCAAAGCAGAGCTTAAAATAAATCAATAAATAAATAAATAAATCGAAAGTAACTAACTAAATAAATAAAGAAATAAGAAACATGGTCTGGAGTTATGCTACTTATTACCTTTCCACATTGATGTTAATTCGCTTGATGGTTCCGAGAAAAATTCTTTTTCCGGACAGGCGCTCATACCACGTCAATAGCTCTGCTGACACAATTAAGCAAATATAAAAATGCTTTGGAGGTTTGGTGGATAGGTACCTTTCCACAAACTGTTGTGTTATCTTGGTGGTTTTGAGAAAACGCGTTTTATGGACGGACGGACAACTTGCTGTGGCAATAGCTCTGCTGGCATAGTCACTCAGAGTTTATTATTTTTTTTAGTAAATTTCCAATAAATAACGTTCAAAGTGGAGTGAGGAGATAATTTTGCATGTATGTTTTGCAAGACGAAATTGGTAAAACATTACCTTCAATTAAGATATCGTGTGTGTGTATGCACACAGCGAGCCACATTTCTTTCTTGCTAGACTCCGAATAACGTATAACGTTGAGCTGGCTGCTGAGTAGTCCTTCCTTTTGTGTCAATCCCCAAAATTCAATTGCATAGGTGAGATTTAATTTTTTTTTCAGCAACAGAAATTTAGGAGCCTTTTCGTTGACCCAAGAGCATATATACCGCGTATGGTAACGCGCATGTTGGTCTTATGATGCCATCTTATACATCTTATATTTTTCATACAACGTACTTTACTCCTGGCAATTCTAGAAAGTATTTAATAAAAATAATCCGATTTACCAAACTGATAGGATAATTGCTCAAAATATGTATGTGTACTGTGGGAGTATCAGCTAGGTCATCTGCTACCAGAAATTCTGTCCACCCATATTTTCCTGTTATATGTTTTATTGTTTAATGCAACTGTTTTATGCATTGCATTTATTGTTAATGCAACTATTTATGTTGCAGTTTAAGCTGTTACAGCCACATGTTTAATTCTGCTACTCCCGAGGCTCTAGCTACTATACAATGGCAGGGGCTATTTTAAATTCTTTGGCGGACAAAACATTTGGTGAAGTGCATATATACAGTGAAACCTGTCTTTAAGACCACCTGAGAAATAGGGACAACCTGGGAATTAAGGACAGCTACTTCAGTCCCTAGGTCTATTCATTACATAGAAATGCACCTCAGTGAGAAATAAGACCACCTCAGAATTCAGGACAGTTTTTGACAGTCCCTTGGGTGTCCCTAATTCCCAGGTTTCACTGTATGTGTTTTGCATTAATAATAGATGCAACCATGCAAAGACCTCATATACCTTTGGGAGGTATAGCTAGGTATGTAAGGCCGGGATGTAAGGTCTTTGAGGGAACTTCTGGACAACATCGGATGCCATGTTCTCATCTTGCAACGAGTATCTAATTCCGAAAAGGTCGCCCTAGGCATTAGTCTTTCTTTCCTTTTTTATTTTTAACTTGCTTTCATTTTAGAGCTATCCTTGCGTGACACTTTTAAAAACATATTTTAATACTCTTCACTGTAAAACTGGTATAGCTTGGTATGGGCCGGGGGTATGGGTGGAGTCTACCTGAAGAATAAACCTAGCGCCGCATATAAACAGATAAACGTTTCACCAGTGTTCATACAGAGTATTACGGTACAGGTGTAAGGCTGCACGCGTGTTTGTTTACCAAATATTATAATTAGGGTGAGTTGCGCCGGGTTCGAGGACAATCCACACCGTTCAAACTGCTGAAAAGGTAATGCGGTAGCAGATGAAAATCAGTTAAGAGCTGGTACATTATTCATTGTGTCTCAGTCATATCTACTAATACTCTTTTGTGTATTCGGTGGATGCTTGCGAGAGGCCTCGGTGGTCAAGCATCAGTGCACATCACCAGTCGACTGGGTCAAGTGACCAAATATCATGTGACGCTGAAGCAGTCAGCCTGTCATCATAACGGTATATCATAAGTTTCACGATATTCCGAATTGGCAGCATCTCTTGAACTAATGAGGTATGATTCTCTGCAGAGTAAATAATTTTAATACATATTTTTTTATTAAATAAAAATATGTAGAACATAATGGCATGGCCATACCATAATGTTTTACTTTGCATATTTGATGTATATTCTTGTTGGTGACTTAAAATTATAGCAGTATTATTGTATAATAATAATAATAATAATTAATAATAATAATAAGAAGAAAGACAGCTGGGACAGTGTAAAACCCCGCCCGCCACAAATCCTCATGTGACATTCATATAACTAGCAAATGTGTGCATATAGGACTGATCTCCTACCACTGAAAATCTAAGAGACCTTGGCCATGTTGGTTTTGACCTTTCAAGGTCACTCAAGATCAAATATGAAAGTGCCATTGGACTTTCATATCTGGTTAATATGAAACTCCCCATATATGGTTTCCAATTAATACTAGTATTTAATAGTAATTAAACATAGGGCTTCACTATAGGCTCCTTTATGAGATATAAAGCTTCAAAATCTGAATGACGTTGAACTTGATCTTTATTATTATTAGTAGTAGTAGTAGTTAGTAGTAGTAGTAGTAGTAGTGGTGGTAGTAGTAGTAGTAGTAGTAGTAGTAGTAGTAGTAGTAGTAGTAATTCTCATAATTCTTAATTATTAATGTTATGACAATGCTATTATTATTATTATTATTATTATTATTATTATTATTATTATCATATAGTATTATGTGTAAATATATGTAAATAAACTTCTATCTATCTCTATCTATCTATAACTAATATTATGATTAAGTCGTGATAATCATGGTAATACATATCATGCGAGCTGTAGAAAATAAGTCATTATAAAAGTAATGTATTGTTTAATCTTTGAAATTTCTATTTTAGACATGTATAAGTTATATGTATGCCATAATACATGCCAGCGTGTCCTGGCTCTTCCAGACTGTGAACAATGTGGGTCATTTCTGCATTGCTGGCTGTTACTGTATGTTATTGGGCTGTCAACGGCTGTCAGGCGACCTCTGTCACGACTGGGTATAATGTGCTGACGACTGTCGGGGAGGAATTTCTTAGCTTCACCATAGACGATGGTGAATTTGAGAGTAACTGGCCTGCTTTCAATTTCAGGTAATGTACTGTACGTATTCCCCAGATCATCCAGACTAGCATTATGAGGGTCAGTTCTGTGCTGCTGGTTGCAACGGTATGTTACTGTGCTCCCAATGGCTGTGAGGCAACATCAGTCGTGACTGAATACAATGTGCTGACCACTGTGGGAGAAGAATTTCTCAGTGTTGCTATAGGTGGCCATGGTGAATTTGAGAGTAACTGGGCTGCTTTCAACTTCAGGTAGGTATAAGGATTATAGGTTCAAAGTACTGGGAGCAGACCAACTCCATCCTTACATGTGCCTTTGACATGTATGAGTGACCTTGAGAGGTCAAATTCAAGATCACTCATATATATTGAAGGGTCATATCTTGTAAAGGACCTGAGCTACACTACACAAAAATAGTTAAGGATCCATAACTTTTTTGAGTAGTTCATATATGCTATGCATGCACGTATAGCATATATCAACTACACAAAAAAGTTAAGGATATTTAGTATCCTTAACTTTTTTTGTGTAGTGTAGGTCATATCAATTGGTCGTATGCCACTATCAGCATGATGACACACTAACAGGAAGTCATATGCTGTGCCTAGAACAGTGCTCTTGCCTAAAGCCACCTCTCTAATGTGGCCACAATGCCTTATTAGTGTGATTAGAGGGGAACTACTACTGTGCCTATCATGGAAGATATTTAGCAATTAACTGGACCGCTCATTTTGTTACTCCAGAGTGTACATCATCATGATAATGAATGTGTACTTGTAGAACATGCCATATCTTTGTATCATACTGGTGATATTGAGTCTGGGTATATTCGACATGTTCCAGTGCGGCCAGAACGCACACACTTGTGAAAGGGCTGTCCCCCGCCATACTCCGTATTGGTGGCAGTATGGCTGATTGGTTGTTCTTCGATATTCCGCGCAGCAAGACCAACGTGTCTGGCGTACAGCCGGTTCCGATTGTGATGTCAAGTAAGGCTTATATTTTTGCTTGGAAGATGACTGTTAATTTATTTCCATGTACATGTATTAATGCATCGCTAATATCACATGACCACATGTACGTATCAACAGTGGCATTTGCATAACAGTAGTACACACCATGCACATGGTACATTGTAGTTTAACATGTTTAAATTCAATTTACCATACTACTAGTACAGCAGGTTGAGTTTTACTTTTTAATTATATATACACATGTATATTGAACATGTGAAAGCCCATTTGTTGAACCTCCAGTGGTTATAACGTTCTATCATAATTAGATCACAAGCAGTAGCATCCCAAGTTTAAACAACTGGTGCTATTTGTATCGTACACATGTATTAGGCATGTTTGTCCTGACTGTAGAGCTTGAACTTAAAATAAATGAAAAGGTTTGCGGTAATAGAACAATACATGTAGGAGATATTTCGCATCACAAGAACTCTGCATTGGAATTACGACATCATGCACCTCTAGCCAATCACAGCAGGCTGCAGTATGGTTCGACCAATCATAAGTGGGCACAGATTCGATCAGTTTTTGAGAGCTTCACTAATCTTAATGTCTTTTGGATATCGTTGGGACATTTTCCCACCAAAGCATGCAAAGAGCAAATATTCTCGCTATTGGAAAGATCTGAATATGACTGCAGAATTATTTAGGAATGTACCAAATAACTACAATACTAGACTGACATTGCATGTGAGAAAACATTCAAAAGAAGCATTGAATATTTTTGCCCATACACGTACATACTAGTATGTAGATTGTGTGTACTGTTCTTAATGTACAAGATGCCAATATACATGTTACTGCTTGTTATTTATTCGGTACCGGTACATTTTTTATTCTGAATCTCCTAGCCAAAGTCTGGGATGACCTAGTGAGATTGACATTGGCCACAGAAACACGCCTGTTGTTTGACCTTGACCTTCAGCAGAGGTTTGGCACCCAGTGGGACCCGACTGACGCCATCAGGCTGTTTGAGTACTGCGCTAGTCAGGGCTACGGAAAAAACTTAGACTGGGAGCTGGGCAATGGTACATAATACATGTAATATTTTCCTAGTTGGCCAATGTGGCTAAAAGATATCATTTCTTTTAGCATGTGTTTAGCCACAAAAGAGTTTGTTGAGCCATTAAACATGTTTGTAACAGGTGTTGACAGTGCTAGTTTACATCCAAAGATTTTAAATCCAGATACATTATAGCATACATGTACTTGATTAAATTAATTTTAACTGTTCAAATAGCTTAATGACAGTTATCATATATACAGTCATAATTCGTGTAAACTACGTACAGTGTATGAGGTAAATTTATTGCTTTAGCCACTGTGGCTAAACTCAAACCAATTCTTTTAGTCATATGGGAATTCTTGTAGCATTTGGCTATGTGGCTAATAGGTAGTGCTAACCCAGCATGCTGGCATGTAGCAGCCTACCTGATCAGCCTGTTCATGTATTTGTGCCGAAAGATCGCTTAAAGCCAAATGTTCTAAATTAACCACTCACCTTGGAAAAAGTTGCTTGGTACAGTAACCATGCTACAAAATCTGGCATGTAGTTGTGGGGTTTGTCTCTATGTCTGATAAGGCTGTGAGCTTATACATACATGTACATGTATTTCTTTTGAGTCTTTGTCTATGTACCATATTAATCCCTATATAATGTCTGTACAGACGGACAGTTGATATGGTAAAATACACCGTATAGAACTCAATGAGTACCTACGCGTGTTCTTTTCTCTTCTCCAGAACCGGCATCTTACTCTCATCCAGGACAGACCCAAATCCCTCCGGATCAGTTGGGAGAGGACTTTGTGTACCTGGCCAAGGTCGTGCGTAGCTATAGCAACCTGGTAGGCAGCCGTATCGTGGGGCCAGATATGGTTGGCATTGGCAAAAAGAAACCAGACGATCTATCAAAAGGGTTAGGCTGCCGAAAATGACCAGAAACACTGAGAAATATTTCCATGCATGGAATTTCGTAAATACATGATTTAATAGCATGCTACATATACTTGTGTATAGAGAAGAAAGTGAAGAAGCCCAAATTAATGTAACAGACCTTGTATATACTGGTAAAATATGATGATTAGCCTTAAAACATCGAGATGCTGTTATTTAACTGCCAAGGTAATGCACCTAATATGCATCTTTTATGTTTTACCAAAAAACATCATGCAAAAACATCAGCTTTGGGGTCTTTTTTGTTTTGCATAATTTAAAATAAGGATCTTTTCTGCTTTCCATAACGTCATCTTGTTTTTGCATGACATCCTTTTACAATGTCTCAAGCATCACTTTTCCTTTTGGATAACTTCACCTGTGCATGCTTATAGTATTATTGCTCGAAACACACACGATGTTGGAAGCGCCATGTTGGCTGACAAGAGAAACATTTGCCTTCTTCTGATCAATTGTTCAGAGTTTGAATTCAGTCTGCGGCACTTTCACCCTTCACCTAATAGGTCATGTGCTACATGGCCCAGCTCATCATGTCGTTTGTACAGAAAGTGAAACAGAACCTGGGACTGACCATTTGATTTTATTTTCTGACACACATGTGCTTGTTTTCAGATTTCTGAAGAAAGCGGCAGAGATCGTGGATGCATTCACATTCCACCAGTAAGCTCGGTAGCCTGTACTTCCTTAAATGATTATTGCCACTGGTGTATTTTGGGGGCATTGGATTTACAAAATATTACATCCAGAAAAGCAGTTAGCAGTGCCAGAGTAAGGCAGACTTTTCAATGTTGACTGTGAAGAATACATGTACCTTTCTCTTTACGTACATGTAGCGTAAAAATTTCATAATAATTTTGAAGTTATGAAGTACGTGATTACAGCACACTGTGAACTTATTGTCTAGCATGGACAAAATATGTCACCACTATGTGAGTGACTTACATGGAACCAAATGGTATCGTGACAGTACAGAAGTATATTACAGCTGATATATCCACTGACGTATAAAAACAAAAATTACAAAAAAGATCGATTGATACACTTCGATGGTACAGTACAGGTTCAGGTTTATGTGTATATTGGGGTTTTAAAATGAAAAAGTAAAATGGAATTTTAAGATACAATGTAATCATCATAGTTGTCACCTGGGACGTAGAGTTCTACCCCTGTTTTGTTCAGTGGTCTCTGCATTTTAAGACCACCTGTTGAGACCAAATGTGGTCTTAAATGGAAGGTGGTCTTAAATTGGAGGGACATTTACTGTACTTTCTCAACTATATACCATTGTTTTAAGTTAAATTTTGGCCCAATTCTTCCTAGGTGTGGGTAAAAATTGTGTTCTGATTCCGCATCTTAAAACTCATACACTACTGTCGGCAAATAACTACATGTACATGAGCTGTGACAAACACCGTCTACCACTCCATTTTGTTGCACATTTTCGATCTTTTCCATATGCTGTTGGCATACTACGATATTGGAGTGATATTACAGATACATGTAGCAGGAGTGTCTACAGTTGCAGGGACCACTGTACATGTACATGTACCCCCTTAGGTAAATCAGAGCCCGGGATCAGAGCTTCCATTTTATAGCTACAGCCTACATGTATGTTCTGTCTTGTCTCTCTTTTAGTTATTACTTCCGTGGTGATACTGCCAAGTGGAGAGAATACCTCAATCCTCAACATTTCGGCCATGGTTTGGTTGGACAGATCCGGGATGTACAGAAGCTGGTATCGGAGTCCCCGCGGCCGGACTTACCTGTCTGGATAGGGGAGACGAGTGATGCCTGGCACTCCGGAACAGCCCACGTCTCCGATAGATATATATCCGGATTCTTGTAAGTGGACGTCGTTCGTGAGTGGTAATTAATACATGTACATTCAGCGTTAGAAATCAATATCTGTTGTTCAGTACAGTGGTTCTTCTAATAACATTTAGGACAACTAGAGACATTATCACAGAATATTCATTTACCCCGGTAATGCTTTATCACAAAAGGTCAGGTGGCAACTTGTACTCTTATGGGAGGCCGACTTGTTGGCTTACTAGTACAAAAGTCTTAATACTGTTTTATTTTACATGTACATGTGGTCTGGACAATAAGCATTTGGATGATTTCATAAATACAGAAAATTACATTCTAATAGCACAGTACCTGATGCTTCAGTTTGGAACTTTTATATACTATTGATTAATTACCATGCCATAACAATGATCACCGATAGAATATTCGAATAGCTTACAGTATGAAGTTAATAAATTAAAATATAGAGTTTTATAGGATAGAATGAATATGTATTTAATATGAAATGACATATGGACTACCAGGATTCTGACCCTAACCTTGTGTATTCCTACTCCAGGTGGCTAGATAAGCTGGGAGTGGCTGCCAGGGAAGGGGTCAAGGTCGTAATGCGGCAGACGTTTTATGGTGGCAACTATGCTCTACTGGCTAATGATATGAAACCTAACCCGGTACTGGAATTATACATGTACTAATATCTGAAGTTGCACCAGAATTATCAATGTTTTTGGATATAACCTCAGCAGTTGGCATTACTGATTTATTTCTCAAATAATAGTCACATGCCATTAAAACACCTAATAAATATACATGTACCAGTAGATATACGGCAATGTTAATCGGTAATGTTATTCACTTTTAAACAGAAATAAATGTTGTAATTGATGAGCTGACACGGTGTGCATGTATGTAATGAAAGCCAATGTAAAGATAGATATTGTCTATCTCCCCCCCCCCCCCCCAACCTCCGGCCCCCAGGATTACTGGCTGTCACTCCTACACAGAACATTGACTGGGACTCGCGTTCTGAACATTACCACCACAGGACCCAATACAACCCACGTCTACGGTCACTGTACGAATACAAGGTACGGTGTAATATATACATGTATATTTATGCATTGTGCTGGCCTAGAATATATTGCATATTTGGTTAATAATAATAATAATAATAATTAGTTTAAGGTGTGGAAAACCACCTATTTGTATCGGTTTGCCTTAGTTTGTTCTTACTGCTCCAAAACCATTATGGATTTTATGCCTACATCTGGTAGCACTAAATCTGGGCTTTTATAGTGCAGCGTTATTATATTTTTGTGATACATGTTTTGTCTGCTGTTGGCCAGATCTGGGAGATATCGCAGTGGCTCGGTGACAACTTTTGCCCTGAATATCGACCAAACCAAAGCCGACCACATCAAGTTTCCAGCGTCGCTAGGCGACACAGCTCACGTCTATATCCTGCTGCCAGGAAACCAAGAAGAAGGACTGCTGTCCAAGTAAGGGCTAGGGCAAGATAGCGCTAGGGAAGATAATACAGCAGTCCCTCTATTTTAATCTCCTAACTTGTAGATGTATGTTGATATTACTCTGGTACATTGTCAAAGTTTGCATTTTTTCCCCACACAATATCTCCCTGTCTTGGGTTGTATTATACAATGTATCTTTACCATGATTTGTTGTTATGCGAACGCCATGTGCACTTTACATGTGCGACTTCAAGCACCTTGCATCGAAAATTTGCATTTATGATTACTGTGCTCTGGCCTTGGCATTTTACAGTGCTGCTTGACATTATGTGCCTGACTTTTAGTTGCATCATATACAGTGGTCCCTCTCTTAAAGAACACTCTTTAGAGAGGACACCCCTCTAGAAAGGACACAAATTCTTGGCAGCAAGTACTGGGATTGCATGTAATGCTCCTTCTCATCAAAGGACACCTTGGTAATAAGGACTTATTCTTCTGTAATAAGGAATTTTTCTTGACAGAAGGCGTTGTAATTGTTCACTTTAATATAAAGACATTGTACAATATACATAAGGTCAACAAGGTGATGGTCATCCAGGCTGTATTGCTGCTAACTAAGCTAGATGCCTTACAAAGTCCTTATTAGAGGGGGAGATCTGTATCATTAAAACGGACGGATGCCTTATATTTTTGGCCGAGGTTTTTTTTGTTCCGATTTTTAGCTCTGCTTGACTCTGTCAGCAGAGCTCATGGTATGGGACTTTTGTCCGTCGTCCGTCCGTCCGTCGTCCGTCCGTCGTCCGTGTCGCAATTATCTCTGAACCT
>JAAUYG010069648.1_pt1 | contig 10346 bp, 5 predicted proteins | sample 7278091 | NCBI WGS metagenome assembly JAAUYG01 (sample SAMN14350201, study PRJNA611818) | marine sediment metagenome | isolation source: surface marine sediment (0.6m) | place: French Polynesia: Moorea | collected 2018-08
AAAATTTTACTTTTTTTTAGTCCTTTTTTTTTTTTTTTTTTATTTTTTTTTTTTTTTTTTTTTTTTTTTTTTTTTTTTTTTTTTTTTTATTTTGTTTTGTTTTTTTTGGGTGGGGGGGGGGGGGGGGGGGGGGGGGTTATTCCGTACACTTGATCAAAATAATATACTAGTAAGCTCGTAATTGGGAAACGTCAATTGAATGATCATTAGGCATAACCCTGGTTCATGGCATTATTTGCCTGTGACATTCCACACAAAGGTTACTTATTATGATTTTGAAATAGAAAAAATGCAAACTTAGCTGGCCAACGAGAAAAGAAGATTTAATTGCAATTATCTGAAGAACGGCTAATGGTAGAGCAAACTGGAGGAAAATTTACGCCTCCTGGGAAGGTGTCCACGGTATGTGGTGGTACATCTAACCCCTAATGCTTTCAAGGTATTTTTTGTCATTCGGTGTAACTTTCCTGACAGTTTGATTTCTTAAATGCTGTTTCAATGTAGTTACTACCTTATTTGAAATAACCTTCGCACACAGTTCTGTGACTGACCAGTCATTTATTGGGTAGACTTGTGAAATATATGCTGGCCCATAGCACGGGATGATTTCATTTTCTTCAGAAAAATGGAACTTAACTTGCTAGCATGTATAGCGGTTGAATGCTGTCGTCAAGCAGGACGAGCGGGTCGATCGACTTCTTAGCTTTAGGATCGTACGGCTGAGCGTTTGGCTTATTAGCAAATGTCAACTTAAAATAGCATTTTAGCATTTTAATTTAAAATAATAAGCTCACCGGTAGTAGTAGTAGTAGTAGTAGTAGTAGTAGTAGTAGTAGTAGTAGTAGTAGTAGTAGTAGTAGTAGTAGTAGTAGTAATAGCAGCAGCAGCTGCAACAGCAACAATATCACAACTACTAACCAATTCTAGTATAGTCCACAAATCAATAGAGACGTTGACATACAGTTGTTCCATGGTACGGCCGACCTGGTAGGGAAACGTGACGTCATATCTGTCTGGGGACAGCACGGTGTTTCTGATGGCTGTAGATGGCATGGTCTGTGATGTCAACCCTGCTATAAGACAACGAGTACACTGCGGAAACTGTGCTGTAACGACATACATATCAGCCAAAGTGGTTGTCACACACATATACAATTATATTTTTTGTGTGTTTATTTCAATTTTTCAATGGAAATTAATCTGGATAGTACAATACAGTGGATCCTGGGAATTAGGGACACCCATGGGACTGTGAAAAACTGCCCTCAATTCTGAGGTGGTTTTATTTCTCAGGTCCACTTCTATGTATTGAATGGGCCGAGGGACTGAAGTAGCTGCCCTTAATTCTCAGGTTGTCCCTATTTCTCAGGTGGTCTTAAAGACAAGTTTCACTGTATATAAACACAATTTTTGTGAGTCTTTTCACTAGTATCATTGGAATTATTTGTCCAGACAACGTCTAGTGAATTGTCACAAACTTTTTTAATCCAAACTGGGCTTGTATCAATGCATGTAACAGCCACATCGCATGCATTGGTCGGTAGTGTATGTAACATAGTACAAAAATACGGTAACGTTTTTTTAAAGACCAGACATCCTTTCTTGGATTAACTGCACAGAGAAACTAATAGCTGAAGGCGAATTTCAACCAGCAATCCTAGGCACAAAATTCACTGCTACCACCACTAATCATTCTGGCTTACCAGAGCCACATGCGAGCGACCACGCAAGGCTCTGGCTTCATTGGCCGCAACACCCGTTTATGCGTCATCAACTTCCTTATATGGTAAAACAACGGAGTGCTTCTCAAAAGTATAACCGCCCTTTAGCATCGTCTATATGGCGCATTGTGTAAAACGCTCTGAGAAGTGCCCGAATATTACTCAACGAAAGCAGGTGAGTAATTAGGACTAGATGGCCATTGGTTCAATGTATAATCACTTCGCCATCACAGTGACGACAGCGCGAAACAGTGGTATGATTGGTTTGGGGTAGCTGACTGGAACTGCTTTTGATTGGCCGAAACATTTACCAAAATGAGAGTTCAAAAACGACTTTGAATACTGTGTTAGGCATTTATCATTGCTTTCTGAATGGATATTTAACAACTGTCTGCAACATAATTTGCGAACGGCTTTCCAAGATTCATTTTCGAGATTTGCTGACAGAACCGTGTAATGTTTGACGAGTGGTGTTAGCAGAATTGAACTATTATTTTATTTTGCCTTTGTTCGAGAAGAAAGATTCGAGATGCAATTAACGTGGAAGGATGTACGAATGTTCGAAAAGTACAACAACGTTTTTTGGCAGTAACAAGAAAATATCAGGGTAAAAGTTCCGGTACTATGGTAGTAGAATTAATTATAGTAACCCGTGCCCTGCATAGGCTTATATTTTTGCATGGTTGCAATATTAAAGTGTTAAAGAATGTGACTGGGACTAGATACATAGCAAAGGAAGCTGAAGAAAAAGCCTCTTACACCCATAGCAAGAGAAACGTTATACATGATCTTCTCTTACTTACCTTTGCTGACAGACATCAAAGCCATCAAAATTATCTGATGTTTACAAAAACAGCTCAAAATCATGTTGCCGTAGCAGTTGACACTCGCTAATATGTCAGGGCATAACGGCTTCAAAAAGTTTAGTGACGATGGGAATGTGCATCCGAATTCGCAAATGGGTTGATATGTTGATCTAAGACTGCATCCTCACTGCATCAGTATTCCCCTGGTAGGCTATCCAAATATCGCTCGAGAAACGATCTAACCAATCGAGACATTTATGGCCATTTGTCACAACCGTTCTCTACCGGCTAAGTTAACGACAGTTTTATATGGGGGTAGGATTTGACATTTCCTCTAATCCATACCAACTTTGTTCCTACTGTGGATGACATTGCATTCCTTTTTTGTGGCGTTGATTTGGCTCATTGCCATGCAGGGTCGCTGTCCCAATGTGTATGCGAAGGTGGGTCAATACATTTACGACTAACGGAGCCCGTGACGAATTTGCTGATGTAATGTGTGGGTGTATGGGGATGTGTGTTGCCGTCGATGACAGGGATAATACTTACTGTAACACATGCACCGCGTGGTAGTGCTCTTATGCAGCATGGCTGACTTTTGAACAACTTAAAATGCATGCCTAATGTCAACCCTGCAATTAAGGACATACGCAAAAGTGCAGGTGAAATGCCTCTGATCTGCCGCTCATCCATCGTTCTTAACCTTTTTGTTTTAGAGACCGTCAAGCCGATTAACGCCATTTTTGAGGAACGATCGCTACATACCATATCACCTACAAACCATTTAGGGGTATTGAAACTTGTCAATTGTTTAATTTTAGCAAATTGTTTTGTTAACAGAGGGCCGTATTGCAGCACAAATTTCAAAACACCCCTACTTCATTTCGCTTGAAGTTTTTACCATAACTTCTCCTGATTTTTCCGCGATTATAATAAAATTAGTTTTGTACTTTTGAAATTTTCTGAATTTAATTTGATTTTATTTTTTATTCTTTATTTTATTTCCTTAGCATGGGGTATAAATTTGTGCAAGGACTTTAACACCTTTTCTTATAATTTAAAATCGTTTCCAAATTATTTCAAAGCTCTAGAAAATGGTACACACAAAAATACCGCTTTGGTTTTTGGAAGCCATATATCGGCAGTTCAGCCAATGGCATGTGATTTGACCTAGGGTAACCTTGACATGTCTAAATCGAAGTCACTTAGATTTTGAAGGCTTAATCTTAAGCAAGAGCTGAGTTACGCCATATATTACTACTGTTAACTGCTAACAGCAACTTATAAAAAATATAATAGTGCAATTGGATTGTGGAGAGCAAAATTGCACTATTATATTTTAACCTGAGTGGCCTTGAAAGGTCTAATTCAAGATCGCTGCGATGTTGAAAGCCTCTAACTTTTATAAAAGTTGAGTTAGGTCTTTAGTGGGTGATAGGCAAGAAACAACTCTAGTTGATGCAGTGGACCATACATTTAGCACGTCTATATAATACAACGTAGCGTCAAAAAGAGTGGACGGTGACCCACCAAGTTTTCCCCTGGGGCACTTATTCTAGAAACTGACCTTAAATTTGAGAAAACAATGGCCTTTGGCCATGACATTTCCATGGGAAACCAAGCCATTTTGTCAAGCAAAAGAAGGCTAAAGGTAGGCCCACTTTGGCACCAGACACCATGTAGCATCACATTTCGGGTATTTACCAATGGAATGAATGAGCTTAAGTTTATTTCTAGATTTGCGATTTTCCTAGTAATCAGACCCTGGTGGGGAAAATGTATCCATTGCACTGTGGCGACACAGTAAAGGAAGGCCTCATAGCCACTGACAGGCGCTGTTTGCAGACTCTGTCTCCGGTTGCAGAGAGCTGACGGTTCCATCGAAAAACATAGTGTTTAAATGGGTTTGGCCCTCTGAAACGCGAGATATTCACATATTCTCTTTGACAATGACATTTCCAAGCCATTGCAATGGAAATAATGCCATCCTTTTTGTTTATGCAGTTAGTCAAATGTAGGGTAAAGGGACATGTAGGCACACTTATTATGAGGCACAATATTTCATGTAGCATCATGTCTTTAGCCTCGTGTCTTTGTCGGTATCAACATTGCACACTGTGCATATGTTAACAACCCGTACTCAAGCTAACACTGGTTTCGATTTGTTTACACACTGGGTAAATTCCATTGAAGTAAAGAGTATGTAATTTGGTGTGTTTAAACTACACAAAACCATTTTCCTCTGTTAATGTGGCCTTGGAAGAATCTCTGCCATTTCAAAAGTAACCACGAAATGCCCCCATAAGCGTGGTAAAATTAGTTATATATGTAGGCTACTTTCATATGCTAGTGAAAACAAAAACATGTCATAGAAGTTGACATGGCTTGAAGCCATACTCGTTACCCGGTGATTAACCAGGGCTGGGGATCTGGAAAATACTTAAGTCTAAGTTTTTACTTAAGTAAAATTCTTAGCCAATTACATTGCTCAGAATAGTGACTTAAGTCGAAAATCAGACTTAAGTATTTTGGGGATCTAGAAAGTACTTAAATCTAATTTTTAACTTAAGTCACCAATCCGAACAATTTTATTCAAAGCTTAGACTTAAGTATTTTCGAGAGCGCTGACCCTAGTTTTCAGGTATCGCCCATGCGCTTGCATTTCGCTTTTGCGCAGTTTTCAAACCGAGACTGGAAACGCTCGTGAGTCACCGTGGGAAAACGCACGTGGCACCGGGGACACCTACCACAAGCCAAACACAGACGGTAATCATCTACCTGCCACAGATTGTGACAGATTGGAGAGCTGCCTCTTGTATCACTGCAGACTTAAAAATCTGTGATGTCAACACGGTTTTGCTGTTCCAGCGCCACCGAGGTATCTGCAAGGGGTCCGTGTTGGTCTTACACTACATAGGTAGGTGTGCAAATATTCCAGCTGAAACTGGAGCTCAGGAAAAAAGTTGCTACAACTGTTAAAGATAGCTCAACACCACATCATGTAGCAATGCCTTGTGGGCCAAATGTAGCCAAATTTAACTACTGTAGCAGTTGTAACAAAAAGCAGTATGCCGTAAGTCTGATGACAGCCGATGCATCGTTTGTCATTGTGCTTTCGGGAATTATTTAATATTCGCTATGTGAAGTAAAGTGATACATGTATTGGATAAAAACAATTATTGCATTGTAGACTGTCTAATACGTACACCGTATGCTGCATTGCTATTAAATGGGGAGCTGCGGAATAATTAACAGCGTTCCTTTTTCCAACACCTCTTGGCAACTAGGCTAATATTACAAAAGAAAACTGGTTTAGGACTTGAGAAACTTTGCAGGATTCAGCATTCAGTCAACTTTCCTCACCATTTTGATAATTGTAATTATGCTATCCCAACTAAGCAGTATATTCGATAGAACTTCATATTTTGATAGAAATGAATGAATTACAGGTTTCCATCAGGCCGTCTGAGCTGTATAGCTTTCTATTTTGGCATAATCTTTATTGATACCATAATATCTGCCAATAACTCATAGATTGCAAGAAGGCATCTGCATTAAAATTAATAGAAACCATGGACAAATTTCATCTGTTATTGGGGAAACGCGCCAGTCTTGGGACAAGGGCATGCGTACAGGTTTGTCCAATTGTTTCGTTTGACTGATCCAGCCGCCATTAATATTTGCAGCTTTTCACAATCGCCCAATGCATTCGAGGAATTTCAAATAATCTCTGCTACACAGTATAATGCAGGTTCGTGCATTCATACGCAATTATTGAACAAGCCTAAAAGTATTTTAAGCATGATGATCGATTTACTGTGGCATGTCGACTGCGAATTTAATTTTGACAAAACATGCAACTGTTGCAGATTGAGGACAGTAAGAGCTTATTGGAAAGAATGCAGGCAATAGTTTGTTGCAAAGAAACATTCATTATTTCTTCCAAACTTCGAAATAGTACATCTGTTACATATCAAGATATAACTACACGACTTATCAATGTACCTGTAAACAAAGTTTAATTGTTGATATATATTCTTACATCGCACCAATACAGCAAAATGTAATCAATAAATTTCAAACACCGAATGCATTTACCTTATTAAGTGAATTTAAACCGACATACAAATGTATGTATATATAAATCATTTTCCTTTATAAGAAGACTATAAGTTAACACAGAAATTGAGATGTTAGGATACGACTGAGCTTGCACTACGGCTATAAAAACCACTGGTAGCTTCCGTTTAGCAACAATTTTTCGAGGACCCAGGGTCTTCCCATAGCATACAAATGTATACATGTATATATGCTTCTGCCGACACTGAACACTTGATATGATATGGTCCGCTTATGTGGTGCTGTATGTGGTATTTGTTTCTACAGAAGCAATGGTTGGATAAATTGGACACAGCATGGAGCTGGCAATAACAGAAGAAGGATAAAAGTACTTCAAGGCTGAAACTGAACTCCCAACCCGTCTATCTGAAGCCAGACGTCTTGTCGCTAGAGCAGCTCGTCACTGGCGATGACCATTACAGTGAAAACTTATAACGAACAGCTAATTTTAAACATTATTACTGAAATTACAACATTTACACAAAAACGCTCATGACACCCCCCTCCCCCCCCCCGCGTCGCGTGTTTTTTTATTATTATTTATTTATTTAAGGCCATGTTACTCGGAACACTATCCAGGTACGAATATTGTCCAGGAGACTCGGATTGCGGTATAAAACACCGCCTTCATTCATCTCGGAATAGGCTGCGGCTCATTTCACTGGGAAGATTGTTTTAGAGTCGTCTCGGCCAGTCACAAGCAATTTTAGAACAGACCAAATGGCTTAGTATATAAAGAAAAGTGCTAAAAGGGTGTTGCTGTAAAAAAAAGAAAGAAACAAAAAAGAGCCATGTGAGTAATTTCTTGCATGGCACCTAGTGGTTAAGTTTTAGGTATCGAAACTTAAACGCACAGAGGGGCTTGAACCCAAGATATCGCATTTTAGAGGCTGACACCAATCGGCCAACTGACAGTGTGTCATGCTAACTCCGGCATGTCATTGCCCACATTTTCCACTGATATCCTCTACCCACTGCCCCAATCTATATGGAATTTTATTTGAGTGAGTGATCAATGCTTCAAGTCGCGTTTGACAATGTATCGGTCTTACCGCGACTGGAATAAGGTTTACCAAGCTCAATGGCTTTTTCTCTGAACAAGGTCGTGTATTAGGTGTTGGTCCATGTATGTGTGTGTACTGGACCTGCCCCTTGCTAGTCCGACCTGTGGCCAGTCTTTATAGTGCTACCCCAATAAAACGCCACGCCACGGGTAGGCAGTGATGTCTCAACCCTGAACATTATACAGACTCCGAGCCGCCAAGTCGGTTGCTTAAATCATTAGTGCAGAACGCCACGCTGAGAAGCGCAAACCGTTTAACTTCTTTGGTGTGGCGTGGTCGGGGATTGAACCCCAGCCTTCAGCGCCCCCCGAGCGGATGCTCTAACCATTAGGCTACTGTGGCGATCGAATTTAATTTTGTTTGCCAGACCTTTGAGTCAGATTCTAGAACCAGTTGATATCGCTCCTGTATGTGGACAGCACCACAACGATGCAAACTATTGTCGTCAACATATGCAACGCCAAGAAAAATCTGTCCCACACACGTGCCACGCTCTGCCATATAAGGGCATGATCCCCTGCATTGTCCTCATCTGATTGGCTGTTTCCAGGATCGTAGCATTTAGAGGAGACCTGTGAGAGCTTACGCCTTCTGCTTGTCGTGCTGCCTGACTCAGAAATCACGCTTGTAGAGCGATTGATTCTCGGATCAGAGATATCGCCCCACGCTCCATGCACCACTCCCATTGGCTTAAACTGCTGTCGGCTCCGATTGGTTGCCTCGCCGGAAGTTTGCTCCGAGAATGAACCTCGCTGATTGGCTATTGTAAACAGTGATGCGTTGCTGTTGCTGTGGGGAACGGATTGCTCCCTCGCTGTTGGTTTCTTTTTCCCTTCTCTGTCCAGTGGAAGCCTGACGCATAGTATTTTCGCTAGTATTGTAAATGTTATCTGTAAAGGAATAGAACGGCGTTAAGATACGTTTTTTTGTTACAAAATATGTAAAATATGCAGAAGAAAACGAAAAATAACAATAAAACTGAATAACGTTTTGTACATAGTATAACAGATAGTAATATATTAGTAATATAGTAATAATTTCTGTTAGAAAATATGTAAAATATGCAACAAAAAACATGGAATGTTGTTTCGTACATTGTATAACAGAGAGTAATAGTAATATAGGATATTTTATCCATGAAAAAGAATAACGTTTATCATAAAATTTATGAAATCATAATTTCATATTATTAATGCGCAGTTAATTTTTACATTCGATATCTTCTGGACAGGACCAGTGCCACTCAACAGGATTACATTAACATGATTACTTTTAGGGTTCTACAGAAACCATCGTTATCACTTACGTGAGCAAACAATCGCGGGGGTTCAATCATCTCAGACCGGAAGTACATCCGGGTAGTTGTGATGCAGCAGACGATAGACAGGGTGACGAGAACCAGGAAGATAATCGTACACAGTCCTGAAACAAACATTACAACGTGAAACAGAATATACTCAATGTACATAACGTACTGAAACCAGCATTCGGCTGTACGGATTTTTGCGCCACCCTTAAACCCATAACCAAGTTTCCACAATAACGTAATTTAACTATTTTTTTAAACAAAGATCATCTAAGCATTGTGGGCTCAAACATGTTTACTGGCAGAAGCCTTTGTTTGTGGGATGGATTTCAGGCCAACTAATCTATGAATCGTAGATGCCTGGACTTCCACTTGGACATCGCATCTAGGCCACCCGAGCCTTTTGCAGTGAAAAATGGCTTCTGATGTACACAGTAAAGCATGATTTATGATATTTCGAATACACAGCTATCTCGCCTGGATCAACACAAAAAACATCTCTTCTGGAGCACTCGGCGATGACGAAGAAACAAAATTAATTTTGGTTTGTTCTAGAATTCTGAACACTTCTCACTAACTACACTTGGAACGAATTTTTACATGTTAATTGAATTCCAGGCACATCGTTTAAAACATCAGCAAAGAGTAGTCGAGTATATTCCTCGTGTAAAATTAATTCTTGGTGTTTCTTCCGGCAAATCAGAAGTCAAATTAACATGCTGAGTTGCGGTCGCTGCATAGTCTAGCATTGATCTAGTATATTTGATGACCCTTAACCTCATCGCTGATACAGCATAAAACTATACTTAGCTCAACTGTTACTGAGATACAGTTTAATTGCATTTGCGTCTGAAAAAAATGCAAATCTTGATTTGACCCTTCAAGTAAAAGCTTAAAATCTTCAACACAGACAGCCCTCGGGCGCGTTGGGAACTCCAGATAAATGGATAGCCAGGTTAGTTTAGCAGCCACAATTTGAGCAAAAAGGGCTTAAAGGAAGTGGTTCATTTAGAAGAAAAATTAAATGATACATTTCCTCACCTATGATAGGCATTTTCTTTTCACTGCTCGGGATGAACTGTACTAGGATCAGCAGGAGGAGGACGAGGGAGGTCCACACAGAGACACCTGGACAAGAACAGGATTGGAATATAATGGATCAAAATCACGGATAAAATCTTGGTAGATCATGCGTAGCGTTCATGCAGCGCTAAAGGTCGTACAGTATAGTATCTGGACGGCTTCGATGTGGAACAAAGATCTATTACTTCTTTCCAAACCATTAGCACCTCTCTCTCTCTCTCTCTCTCTCTCTCTCTCTCTCTCTCTC
>JAAUYG010056901.1_pt1 | contig 10345 bp, 10 predicted proteins | sample 7278091 | NCBI WGS metagenome assembly JAAUYG01 (sample SAMN14350201, study PRJNA611818) | marine sediment metagenome | isolation source: surface marine sediment (0.6m) | place: French Polynesia: Moorea | collected 2018-08
CGCCTCTTCGGCCTCCTGACCCCACCAGACAAGGGTGGAAATTCCTCCCAAGTTACAGCAGGTGAGACCAAAGGTCTACCAGCATTCCCACTCTTACAATTCATAGAATCAGAAAGCCAGGAGGCATTTTGGCCTAAGGAAGGGCTTTCAGGCACTGACACTGGACACGGAACACACGTGTCTCTTGCAACAGTGGAACAAAAGACCGCAAGTCTTGAGAAGTTTTCTGAGGTATTTGGTTCAAAGGACCCACGGATCACAAAACATTCAATGGCCAGTGCTGTGGTCAAAAACGAATTACCCTGAAAAACATGTAATTCACAAGACAAGTGTGCGCTGCTCCACATCCATGTTTTGTACTTGAAGCAGTCCTTTTCCCCCCGCATTAACTTAATTTCCCGTCTTGGAGATTGTCTTGTAATTGATGAGTTACTGCGAGGGAGAAGTTTCTCCCCCTGGCGCAATCATGACCAGAATTACAACGCTTCTGGTTGACAAGTTTACAAAGATGTGGCGCACATTGTGAAGCAACTTCTGGAGAAATCTGTGGTGAAGGCAACCACACAAAGATCGTTTCTCATCAAAAAAAAGAAAATTCTCGAGTTTACTTCTCAGAATCAGGAGACGAAAACCTGAAGAGAGTGGTCTGGTCTTTTGGTCACAAAAACGAACCTCGTGCACACTGATTATGTTTTCTTGTTGTTGGCTTTCAATAACTAACTTAGGTTGAACAAAAGTGGGCGAAAGTTCCCTCGCTACTCTCCACGATGAGGTGCTTTCATCGGAACACTGCTTACATCACTATTTTATGTCCTCATTATGGAAATCATTACCAATGACCCTCAACGGAGCCTATCAAGAATGATGTTCTTTAGGAGCAATGTGTTCTCAGACTCCTAATTCCCACTAACATCGAGGTCTTCCAAAGCAATGAAACAAAGTCTTGTTTGTTGTCATTCACTTTGCTTGGAGACATTTACAACTCAGGAATCGCCCCTTTTGTGGTTCAGAATCTGATGCTTTTAATGCTTTCTTGTAAACACAATGGTCGAAACACATCTGAGAACCAAAGGTTGCAAACCATCCTTCCAACAGTTTAACGTCTGATTTCAACACAATGATGAATGCTCCACACAGGAGTAGGTCTTGTTCGGTTAAGTTTCCAGGTCAATCATTCTCCCTGAACCATCAGCACAAATTCTCTTCGATTGAAAGTGCTAAATTTGCACCGACAGAACACAACTGGAAAATTGGGTCTCTGGACCCTTGTTCTCAGCTTGAAGAAATGAGATCCAGGAATGACCTTCATCATATTAGCGCGTGCGACCAGACAATGATTCCTTGTCTCCTTCACTCCACATCCTGAGTCTCAAGTGGAAACAGGATCTGTCCCTGTGGACAACATCCACAGCTTGACCATCTGCTGAAACGAAAGCTCTCTGGTCTGATAAGAAACAAACATGCTTGCCACACTTCCAAGGCGAAGGGAATCAGAGGTCAGGATGCTGTTCTGCATTTGGTCTTCCCTATTCTATCATATTCTACAATTTCTTTTTGTTGTTTCCGTTCATTAGGGATTTTCTTCTCGGTGTTTTTTTCGTTCTGTGGTAGATTCGTCCTTCTTGGGCACTTGTGAATTGTTTTGAAAAAGCATTGTTGTGTTCCTTAGTCTTTTTGTGCTTCTCTTCATGGTCAGCTGTTTCAACATCTGCCTTAAACTTCAGGTTCAGACAGATTCACCAAAAACCTTTCTGTCTGACCGCATTTCTCAATACTCGATGGAACCACCTTCACTCCACAAAACAAAAGCCCCTCCAGGCCTTCAAAGCTTGAAATTGCATGAATTACAGATGAGTATCGGCTGTCTATCAGTACTCAACGGACCGTTATCACTTGTTGCAGGTGTTCCACCTGTACCTGTACGTCGTCGCGCTGTTTTTCCTGATGTACGTTCACTGCTGCCTGATGCGCTTCAAGGGCGATGACAAGGGTAAGTCCTGTGTGTGTATTGTCACACCTTTGCGTTTCCTGACAAAATGCCCGAAGAAACCAGACTGGCTGGGGATTCCTGGGAGTTTTCGCTTGTCTAGGCGTAACGTTCACGTGAAAATGCCCATTGGCCACAATGTTTTTGAAGCACGTTTTGGGCTTGGACAGCCAAGCGAAAACTCCCTGCTGCCCCAAGACAGGACCGACAGCAAGATTTGTCTTCCGTTGGGTCTTCCTGGCAAAGTGACGACATCCGTGTTCTTTCCCAAAGGGCCACAGTCACACCTGCATGTTCACAGTTTCGTAAAAATGGTCAATGACTAAAGAGTGCAAAACTGAAAGCCAAGACTGAATAACCCGAACATAGCTTTTCAATGGAGCAGGCCACCTCCCTCACATCCTTGTGTTTGTATCTTAGAACTCCGGGCGGGGCCTTTCCTCATCAATTTGGGATCTGGTTAAATTGCAGTCTTCTTGTGGTTTGCCTTTAAGCATCTGTATCACAGCAGCACAAAAACAAGCCAAACTAACAGATTTCACAACGTGTGGGGCGAGAGGTCATACATCACTTGGCGACTATTTTCGGTAACATTACATTTGCCGTTAGTGGCTCATTTACGACCCTTGCTTTGCAGCGAGGAACATCAGACTGGTCAGCAACAACCAGCTGGACAGCCCCGATAAGACAGCATTAGCTATGCCGGAGAACAGCGACATCGGCAGCACCCATTCCAAGGAGAACGTCCGGTCGCGGAGCGGCAGCGACACGGACCCCGAGCCGTACTACCCGCCCCGCCCCGTCAGCCACGATTCCGGCGGCGTCAACTTCTATCTGCGACTCGGCGCGATTGGTAATTGAGCCGTTTTTATTTTTAATTAATTTTTTTTGGGGGGGGGTGGGGTTGGGGGGGGGGGTTCCTGTCCAAGTTATCCTGTGCCAGAATAGGCTTTGAGCATTGCACCAAAGTACTCGCAGCGTCTTTTTTGTGGAAACAAAACACAGCTCGAAGCCTTGGATCTTCCAATGAGTCTGGGGGGAACACATACATTGGAACAACATGCATGTGGCCGTTTTCACACGCACATCCCAAAATGCGGCGAATTTGCATGTTGCGCGTGTGTTGATGCAAAATTTGCTTCATCTTGTGTCAAATGTATCTTCAAAGTTACTGCCTCAAACTGCAGTGATCGTGTCAGTGGTAAGAAGCTGCCCTTGGCAGTGTACTCTTTGTTTTCTTTGCACCCAAGTGAACAAGTTATTTTGCTTTCCCTTTCCATTACGTCCATCACATCAGGCCATAAGTCTTTCGCCCAGATACAGCAGAAATATCAACAGTTTTCATCAGGCTTTCTGCAAACAATAAGAAATGTGATGGTTATGATTTGTGTAAATATCCACAGGAACTAGCCAAGTAGATTCAGTTGCACCGACTGAACCAAACATTCCGTTTTGTCTCATTCTAAGACAAGAAATTCCCTTTTCTCAGACCAGCAGTTAACTTGTTTTGTTTGCACAAAACGAAATCAAAATCAACTGCGGTGAGCCCTGAACGGTCAACGTGGATATTTCTTCAGCTGGAACGGCAGCAGAAAATCAGATGTGTAACGACAGTGGACTGTCTCATCAATAAAATATCAACCTAAAGATCAGAGGGGCCCGGGGCTTCAGATCTGAAATCCACGGCATCATTCACTCCATGGCGTTGCATGGCTTGTGCAGGCAAGAATGGTTGCCTGTTGGCACTCATGCCAAACATTACAGTGCATTGGGGTGATTGCAATACATGTACTTTAGTGTTGATTGCATCCAGAGTCCATTCCATTCTCGTGCATCAAACTCGCTTTATTCCTGAGTATCTATCATTTTACCAAAGATGGAGATACAGCAATGCACAGCAATTTTTGTGGCAATGAACACGCAGAGGAGTAGCATTTCGCCATGCCAAATTCAATCAGCTGCCTCGCCTGGAAACATATTGCGTTTCATCAAGCCATTTACACGCAACAATGCTCCAAATGACTGTGCGTAATGACCAACAGGGGCCTTTGACACACCAGCTGACTGCAGTCTCGCAGCTTATTCGTCTCTTGTCGCACTTCTTCGAAATTCCAGTTTCATAAAAGTGGATAGGATTTGTTTCTCACATGGGACAACAGCTTGTTGCCAAAACCGAGTTGCCACTTCACATATAGATGTGGAGTTTCATGGATTGTGAACGATTTTCTTGTCTTTGCCTGGAATTCATCCACTTCAGCTTTTCCATGCACACAGAACAAAACCTACATGGATAGTGAGACAACAAAGAATTGATTTCTTCTTTCAAAAAGTTAATCACAGGTTCTTGCATTGCAAGCAGTCTGTCACAAAGTGGAGCAGGTGACCTGTTTTTGTCCTGTCGTCAGGAGACAAAATCTGTTCAATGCTGTTATCAAACTGCCTACAAAATGAAAGGTGCAAATCTGATCTTTCCGGAAATGCCATGAAAAATAAATCCTCTTTTTTGTCAATCGACCAACCCATTTATCATCCTGGAAATCGATGCCATCCAGCAAACCTGTTGTTACATGCAGCAGGTACCTGGATGCAAAAGAGATTAAAGGCGCGACAACACAATGATAGAGGTTGATGTGTTCAGGTTGGTTCGTCGGGTTGAATCCCGATCAAACCACAGAACCTGGTCTTTCCAACAAAACGAAAAGAACACAGCCATTCTTGCAAACAAATCACCCGACCCAGTGGAGTTACTGATGCGTTTTTCCTTGTGGGCATAGGCAACAGCAGAATGTTATGCGTTCCAGGAGAGTAGGTGGTAAAAGCAACCTCGAGACACAATGTGAAGCTTAATTCCAATGGCCAGGGTCTCTCTCATCGGCTGATCGTGGAGGCGTAAAGCTGAAAGCCTGGTTACTTTCCTGTTCCTTCTCTGGGAGTGTGGCGCACACATGTGGCATCAGATGTAGATATCAATCACCGTTCGTTTGCCTCCCATGCTTCCACACAAAGAAAGACGCATCGCATGAGCAGTCCAACGCAATGTTCTCTCGTTCCTGGAGTTTTTCACCCAGAAATCAGGTTATTAGCCATCTGAGATGTGTCGAAAGCCGTATTCTAGTGCAGTAAAACAGATATATTGAGCCACCTTGCGCGAAAGGTCGAACCAGATTACGTTTCCATTGAAGAGAAGGCACTGAAAGCTGCTTTACCTAATGCTTGACGATGGCCTCTGTTTTTGTGACTCAGGTTTTGGAACCGGGGCCATGATTCTGGATGGATTCAGAATATCCCAGGTCTTTGAGAACCAGAACTGGATGGAATGCTTCGGACCCCTCAACATGCTGGTGTCTATCATGCACATGATATTTACATTCTTCCAGACTTACTTCCTCTTCAAGAATCACAGGGTGAGTTTCCGGTAAAAGTCGCCCAGGGCGAAATCAATCACGCAATCAAAACATCCCATTCCAAATCACATTCTACCCATCACCCAAGAAGTCAAAATAAACTTAAACTGAGCGACTCCTTTTTCTATCTCTGTTCCAGATCGTGGTGAACAAACACAAGGGATTCGTCAGGTTCGGACTGACCCACATCATCGCCACCAACATCTGCATCTGGACTCTGGCGACGATTACGGAAACAGCGGAGGATTTCAGACACGACATGGAACAGGAAGTCCACAAGGCTGAGAGCCACCACAAAAACTTGTCGGGTATGTTGCAATGGTTATCGGGTGTGTTGGAGTGGTTGTACCCCAAGAAACTGACAGGATAAACACTTCATATTCAGAGATACCGAGCACAAAAAGGATGTCCATTGGCACTGCAGCGTTTCACTGTGTGACATCCTGTATATACATCCAAATGAGAAATCGCCGCACACAAGAGAAATGTTTGTGTGAGATGTTGGCCCGTACGACCCTCTCGGCAAGTTCGTGTCAAAATGAGTGGCCATTTTGGTTACACGCTGTTATTCCTTTTTGATCCTGAAAACTGATTGGCCCAAAGCTGCCACCAAAATGCGCATCGTGCAGTGGTCACCATTTGTTCCGCTGTGAACTGCAATTCGCACCAAGCTTGGCAGACATCAGGATTTTTGCGCACGGTTACAAGCGCCCCAATTCCACGAGTTCTTTTAATATTGTCATGCAGAATTTGACGAGGAAGCAAACATCACCAAGTTCATCTGCGAGTCAGCAACCACCCTCGCGCGGCGTGCGTCTCCATTCCTGTACCCGTGCGTCATCGAGTACAGCCTCATCGCCGCCGCCATCGTCTACAAGATCTATCAGGTGACGCACAGTTCTTTTCGCCTGTTCAATGTCGACCTGAGTAAAGTTTCAAGCTCCAAATGCATCAATCCGAGATTTGGCGGGGAGAGTCTCTTTGAGTTCTCTGTCTCAACCATGTTAGGCCCCTGAAAACTCGTCTTGGTATTTATCCGGCAAAAAAGACTTATAATTCTGGAGATCTTAGACACTCACACCTCAGAAATTTGCTCGCCGAGCGTCAGTTTCCTTGTTAAGTCTGCAATCAGGTCAGTTGCTTTTACAGTTGCAGATCGAGATTTTCGATTTTCCTGAGGAAACAGTGGTAACCGGGTCATGTTTTTACCCAGTTCTCTGCTGACATCCTCATCTCAAAACTATTTCCTGCCTCAAAAACCGGTTAAGCCAGCCTGAATTCTAAACTGTAAAAATTTTCTGGTCAAGAAACAATTTCCTTACATCAGAGGCCTGACCGACCCGACCCCAGGCTTCGGCCAACAGGCAAACAAGGGCGCTTTTATGTGTGTGTATTTGCAACCATGTGTATGTGTCCCTGTGCATGCATATGTCTGCATTCATGCATGTGTGTATCTGTTTGTGTGTGGGGGGTGCATGCATGCGTACATGTGAGCCTGTGTGTGTGTTGATATACATGCATGCTTGTGTGGGGGGGGGAGGGGGTTGTGTCTGTGTACACATACATGTCTGTGCACATTGTGTGTGTGTGTGTGTGTTTGTGTGTGCATTTCCATGCATGCATAAATGTGTGTGTGCGTGTGTGTGTTTGCAAGCCCTCTTCTCTGCATGTATGTGTATTTGCACGCAGGTGTATACATGCATACATGCCTCTGCGTGTGCACGTAGGTGTGCATGTGCATGTGGGTTGCAAGTCAGGGGGTGACATGTGTGGGGGTGATATCCATTAGGGGGGGTGTTACAAACAGGGGGGGGGGCAAAGCAAAGGTCTCCAAGCCTGAAACCTGTATGTCAATTCGTCAACTCAATTCGGGACGAATTCCAGTTCGTCTCCGGTGTGAATTGGCCTTGAAGGCGTTTCTGGTTTTGACGATTCTGCGGCTTCTGTTTCAGAGCGTCGGGCGCGTCAGCAGACACGTGATCAGCGTCACCGGGGACGGGACGTTCAGCCAGACGGACTGCCACAAGGCGAACAAGGGTCTCTTCCTCGGGCTCTTCATCACTATCCTGACGCTGATCGCCGTCAGTACGTACTTCGTGTTCCAGGAGCGCATGTACCGCCACGGAGACACGGCGAGCTATATCTTCTACATCACCGAGATCACTCTCCTCTTCCTGTCTTGCCTCATCGTTCTCACCGGCTTCTTCAAGCTACAGTCTCTGAAGTTCGTTCCGTCGGAGGAAGGCTCGTTCGACACTGGTCTCTTGGTCATCGCGCTGTTCGGGCTCTGTACGTTCCACACGTTTCTCATCGTGTCCTCGGTGGCGAATCTGGTCGACCACGGCCTGCTGGCGATCCTGTCTCTCGGCGCGTCGGGACTCGCGTTCCTGCAGTCCACCATCCAGACCGTCTTCATCCTGGACGGACTGCGCAGGTGCGCGGAGCATGAGAACCACGTGACCAAGAAACCCGGGCGCACCCTGGTGACCTTCCTGCTCCTGTGCAACCTGTCACTGTGGGTCGTCAACACGTTCGAGGTGAAGAAAGCCGAATCCATCGAGCTGCATCCGGAATACTACGGCATGCTGCCCTGGAACATCATCTCGCACGTCTGCATTCCGCTTATCATCTTCTTCCGTTTCCACTCCACCGTCTGTCTGTCCGACATCTGGATCAACGCCTATCTCATCAAAAAGAAGGAGTTGTAAAATAAAGCAAGACCCCAAGACCAAATAAACGCTAAAATTATCCAGAAATCTTGAGCATGAAACCAACTCCAAAACTGAAACATGCAACACGAAAGAGAACGAACGCGAAACATTCACAAAACATTTCATGAAAACACCTTCAAAAAGAATTGAAAAGGAATACAATTTTTGCCAAGAACCAAAAAAGCGGAAGTTGGAGATTCAAGAGTGTACATTGACGGAAGGAGAGAAGACGGGAAACGAAGAAAGGATACGGCACCCGAGGGGAGAGAGAAAAGGAATCAGATTCCTTGTGGAGAGTGGATAACTATTGCTTTAGTACACCTTCAAGTGGATTGTGAAGCAATGTTGTTCTCGTGGATAAACATTGTACATGTATGTGTATTTGTAGAGTGACACATAATCGAGTGTGCTCCAAGGAATACTGACTTCTCTCATTTGACAGCGATCGTACCTTTGTGTGGTACTTTCAGTTTCATGTTTCATTCATTTCTTTTCCATTGGAAAAAATGAAGTTTGACCAAATGGTTCAAGAGATGAAACTGAACAAGATTTTCATCATCATGTGGCGACATAAGGCAGCAACTAGACATTAGACTTCGTTAGATATTGGATCACCAAAACTGGAAATATCTGAACGGCTGTTACTTCTTATGAGGCTTCTATTTTTGTAACAAGACAACTCGATTACTTTTGCATTGTTTGGCAATTTCCAGATAGAACAAAGGGGATGGGAAATCCTGCAAAAGTGAAGCTATGAAAAAGACAGTTGTGTGGATTTTTATAAGTTAGTGAAGTACGTGTGTTTGTGTATCTTGCTTGAAGCAAATGTGAGTTTTTATAAAAATTTTACCATTCTTTACAGGTTTTATAATTGATTTTAATTTGCAATATTTTAAATGCAAATGCAAATGTGTGTCAATGTGGGGCAAAAATGGTGAACAAGGGCAATGTCCATTGTTGTCATTCAAAAACGAGTTTCAAAATATCAGATATTTTGACGTGTGTGCATTTTTCACAAAAATAGATGTTTGTGTTGTAGGTCATTCAAAGAGTACGGATTTACGTGTGGTCTCAAATATTTCTTGTCGAATCCTATAAGAACACTGTAATGACAAACTGTTTTCGAGCACTGAAAGGAGCAAAATGTATCCCTGTACAAAAACCTAATGTCGTGTCAAGTGGCCTTTGTTGCACTTCCAGACAAGACAGATTTTCCTGTAAAATTTTCACAAAAGGCATTGCTTCGTTGAAGAAATCTCAAAATGGTCCATGCACAGTACCGTCTCTATATTCGCACGCGAATCGCTTACAGACAGTTCTTCACAGCGGATGGATGTTGTTTCTCGATGGCGAGTCTTTGGGTTCAGTTCCCAAAAACTTCACACTTTGTAGGCTGATAAAAGTTTCACTCACTTGTGGCATTACATTCTCAAAACTTGGCATTTCGGAAACAAAAATATCTGGTTGATGTTATGATGTCGGTGCATGGTGTTCCAAAATGTAAAGAGCAGATGATTTTTGAGTCTTGCATGACGTAGATTAGACACAGGAAAAGGTTATTTTCTAAACCTTCACTCGAAAAACATTGCGACGATCTTTCTGTAACACACGTGTGCTTCCAGTGTAGTCTATTCTGAAATGCTTATGGAATTTTGATGGGAAAAGTGAGCCTCAACTTTATTTTCAATAAAGTTCTTTCTGTGCACTTGTTGTTTGTGATGCCTTGCTGCAAGAAGGAGCTGAATGCGTCAGCGTCCTTTGGCCACACAAGCACCCAAACGTCAGGAAACGACAGAAGCCGCTGAACTAAATATGGTGCGTATGATGTGAAGTAAATGCCTCTGTCATGAACGAGATTGAGTTGTTGTTCTGTCTGAGCTCTGTCAACATAAATAAAACCACATGGTCATTTTTTAGCATCAGGGTCCTTTATTTGACATCAGAGTCCCTGAGTGATAATACAATGTACAATAGCAAAGTAAAAATAATATCAGTGTCCTAATATCAGCATTAGGGTCCCTTTCTGTCATGTGATACACCACCCCCCTATTGTAAAAATCAGCATCAGTATCCCTTTTGGGCATGGGGTCCCTCATCTACAATGAAAAATAAAGAAAAAGCATATTTAGCATCAGTGCCAGCATCAGGGCCCTATGTCAGCTAAAATAGCATCAGGGTCCAAAAAATAGCATCAGTGTCCCTCAAGTTGTGTATGCATTGAACAAGAAAATAGCATTAGGGCC
>JAAUYG010248476.1_pt1 | contig 10345 bp, 7 predicted proteins | sample 7278091 | NCBI WGS metagenome assembly JAAUYG01 (sample SAMN14350201, study PRJNA611818) | marine sediment metagenome | isolation source: surface marine sediment (0.6m) | place: French Polynesia: Moorea | collected 2018-08
ATGCAATAACTTCAGAGATAATCGATGCCACAGACGGACGGACGGACGACGGACGACGGACGAATTTCGATTTCATGAGCTCTGCTGACATAGTCAAGCAGAGCTAAAAATGTAAAGTCGGATACAATTCAATACAAAACATCACAGATAGAACACCTCTACTTCAAATACCTTTGATTAAAGTTTGCAACAAGCTTGAGCTTATTATTCACCAGGAGTGTTCTTAAGCGAGGACCCTGATACCGAATACAGTTACACCGGTATTTACGGTTATATTTAGGCTGCACCAGCGTCTTTAAGTTTCTGTGACTACTCACTGTGGTGACTGTAATAAGGTATTTAGGTACACCGGGTATCCTGAAAATGCATTTCCCTATAATCGATAGTAAGTTATAGTATGCATGTCAATCTGAATCTGGGTGTACATCAGTCGTCTATTCACTTAGCAACTAGTATAGCTTCAGCTTGCATTAAAGAAGATACATATATTGAGGCCTGTTGCTGAATCTTTTTCTATCTTTAATTATTGTACAAATACCCGAATCGTGACAATATGAAAATTATGCAAAAGGAGCATTTTTGCTTGCAACATCAGCGTCTTTATCAAACGAACTGATACTGAGAGTTTCCGCCTATTATAGTTTATCAATGTGACAATCAGAATATCCCCTGTCTCAAATATCATTCCCTTTTGGCTCTACGACCAGCCATTTTGGAGTTGTGAGTCAATTTTGATTTAAGTGGCATCCGACTTGTCCCTAAATCTCCTGGAGCATTACAAGGTCACATGTGCCCGATATATGTCTTCTTGAGTCCCATATTTCAGGCAAGTGCACCAATGTCTCGTGTCGACAAGTGCAGTCAATGACCCTAATATTACATTGAACAACAAGGTCAAAGGTAGATCATGTATATTGTACTAGTCAGTGTTTTTAAGTCCAAAGTTTCAGTCCATTTCGGTCAGTGATCAGCCGTGTTTAAGTGACAGGCCAATTTTAAGACACGCGGGCTAATGACTACAAGATGACCTTGAACACTACAAGGTCAAAGGTATTTGATATATTTTCTGTACTTGTCTCTCCGAATTCCAAATTAAGTGTTCAGATACAGCACATTTGATATCTCTCTCATTGGGCCCCAGGTTTTAATTTCTGCCATAGACAGCGCTGGTAAAATTCAAGTTTCCAAAAAATAAAATTGATTTCGCGAAAATTCAGAAATTCAAAATTATATTATTTTTTTAATGATAGCCACTGAGATGAAAATTCAGGAATAATTCGAAAGCGATTTGATTGAGTAGCAGCTTTGATTTCTTTTCTTTTATTTTTGCCTCATGGGTCCCATGTGAAGAAAATTAGAAAAAAATAACATTTAAATTAGCAATAGTTTATTAGGACCATATTAAGATGAAAATTGAGGATCGCTTTGAAATAGTTCGAACGTGATTTGTATGAATTACGTTTTGATGTTTTTCACTCCTATATGGGCCCATATATAGGAACACGAGGAAACAATCCTAGCATTTAAATTCGCATAATTTCCAAAACCTCTAAAATACTTTTGTGAGAACCATTATAATTAAGATTCAGGAAAGGTGTGAACATTTCCTGATGCTCTTTGTGGGAGGAGTAGTGTTGAAATTTGCGTGACCCACATGGTTCCACATTTAAACCAAACATAAAAATATGTAAAGGAATGGAAAACGCGTTAAAGCAATAAACATATATAGCATCCTGATGCATAAGCCAAGTCAACAACCAGCTAAATTGAAAGAAATCAGTTCAATTTGTTTAACGATAGTACCGAGGCCGGTGAATCATGAGAATAGCTTGCTGCTTGACTACTATTAAAAGGTATCGTGTGTACGGACCCGCAGTTTAAACCTCTAGAACAGTGGTTTTCCTGGTATATCGTTACCGACTAATTTTAGAATCAGATTAGAACATATGTACATCATGTACCGGTAATATGTATGTCTGGCACGTTTAGTAGGACAAGCGTTTAATATACCTAGGTAACTAAAATTAGGTCAATCTGTGTACTTGGAAATATTTCATTTGGACCTCCTAATTATGTAGAGTAGTAGTTGGACAAAGTATACACGATTTATGTTCTGTAGCCAGGGCCAGAGACACTCGAAGCCTGTGTGTTGGATTTCAGTAGTTCTGGTGTCTTCTTTTCCATGTAGTATATAGAGAAGACGGAACAATTCAACCAGAACATCAAACCACTAGATTAATATATTTATCCAGGCTTCGAGCACCTGCGAGCAGGATAGTGAATTTGTTATTGTATGCTCTGACGTAATACTTTATTTGTGTATGGGACCGTAAAAGCAAACTAAATGCCATCTCTCTTGAATTTTCTAAATAACCCTCACAAATATAGAGTAATGTATTTCCCAGAGACACGATCAATCCGTGTCATTCGGAAGCCCGGACGTCCAACAGCAGTATATAGAATTTAGTAGCGTCCAGGTTTCCACGTAGAAATAGATATGAATCTAATGTAATGTGGCCGCATATTACAGTCTCCACGTATGCGTTGTTAATACAAACTACCGGTCATCACATCAATGCATCAATCTCACTAGTCGGCTGGTATCATAACTTGCTGACCTTCGTTTACGAGATAATTATCATAATTTATTCTTAATTAACTTGTTGATTAAGGGTAAGCGTGACCATCATGATATGTTTTGCTTATTGGTGGCATAGTAGTACATACTATTGCAAAAATACTAGTAAAGCAAGAATCTTCTTAACGTTGCAAAGTTGGATTACAATTTGTGCAATTATTTATGCGGTAATTCGCATATGATGTTTCTACCTTTTCACTGGCTTTTCTCTCTGGATGCTGTCAAAGCTCGATCTTGAATATCTCATATCAAGGCTACTTGTTAGTCAATCCATTTATGATTATTTCATAAAACATATACGTCTTGTTATCATTGTATCTTATTACCATCCCTAGCAACCCATTTTCCCAATTAAAATGATTTCAGATAGATGGCTAATAGACCGAATTTCGTCTGTTTAAAACGCAGTTATTATCCCCAACAGGATATGTTTGCCCGAGTCATCGGAATTCCATTTTGTTGCATCCGCCTTTACAAGTTCATTCATGAATGCATGAACGCGTGCATGCGACAGTAGAGGAGTGCCAGTGGAAACTGCATATAACCACCACCACACTCGATGTGGTACAGCGTCTGCCTGTATGTTTGCCCTGGACTTCAGATTCATTTCTGAGAAGGAAAAAAGCCGGGAGGACGCATGAGTATTTTTAACATAGCTCAAATACCAACGTGGAGGGATTCCCCCACGGCTGAAACTATATATAACATTAGAGTTATCTGCCTAAGGCATTTAGTAGCCTAAATGAATGCCATCCTTATAGGGAGAAAAGACTGACTGTGCTCTGGAATGAATTAAACTGCGATACAACTATAAACAGGTAAGGTAATAAATTATATAATCTATATATCTAGTAGTAAATATAAATAAACTATAGATTAAACCAGTGAAACCGTATGAATTTCCAAAGGTATACATGTTCTTTGAGGATTCTGGAGAATGGTTCTCTAAGAGTAAAGAAGACTTTAGGTACCGATTATAAACAATTTTTTAAACACTAAATTATGCTTAAACTAAGAAAACTAATTAATATTACCAAACATCAAAGGCCTCTATGATAATGGACCGACTTCCGTTGTTAGTTCCTTACTCATTCGGGATAAAACATCTGTATACCTTTCAGCTGTTAGGCACAACATTGTAACATTATTATTTAATAAAATTCTTATCAATAAATTATCCCAGTATATAGTTTTATTATCGGCTCTGAACCAATAAGTTAACGTTGCCATTTATGATAAGGCTGCTACCCACCGTAATTTCTTCTGTAAAATGGGGCAAATTGAAAGTTACCAAGTTAATGTTAATTGGCCTGGGTGCAGTTCCGAGTGAACCATGATAATATAAAATGACATGCACACTTGGCCTTGAAAAGAGTGAAACGTTTTCTGCAGATTGGCCAATGCACATATTGTCCGATACTCGGGTTAATAATTAAATATTTGCCGGACCAATCATAGTTACTGTAGTAGGACATTCTGAAAAATAGCAATTAATGGCCCCAAAATAGATGCTTGTGGCGTACTTTTCCAATGTTTGGACCATGGGCAATTGAAACTGCTTACTTTTGCCTGCTCTTTTCTGTTGGAAAAGAATAATTTCTGATTATTCTACTTGTCTTGCCATCAACACCAAACGCACCTACATATAGTTTGTTTTCTTAATGCTACTCTGCATGCATGGGTAAAGAGTGAAATGCATTGGATAGATAAGTTAACACTACATCTTATATTTTTACAGTTTACTAGTACCATGTCTATAAAACTTCTATCTGAAGTATGTACGAGTCCTTAGCTAGTTGTTGTAACGTGTAACACGCTGCATAACAAGGGGTTAACTAACTCAGATTGTTAACCTAAAAAGAAACAGTGACATTATTTCTAGCATTATGTTCTTCAATCCCCGGAAGTCGTACTGCCATTGTTTCTTAGAATCTGAATTTGTGCTGCATTTGTAACCCGTTGAAATCTGGGAATAAGAAACGGTTCTACTTATTCCTCTACATATCTAGTAAAAGAAAGGCGGTTTTGCCCCGGGGCTTTGCATAGCATGTGCGAGGTGTTTGTGCCAGTTCCGGAAAAGCTGTACTTGTACATGAGGTACATGTATTTCTTTTGTCTTCTTACGGTTCTCTATCGAGACTCATCTTTTGAGAAATGCCCTACCGGTAACCTGCACGCTTCGAGAAGACCCCGTTTTTTGTTCGATATCGCACGACTCAGCATTTACGCAAGAAATTCAAACAAACAAAAGCCCAGAGCCCATGTATTGGATAAATATTTGCTTGTAGGGCGATGTCGGGTTTTGTGCCGATTCACGATGTCTCCGTGGGTTCTCTCGCTGTCCCAGAATGTATGAGTGGATCTATAGGCAAACAATCTAAATAAACCAAAGACCAGCCAAAATGTGTTACGCAATAAATAATTTTTAGCCCTGCCTACCTGTAAATGCGTCCGCCGTTGTCGTATCCGTCGACCGTCTGCCGTCAAGCAAATAGACACCAAACTTTGTGGATCCACAGACCATTGTTTTTGTGTTTCAAAATTTTTGATTTTTTTTAATTTAGGATTTTTTTTTAGTTTTAGCAATTTTTTTTTTTTTTGGTTTTCGTTAACATGGGACTCTATGGGAGCAAAAGTCTTAACACGCTACTCAGCACACAATTCTTACGAAAGTTTTGTGTAGAATTTTGCCCATGGCTACCTTGAAAAAAGTTACTTGTTAGATTTTAGAATTATTGAAAACGTTAAAATCTCTTAACTTGGGACAATATGGGGAGATAATTTACAAAACGCCACTCCTTCTACAGTAATGTTATGATTCTGTTTCACGCTAACTTTGTACAAGGGATCCCTGTAAGAGTTCATAAAAAAGTTACTTTTCAATTTTGTAAAATTGACATTTAAGATTGGGCTTAACTGGAAATGAAACTTTTAAAATATCTTGGAAACGGGTAACCGCATTGGAATTTGGATTGGAATTTGGGATTTTGTTGTGCTAGTTGAATATATACATTGTATAATCTTGATATTGTAGCGTTCAATGTTATTTTGGAATCATTCGGTGCACTGGCATTTGTTTCTGAAAATACTATTTTCAGAACGCTACTCTTCTACAGGTATGCTTATTTTTCAGCCAAAGCCTAGATGTTCCTGATAATAGTCCACAGAAAAGATGTCTCTTCGAATTTTGAAATTTAAGATTACCGCCTACCGTCGGAAACACTAGAAAACATATACGGATATATTTTACCTTGCAGTGGTCAAGAGCATTCTTTGATAACTTGGTGCACTTTTCTAAAAAAGATAACCTGTAACTCGAAATGGCATGTCGTAGAAAAAATATAGTGAATTTTGAGACTCAGGGACACTATTGACACATACATGTAATACCTCTGACTTTCAGTTTTCCTAATCATGTGGGTCATCCAATTTGCTTGTCTCAGAATGAGTAACTAAGAACATGTGTGTCAACTTTTCAGTTGTCATACTGTTGTCGTCAAGCTGAATGTAAAGGTCCGCTGACCTCTTGTCAACGCCTGCGCAAAATAATAGTTTGAAAAAGGCACACTCATGCGCACATACAATTTACATTATTTTCAGACATCATCATCATCATCATCATCATTATCATCAGCATCATCATTGTCGTCGTCGTCGTCGTCGTGGTCATAACAGAGCTACAGGATCAATAACAGCCCCTGCAAAAAGAGTAGCAGCAGCAGCAGCAGCAGCAACAGCAGCAGCAGCAGCAGCAGCAGCAGCAGCAGCAGTAGTAGTAGTAGTAGTAGTAGTAGTAGTAGTAGTAGTAGTAGTAGTAGTAGTAGCTTGAGCAGTAGCAGTGGTAGTAGTTTGAGGAGCAGCAACAGCGGCTGCAAAATAATAGTAGTAACAGTGGTAGTTTGAGCAGGACGAAAAGTAGGATTTCCTTGTATTCGGTAAGAAAATTTGTTCAATCACCTCATCCTTAGATGTGCATATGACAAATACACATGCATGTATATTAAGAGTTCTTGCAGGAAGCATGACCAAATTGAGTGAAACCCTCTTGTTTTATATCTTCAGGCATGTTCTTCCTGGGGTTTGTGCTGCTATGTTTGGTCTGTGCTTCAGCGGCCCTGGATCCGCCCCACTGTAAGTGCATAGGATAAGACAGTGTCGAATGACCGTTATATGCTATTTTCTTTTACAATTGCCTTTAAGTTCGCGTATTTATTTATTTATTTATTTTTATTTATTTATTTATTTATTTATTTATTTATTTATTAATTTATTTATTTATAACAGAAAGATACAAACTACAGCAAAACTGTAGTGGAGTAAGGGTTACACACAGTACATACTCTCTCTACCAGTAAATTTGAAAGTTTTCAACAAAAAGCGTTTGTTTTGGAGCTTGGTATACGAGGCAGCATGTATACTAAGAAGGAAATCCATTTTGGGTCACTTTTATCTTTCACCACATTACTCAAATCCTTACTGACCTACTTTTAGGCAGCCATTAGATGACTCCAAAGAGTTTCATATTTATTTCGTCTGGGTAATTCCTTCATGTAAGACTTCACACTAGAATTCGACATTTAGAATTTTTTCTTTATCGTAACAGGCCCTCATGCTGGTTCGAATCCCACCAATTAATCCCTGGCCACCTCCTTCTGCGGCGAAACAAATATCAAGTTTCATGCGGATGACCTGATTTCAGTGTGAATAACAACCTGATGGTGTTTAGTAAAAATTTCTGGTTTCTGAAGTGTCATAAAAATTAAGAAATCAGTAAAATTTGACACTTTAAACCAAACAGTCACTAAAATGGACAAATACACCTGCTTGACTGCGTCAACATATTATCGTCATACGGGCGTCCTTCGCCGTCGTCCAAAACGCGTTGCTCCATAACATATATAGGACAAATATTTCAAACGCTAGTTTTTCTACATTTTGTTTTAGGTTTTTGCAACCAAATTATTTTTGGGTTCTTTGTGGTGGTCCTTGATAAAGATTGGTTTGGGATGTCTACCTTTTCTCTATCAGATTTTGGCTTTTATTTTTCTTTCGTTGCCTTAAACCCTATGGCAGCGAAAATTTTCAAAATGCCACTCCTACAGTGATCACGGGTTCCTAATGCTTTCGCATAATTTAAGTTAGGGATTTTTGAAATTTGCTGTCTTAGGGTCCCATGTTAACGAAAACGGAAAAAAATCGTAAAACCTTGGATTTATTTTTTAGAAATTCCGAAGAACGGCAGAATGTATGGCCTAGGGAAAAAAACCGCTAAAATTTGAAAGAAGAATGTTTTTACCAAAATAGTTAGTATGTAGTTACAGGTATTTAGTGTATAACATCAGGTTGGTCGTTTCAGCTTGCGGCGACAAGGAGTACAGTCCGTATGAGCATTTTTGCTGCGGGGCGGGGGATTCTGCGGCCCTGTACCACAAAAGCCAGTACCGTGGTTGCTGTGGAGACCAAGGCTTGCGAAATGATAGCAACGTTCGCTGCTGTGGCGGAAAATCGTACACCGTCAGAGATCCCGTGGTAGGCAACCTACAAGACTGCTGCGCAGGAAAGGAGATCTACTACTTGGAAAAAGATGTCTGCTGCGGAGAGATCCAAGGCGTGAAACCACGGTACATAGACGGCGATGCCTCATCTTCTTGCGGTGAGTACCCATGGGCTCAACGTGATAGAGAATACATCTTATATACAGTTATACATACAGTGAAACCTGCTTTAAAGACCACCTATATATAAGGACCATCTGCTTATATATGAAGACCAGATTTACAAGTCTCCAATGGTATACTTTCATGTCACTAAAGCTGCATATGAAGACCACCTGTATATAAGGACCACCTGCTTATAAGCACCAGATTTACAAGTCTCTAATGGTATACTTTCATGTTATTAAAACTGCATATGAAGACCACCTGCTTATAAAGACAGATTTTTACAAGTCTCTAATGGTATAGTTCCATGTTATTAAACCTGCATATGAAGACCACCTGTATATAAGCAATAAGGACCACCTGCTTATAAAGACCAGATTTACAAGTCCCTAATGGTATACTTTCTATGTTATTAACCTGAATATAAAGACCACCTGTGTATAACTACCCCATGTTTGTTGGTCTTTAGGGTGGTCTTTATACACTAGTTTCAGTAACTTGAATACAGTGGGCATCGTGTTTACGCCACCGTTCCACCTCTAATTAAAAGTTATACTGCTCACTCAGCACTATAATGTCCTTGGCTGGCCGCGGTTCGATAGATCGTGTATAATATCGGAGCACACGAGAGGATTTAAAGTTAGAATTTTTGTCAATACAAAAATTTAGGGTACAGAATTTTTATCAATACAAAAATTTAGGGTACAGATTTGTCGTCGCTCGATTGACAGTTGCTTTGGAATTCTTTCTATATGTACTGAAATGATCATATCACTCATGAAATCATTCAGTGACTAAGCCATTCATTCAATCAGTCAGTCTTGTTGAACCTAATATCTAGCTTTACCTCTGGCTTCAATAATTCCAGAGTGCGCCAAGCACGAGTTTAAGATGGATACTCCGTTTTGCTGTGCTGGTAACATCTATCCCGTAGTGGGTTACCTTGGCTGCTGTGGGAATAAGGCCCTCACCGACGACCTTAAGGTCAGTTGCTGTGGCGGCAGTCTTTATGACGTCGTGGGTGAGGATGGGGAGCTTAACGATTGCTGTAACCAGGACACGATCTACAACACTGTCAACCAAATCTGCTGTCACCAAGACGGGGTGCACAACCGGACGGAGGAAAACGCGTGCTGCGGCGGCGTCGGCTACAACACGGAGCAATACGGCTGCTGTGCCGAGAAGATGTTCTCCCTGAACGAAGAGCATTGCTGCGGAGGAGGGCTCCGCAAACCGATTACTGAAGCTTGTACCATGTGACGAATTATCTTAAAGCAGGTGACTGTTTGGTATCCCAAAATTGTGAAATTAAAACATTTAAAAAGGTATTTCGAAGCTTAAAAGTATGCACACGGACGGGGAAAAGCACAAAAAACAGTAACTGGCTTTCTGAAGAAATCTTTCATTCAATCTCTATCTCCAAAACGTGTTTTTAACTGGGCATAAAATTTGAAGAATGAAAGACGCGAAGTTGTGACGACATAAAGTTACTCTAAATGGAGCTTGGGTTGTGAAATAAAACATTGTTTATAAGGAAGAGGCATATATTGGCCGTGGGCTATATACACATTCATGTATATGCATATTGTATTAGAGAATGTCTTCTCTATGCCTGGTTGCTCGCATTGAGGAGTCATGTTTGCCACTGTTTTAGCTAGTAGGGTCTATTAGGTGGCCATAACGCGGCTAATTATGGGAACATCCAAAACGTTTAAAGTCGTACCTGTACCAATATTTATCGGCGATGATGATGATGATGATGATGATGATGATGATGATGATGATAACGGACTAAAAATTACACGTAAGTTCTCCCCTACACAAATATTCAAGTGTTTCTTTCATTGTCTTTCTCTCTTCAATTACATGATTTTATGTCACCACCTCCAAAATGCAATAAAATTCCTTACTTCATGCCATCTAATCGTTTGTTTTCTCACACCCCTGTATTGTTGCACTGTACTACTACTACTACTACTACTACTACTACTACTACTACTACTACTACTACTACTACTACTACTACTACAACTACTACTACTACTAC
>JAAUYG010017562.1_pt1 | contig 10344 bp, 7 predicted proteins | sample 7278091 | NCBI WGS metagenome assembly JAAUYG01 (sample SAMN14350201, study PRJNA611818) | marine sediment metagenome | isolation source: surface marine sediment (0.6m) | place: French Polynesia: Moorea | collected 2018-08
AGTTCATGTAGTAACTGTTTTCATTTGTAGGAAACTTATGAGTTAAGCAACATGAGTAATGTCTTGTATTAACTACCATTATGGACATAATGATACCGGTACCCCCTGAGTAAAATGTTACACCTTTTTTATCAGGACATAAATATCAAATGAAGAGTAAAAAGCAATAATGACTCCCTTAGTGATTTTTTCTGCATGCTCATTTTTGCCCATACCAGGATTCTGAGGTATATATGTTGCAATTTTATACACAAGTACCTGTATAGGATTATATTTATATTCAGTGCAGTCTGATAATATGAATATTTTAATGTAAATCCTGATATATTTAGTAACAGTGTGGTATAAAGATTGCATCTGTCACACCTACCTACAAACATATCTTCATCTAGTGATGCCATCATCATGATCATAGAAGACGTGAGTGAGTTATTATACAAGGTGTCTGAACAGTATTATATCCAGCTGCTATTCCATGTGGCAATATCCTAAAGCATTACCTGCCTTAAGCTTCCTGACATTACCACACTCAGTAGTCATTACAGAATAAAGAAGTGAACGTAAGGTTGACCAGTACCATAATCAGCTTTTCTGCTCAGAACAAAAGGTAGTCTCAGCCGAACCAATCACAGATTAATATTCACTGTATACTTCCTAGATCGGATCTTAATAGCAACACTTTGTGTTCTATCATGACGTACATGATGTATGAGCCTTACTTCATTCATACCTGTCATATACCGGGTACTCACAGGGACTTCAGTCATTTGATCTGTCATGTATACCCGCTTCTAACACCCCCAGTAGCGCCGTACTACCAGGTAAACCCCACCCACCCACCTACCCACCGCACCCTCAAACATTTCCTGTGCTCCTAGCCAATAAATTTGTCCCAGGTCTACCTTCATATATACATATATATATATATTTTTTATCTTATTATCGTGGCATGAAATGACCAGGAAGAGGGTCCTCCAGAAGCAGAAATAATACAGGGCAAGGCTGCCTTGACACAAGCTTCGAGAGGGCGGCCGCTAACTCCAACACTGAATGCACTATTGCTTTGTGAGCAAACACAGGTGCTAAAACTAGAATGTACATGTATATAAGGGCGGTAGAAACGAACGATTTTACTTTTTGTGTTTCTATAAACTCAAAAAGTTATGTTTGGGAAAAGTTTTAGGCTATCCAAGGCAACAAGAGGAATACATAAGAATGCCACATAGACCTCCGAGCGGACTGGTATATAACACAAAGTGTTGCCCTATCATAAATTGCACCAGGAGAAAATTATAAACTATATATAAACTTTGTGGTATAAATAAACACAGAATGAAAGCCTATCAAAATCCATAAACAACTATGTGTAAGGTACATAATACAGCATCTACGCCACATGTGCCAGACTATACAGTTAAGTCTCCCTTAAGATCTCCCTGGAGATAGGGCCAACTCTACAAATAAAGACTACTCAATGGTCCACCAAATGTCACACACAATTGCTGCACCGGTTCAGAATCACATCTACCTCAGAATTATGACCATTTTGTTCTTGACAGTGGTGGTTTAAATACCGTGGCTTTTAACTGTATGTTATTTTTGTCATGTTACTACACATACAGTACAACGATGTAACTCCTGGTTTGGCTGTTACACATCTATAAACCTGCAAAAACACTTGAAATTTATACTAAGTCTGTAATAAGTTTCATGGTCATCAGTTACTGCTGAAGGCTCTGGCAGGGGTGTGTGACAAATTGTCCTAACCCAAGTTAGAGAGCGGCATGGAGAGGGGATGTATAAATTACGTCATACTAGAAACATGACAGAGTGGCATGCCGATGTCACCAAAGCAATGCAACCACCTGTATGCCTCAAGAAGTCAGTTGCGAAATTATATATCCTGAAGTACCAGTGAATGTGTTTTTATCTCCGTGGGGTTTCCTGGTACGGGGTCAAATATCTGTTGGCTGGTAGCATTGGTGCATTATATATCCCTATCTCCTTCTACTACACTTTGCCACTACCGGTAATTCAAATTATTTGAGCAAGATATATATACATGTACTTTGATATATGGTAGGTTATCTGCTGAACAGGCGCAGGCTACCTCACCGTCAACTCGATTGCTACACAAACATGGAGTCAAGAGAGTATCGAGGGTGCTGGGTGACCATTTGTTGTGGTGTAACTAGACAGGGACTTACCATGTATATTATGGTTATCTTGTCTGGCAAAGATCTATCTAATGGTTGTCAATAGAAGAGTTGTGATTTACTTTAGTTTGGGGCAATAAATGTTGATCATATTAAGAAGACTACCAGTACTGGTAAGAGAGGTTCAAGAAATTGTTCCCCATGTTTTCCTGTGTTCCTCTATCATATATAAACAGAGGACTTGAGAAAACATATGACAATACATAGCCCCGTTACATATAGCCACCATAATACCGTATGTGTACTTGGAAAAATGTAACAATTTTTTAAGACTTTCTTCAATGTGGAGTCAACTTACCGGCTATAACCTTCTCCCCAGCCGTGCTGAATGAGTCGTACTTCCCTGGAAAGACCGAATGTGGATTGTTACACTATACACACTCTATATGTCTGTGGTAGTACAAGTGGTTTTATTAAAAGGGATACAAAAAGCATTTTTAAGATGGTGGTCCCTCTCTTGAAGGACATTCTCCAGAGAGGACACCCTTCTAGAAAAGGCACAAATTCTTGCAAACAATTCCATGAATGCATATAAGGCTCCTTTACTATAAAGGACGCCTTTCTAACAAGGACAGAATTGTTTGGCTGAAGCTGTATCCCTATTATGTATTAGGGGGGACCTATTGTAAAACCAACATACCAGATTAAACCTATAAATATTTCAAAGCAATGAAAACAACCTTACTTTAAAGTTTATTCTTGATTTGACAAGGTACCTTCTACATTACTAGTTGTTCACTATACTAGCCAATAAGTTGATCAAATTGTCATCAGGAAGCATTTTTTGCTTCCTTTAGCAAATACTGCAGTGTTATACATGTTATACTGGGGCATCTCCTTACCTTTGGTTTTGAAGATCTCCAGGAAATGCTGTTTGCAGTACGCCTGACCATCATACGCTGCGTAGTTCCCCAAACTGGAACAGAGGGCATGTAAAGGTCGGTTATTACTCATGTTACCATGGTTACTGCCATTCCAAAGTTCAAGACAAAGTGTTTTGGTGGACAATGACCATGCCATATTTAATTTTAATGTTAGCTTAGCTTCACTGCCATCCAGAAATTATGCATTATGAAATAAAACTACAACTGCTGCTGTTCCTACTACTACTATTACTACTACTACTGCTGCTGCTGCTGCTGCTACTGCTGCTACTACTACTATTACCAGTACTAGTAGCTTCCATGACAAATGTCTGACTCTCTTCCACAATCATCTTCCCGCTTCAAAAAAGCAAAAACCTTTTCCAATGGGACTGGCCACAAATCTAACATTTGTTGAAAAGGGTTTTTCTTCTAGCTTACTCTGTTACTAGTAGTGCTTAACCATGTTAATGCCATCACTGCAGTTGAAGAGTTTTAACACAATAACTAACAATTTTATAATAGTCTCATGTCCTACAAAGAAGGAACTGTTGCACATCTCATGCACTTCACAGGTTTGCAAACCTGTGTGGGACAAACCGAGAAAACCCCAAGCCAGCTGTTATCAAGGAGGATCAATTTCACAATTTGTTTGCATGGCAAATTCCTGCTCTTGCGTTGAAATTTTAACATAATGCCAAAAATGGAGGCAGTATTATAACACATACATGTAGTGTCAGTCATTGTAATAAATATAAAGTATGGTTTCTATAGGCCTTTTCAACCGTGTCCCAGCTCAATAGTAGCCGACAGGGTAAACGTAATGAACATTCGTGTTCGATTGAAAACGTTCACCGTCTTTCCTACGCATGCCAAGTAAACCATTTCGAATCCTTTGAAAGCATTGTGCGCTTAATCGAACCAATATGGTACAACCAAAATTTTGTTTTATCATATTACCTATATATATTAGTGTTAGTGTCATTTTCTTTGGAAGGAAACCAAGCTGTTTGAAGATGTTAAAAGCAGATTTTTTCCCCAATCTGCCAGGATCTTGGCTTACCTGAGCACTCTCTTGCAGTGTGAACATCGGAAGCAGGATTTGTGGTAGATGGCCTTGTCCGCGATCATCTTTTCCATCTCGTACACGCGTTTGTTGCACACCTTGCACATGCTGTCGGCTCCCGACCCCCCCTGGAGGATGATGGGAACACGAGCGAGCGTGATATAGAACTGTGTTACAACTCGTGCCATGGCGACCGTCAACTTACGCCCCAAAATAGTCTCAACGAGTCCTGCTCACTTTAACAAATTCAAATGAAATCCTGAGTCCAGTAATAACACACATTCACAGATTTAAAGGAGTTTTTTTTTTCAGATTACGGGTACCCAGGCTCTTTCCAGATTCAAGCTTTCGCATGTTCATATTTCAAATCCAGAAGGGATGCTTTTCTTCAGAACTCTTGATGTCTTTTTTTTTTTTTTTAACGATGAAATAATGAATAAAGTTATAATAAAGTAAGTTGTAGCCTCATCGGACAACACTTTGATCCTTCAGACCTCCTTAACACAATGTAACATGCTTCTACATAAAGTAATTCCCATACAGCACAAGCAAAAACGTTCAATTGATGGTCACGAAAAAACCACCCACATGAAAGTCCCTTGGGTGGTAACAACGACACAGATATCTTGTCACCAAGTGGAGGGTCCCACCCCCTTGTTGTCCACTGCAGTCAGCGATATCCAGTGACAAACACGGGGTTCGATTAAACCTGGGTGTATCACCCGCAGCAACAGTGCTAAAATCAATGTTTGTGTTAGTGAGGCTTGAGTCGTAGTTACCAGGAACTCTTAATTACCATACAGGTATCAAATCTCTCTTCTCGCCTAGCAATCAACAAAGTATTGATTGATGTTTTTTTTGTTCCACTGCTCTTTCAGTAAATTACATCTGAATATTAAGTTACAATCTTCATCAAATTTAGCAACATGAAGATGATCTGTACTATTGTGGTATTTAGTTGTATAATTTGGAAACTTTGAAACCAGAGTTTGTCAGCTTCGACTACATAGAGATGAGTGCACTGATCACGCTGATGAAATCAAATATTTTCCAATCACAACCAAGCTTTGCAGCTTTTGAAAGACACAACTCCAGTGCTCCTTTTCCTAGCTGTGCTCTTTTTGTCTGTACTATCATTAACAGGTACAGCCAGACAAAGCAAATGCCAATGAGAGTAACTCAGACTGCAAACAAAAAATAACACATCGGGTCGGAGCATACATGTACCATCTGGCTCCCACAACTATCAAATGATAACTAATTTAGACTGACAAAAATGTTACGGTCAAAATGCTAACCGTACATCCCCGGCCACCAGACTAATGATAAAGCAGCCAGATGTTGATGGTAATGACTATAGAATAGTTTTGTCCCTTTCCAAACGAGCCCATTGTAAATTATTTTAAAATAGCGGGTAGTAATACTTAAAAGCACTGGAGCTACATTAATAGGTGCTGTTACATAATGATGTACATTTCATTACTTGACGATGGTCAGCAGTGCTTTTGATGGTTCCTTTAGTTCACTACACCTGCAATAGATACTTAGGAACAGTGTCTGGTCATATTTATAAGAAACAATTTTTGAATGATATGTTTTAAATATATTACGAATGGCCGTAACGTCTTTGTTCATGCATAAAAGAGAACATCCACTTGTCAGACCTGCTCCATTACTCTAATGTGTTTTATGTTAAATACGCTGGGACATTTGAAACTGTGGATACAGATTCAGGAAAACATTAAATGATATAGAATAAAATTTCTCTGTCTTCTGTATGTTCAGCTTACTAGGATTCTGCTGCAATGAGCCTTCCACATGTTCCATTTAAACAAGCTCAAAGAGCCTTGAAATGATCTTTTTTCAAATCAATGGTATTTGTTCGATTTGGAAAATGGCTTTAGTCATTGGATGTTCAAACAGCATTACCGAGAAGGAACATAATTTACAAAAGCTTCAAAGCAAAAGGTTATGATCAAAATGAAATATAGTCAAAAAAAAAGAAGAAAAAGTTACTTCAAAATACAGCAATCCCTGCCAACAGAAAAGATCGATATTTTCAATCTGATGAAGAAGTAATATTCTGATTATGTCCTCAGTAATGCAGTTATAAGCATTAATGTTTAGCCGCTTCGATGCTGCAGTGTTAGAAATAATAAACTTGTGCAGGCGTCATGCAAAAAATAAAACACAATGCAACAAAAAAGAAAAGCAGGAAAATGATGCAGACAACAGACATAATGCAACCATGCATATAATATTCATAATGCAACCATGCATGCCAGACAGCATAAACGTAACAGAACTGAAACAAGCCATGGCTTCCAAAATCATGCAAGGCCATTTTGTCAATAACATCCCTATAAATGATCCTATATATGCATATTTTCTAAATTCCAGGTTTGTTATAGACCAGTAATTATTTTAGTAGCATAAATTCTATAATGTTTGTGATTACATATATCAATATGAATATAAATTTAGGACTGCTAAGACTATATTTATAATCCTAACTATATTTATCTACTTTTCTGAATTGCAATTACATCACTGAAGTAACAACAGCGGTACAAGCATTAAGATCAAAATAATGTAGATCTGCTTTTTTCTAAGTATTATCTATGACTACTGTTATGAAAGGTTCTTTCCTAGTCAGATGAAAACTGGTTCGTAGTAAAGTACTTCACTCTGCAAACTATGAGAGGGCATTTAAAAGCAGAAGAAAGGGTTTCCTACACGTTCTAGAGGCAGGCAAAAATTTTCTATGGAGTTTATCTAGAAAGAGAAGAAAGATTAGTTGCTGACTTTTAGGGTCATGAAAACGTTGGGGAATGGGGCTGCGAAGTATATCAAAAGCAACAGTTAAGGTATAACAGGGTTAAATATAATAATAATTAAATGTGGAACTCTAACTGGGCAACAACTTACGCCGCTACTGTTACGCCCCCATGCAGCGAGGCGCGAGCCACAAAGTTTGCTAGGCTGTCGCTCTGCTTTACTTTCCTGATCAGCCTCATCTTGCTGAGCAGAGGCCTCATTCTGATTGGGTGGAACCATGCACAGAATGAACTCAGTTCTGACTGGACAGTCTATGTAGGTCACAGACACATGATGCACTCTGATTGGCTAGGATTAATCAGGTCAAGTTCAAACTTCAAACCATGTAAACAGCATACCAGCAAGCAGCTAATTCACACTCTGTACATTACAACATTCATTACCCAATAATATAAAACATGCAAGTGAAACTTTACATCACCCAGAAGGTAAATGATCAATAGGTAAAACTACATCTACATAGTTTGCTACTCCTTATGTGGTATTAAAATAAGAAGGAACTGAAAAGCACACATTGTAAAATATATTAATATTACAAGTAGCTATTAAAAGTATGTGATATATACATAACATGTATAGCAAGGAAAGTTTTATGTACATATTATTTTATATTAGTAATGCAATATTTACATGATAATTAATCAGTTAATGCATTGTGGGTTATATAGTTGGTGTACAATAATATTATTTCTAACAGAAAAAAATTTAATAGTTTTAGCTGAATCTTGTACACTGTACTTTGAAGTTATGTTTACGGCCATCATGGCCATACCCCATGCATCCTGCATCATTTACATAATCCCGCCAAAGTTTTAGCCAGTTGAGCACACACTATATACTAATAAACTTCAGTGTATAGTAGAAGGCACGGATAGAACACAAAACATTAATAAAAGTTGCAGCAGAATCTTTTGGATGAAGTTACTGCATCAAAAAAAAAAAAAAAAATTCCCAGAAACTGAATATGTGCCAGTGAGGTTCCACAATACGAACAGAGTATTTATACACAAGTTTTGATACTTTCGCACCGGCAGCTTAGAGGTGCAATTTTGCAATACCAGAGATTTGCTTTGCATGCAATTTTGAAGAAAAATATTTTTCAGTTGTACTTTTGACCAAATGTCTTTGTATTTGTTTCTAATCTTCTTTACCAAGAGAACCACTCAAAGTTATATTTTTTTTTCCATAATATAGCAGCTATTATCTGATTATTCAGTACATGCATCAACACATCACATACATAGGGGACCTGACCTATGTTTTAGGGAGCTGGTGTCAGCATGGGTATGTATTAATATGAAAATCATAAATTTTGAACAGTGCTATTCAACTACATGTGGTACTAATATATTAAGATAAGGTATGGGGCACAAAGTAACTGCTTGTCACCAATCATTTTGATGTCAAATTAATTCTCTATCCAGTCATGAATTAAATCTATTTCAGAGATCAATTAAGTTCTAAGTTAGCTACATGTATGGACTGAGAAGGATATATGCCATGGTTACTTATTTTAGTTGAACCTACACACCAGGAGTGGAGTTCTCAAAATACTTTCATCCAAGTTTTGACTGGAGTCCTCAATTTAAGCAGTGTGATTGGCTACGAATTTGACTTAAATCAAAACTGAGTTTCGAGAACTTATCCCCTGTATTTGTTGAACACAGGCCACTAACTGTACCACCTATAGTCTACCGAAACCAACATTGACCCACTACACACAGACTTATGTACAAACATGTAAAGTCAGTTATTCCGAAAAACATCACCAAACACATGAAACACCGACTGGTAATTTCAACAACACCGAGTGAAAGATCCAGTAGTCACAAAACAATCCCACTAACTACATCCTTAACCTATACACGCACAACTACATGTGTTGTCACACAAACATGAAAGCATCACAGTAGTGATTTCTATGGGTTGGAAACTTCTTATGCCTAGCTTTTATCACAGATATAGTGATGCCTGCTCATCTAGCAAGCTTTTATCAATGCACCAGTACCATCAAATTATGATTTTTAAACAAGTTCCTATATTTGTAGCAAGGAGTTAACCCTTTGTACCGAAGCCACAGCAAAGGAGAGCCACTTTTGGTTAGCCCTGCCAGATGTGGCTCTTCAAGGCGGCTTGCCCTGTACAATGCTGTACCGATAGCCAAATCTCACCAGGTATTAGGGTTTACGTATATGTATGTTAATTAATTTTTAAAAAATAAACCTACCACAATGACCACACTGGGCCCCTTGCTGTCTTTCCGCGTTTCCGTCTTTTTCTCAAAACGTTTCGGCGGTTGGTAGTCCGGCAAGGTTTCGTCGAACGACGGTGGACGTCCGATGCTGGTGCGAACCTCGGGTTGGCTGTATGAGGTAGAAACGTCATCTGGAACCTGAATCTCTTCATACTCTGCAAAGAGAAGATGGAGAACACTTTTAACTAACAGTACCAGTTAAATATATTGGTAAAATATCGCAATAACATAAACTGGACCATTATATGTCCTTTCTGAAAATTTATAAAACAAAAATATTTAATCTTTAAAACCTAAATCATTATAAAATTGACTCTTGACTTTCACTCTTGACTTTCACTTGAGCACTGGTGATAACGTGATTTTCTATCAATATAACACTATAAAATTGTTATTCAGTACATGTACCGTAACTGGGTTTCTGCCTATTTAGCTCTAAAGCTCACAGTCTATTTGGACAATTATTTTATGGTAAAAACTTCACGCTACTTCTACCATGTGCGCTACTGGCTTTAAAAATTGTACTATTGCTATTTATAATCTGTCACATATAGTTACAAGGATGCTGTTTCGATATTTATAACCAAGTAGCATAATAAGCCTAGGTATACATATGATTACATATACATGTAGATTATTTTTTTAAGTTCGATACATTGTCTTAGTCCATGATTCCTGCATTAGTGTTTCAGTTTGTACATGCTTACACTGCATGTCATGTCAAACACACCTAATACTTCATTAGTAGAAAACCACGCTGTAGAAGACAAAGTTTCTCAGATTCATGCAATTATTTAACATTATTGTTGAGAATTCAGTCACACACACACAAACACACCCATAGGAATGAAACAATTTTCTCAAGTGTTATCTGTGGCAGTGAATGATAAAAGAACTTCAAACCATGCAACAAATTCAAATTACGCAGGCATTCTCAGAAGTGGCGTCTCCTGGGAGTGGCCACTGAGAGAGACCACTGTATATTCAGCTCCTTGTATCACACTGCCCAGCTCGTCGGTTCTAGCCAACCGTCGTCGCTGCTATAGAACGCATCACTTCGCCAGATTTTGGCTATTTTTCTACATCCGCACCTCTAAGTGTCTGTAT
>JAAUYG010047713.1_pt1 | contig 10344 bp, 7 predicted proteins | sample 7278091 | NCBI WGS metagenome assembly JAAUYG01 (sample SAMN14350201, study PRJNA611818) | marine sediment metagenome | isolation source: surface marine sediment (0.6m) | place: French Polynesia: Moorea | collected 2018-08
CTTGAAAGACCACCCCATTGGCCACAAAAATGTGGTCTGTCAAGGCAGGTGGTCTTTGGTGACAGGTTCAGTTATGTTGAAATGTAGGTCCTTCTACCAAAAATGTGTGGCCTTTCAAGACAGGTGGTCTCTCATGGCAGTGGCCTCTCAAGACAGTTTTCACTGTATACCATGGAATCAGACCTAGATCACACTGGAATCTGCTGTCAGTGGTGCTATGTTATGGTGCTATATAGCAATAGGGTAACTATATGACTGCTGTGTGCCTTTGGTTAAATACCTAGTTGTATATTATACATGTCACACCAGGGATTCCTTGTATTAGTCTTACATGGAATTGCTTTTGCATGATTTAAAATTTGCATTGAAATTTGCATCTACCAAATATTTTGTTTTATGTATATGCAGTAGGTTGTGTATGTATCTGTGCCGTTGTTTGCAAGGACTGGTACATTGCAGACAATCTTCAGATTAATAGGAATAACTTAACCCCAGCGACAATCAGAAGTGCTGAACTCAGACGAGGGTACCACAGGTCAACTTTGGTTGTGTACCGTACTCTATTTAGATGAACAATATTTATTTTAGAATGGTGAACTAAGTATGATGGGCTACCTTGATTAGAAACAAAATACAGGTATTCCTCTTACTGGTCACTCAACAGAGGCCACTCCTTACAAAATGGGGCCACAAATCTTTGTCGCTAATAGCATGATTACTTTGAGTGCATTTACTTCTCCTTCATCATCAAATCACCAATGTGGCCGCAGTTTCTTGTCAATGTAGGGTGGCCGTATTAGAGGGAGTTTGCTGTACTTATACTGTGAAGCAATTTCTTACGTTACATTGATTTAAACAAATGTGTAGATGAACATGATGAAGTTGTAGTAGTAGGGCCTGATTATCAGTGGGTGCTTCCAGATGGTGAAATGGAGAGCTTCATCATACTTAATGACTGTACTTTGTATCATTTCTTTATGCATGAAATTTCTGCCAGAAACTTAACCTACAGTCATTGGACACCCAATATTCTGTATTTATGGTACAACATTGACACTGTCTTGTGTGTTTACTGCATTATCAACTTTAATCTGTGATGCGATAGCAGTATTTTTAATCGCTGTGTGTGTTGCTGGATGCTGTCAGGGTAGGAGGCTTTCACATGGTGCTCTTTCTACTTACATTGCATTTATGTAATCTACCCTGAATGTGATCAGTCACTATACTAGTCTGCAAAGGCTCGAATCAAAATATTACTGCTATTTATTTAGTATATCATTTATGGAGAAAGAAAATCAAATTTGCATTTAATGAATTAGTGCACATCAATTTATTTTGATTGATTCTGTTGTGGAGTTTATGGCGTTCTACTCATTGTGTCTACCGTCTGTGACTGGGTACTGTGGGACCTATCAGCTCACTGGTAATGGATGGTAGTTATCAGAGAACAAAACCTTACGCATCATGGAACAAATTGCTCATCACCTGTGTTCCTGTGGATATATGGGGCCAAGATTTCTGTTTAACCATACAAATAGCGATCAAGCTTTACTGTTTTGCATTAGGCTGCAGGTTTCCATAGCAGCAAGCTTTGTGGTAACTACAATCATGTCAAGTACATTGTACATGTACTGTAATTCTATTGCAACCCAGAATTTGTAATCTGTCGGCTGTATTCTCCCACTTTGTGAGAATATGAAGTGTGTTGTTAGTAGTTCGTGACAGACACGTTAGCCTAGCGTCCTGCTGCATGAGCAATGCTGTACTATACCAGATATTTTAAATAAAATCTCTTTTATATTGACTGGTTTCTGTTGCTGTGTGTCTTGTTGCATGCATATGCCGTGGAGATTATGTGTTGATGAATATTCTGTGATCTCAACACATGGAACAAACCCATTGGGCTAAAAGACTTCAATGTATGGATTCCTCAAGCGCTGGCCATGAAAAATTCCAGTTAGAGCTAATCCATGCACTATCTCACAGGAAATAGCTAATGGTTTAAGCCAGACTTTTGACTAGGACAAAATGTGTGTGAAACATGTTCACTCACATTGGTTATTAGATGAAAACACCAAACTCCTGATTATGCACACCATACAAAACCTTTATTTTTGTATAATGCAAAACAATTTGGTGCAAGGAATGGCTGGTTGTATTTTGGTGTAAACTGTCCCCTTTTCTACACTACATGCCAAGTTCCATACCCAAGCCACAGACAGGGCAGTGAATGGGATAGAAAAATATTATAATAGAAAAATAGAAAGTGAAACCACTGAAACTTGACTAGAAAAAACAAAACTAATGCACTACTTGGGTGTGGGAAAGCTGTGCTATATGACCAAATGCATACCTTGAACATGTTAAATGCATAGATATCTATTGTTATCAAGTGTAGATGTACACAAATCTATTTTTTTCAATGCAACAAAAACATGCCAGCGATTACCATGTAATGCTTTGATAACACATAAAACCAAGCAAAATGATGCATAAAACCAATGCATAAACTACAATCTTTAAATGTCCATATTTATACTATATCATGGATATAAATGGTGACAGGTCACCTCCCCCATCATCTGCCTTCCTTGACACATGTGACATCGAAATGTCAACAGGAATCCCCAATCAACTCCACTGCTGTAATTGTCTTCACACAAACCGTTAACCAAGGAAACAAGAAAACGTCACATTACATTGTAGCTTAGTTGGTGAAGTTGACAGACCCATTCCCTGTGGCCATACCTGGAAGATCTCACCTGTCAGTAAGACTGGACACTTAAGCTAGACTTTCCACCAGTATCATATCAAGGTAAAGGGGCTATCATGGCCTTCACAGGTGAAGACAAGGTTAAATTCTGTATTCAGACAATGACATTAATTATAAACGGTGGAAAACACAAGGTATGGCAAAGTAACAGTGAGCAAAACTCCAGGGCCTGGTTTCACCGAGATCCTCAACTTATCCTTCAAAACTTAACTTTTCCATCAACCCTAAACTTTTGTCCTTAAAGTGATTCACAAAGATCCTTAAACTAGTTTTCCCCTTAAAATATGGCAGTTTTTCCCTTAAATCCTGAGGGTGGTAACTAGCACCCTTAACTGGGTGATAATAGGGATTCTTGAATTCTTCTCACTTCAGTTGTCAGATAACCCATAACACTGCAGCATACGGCGGAGCATTTGTTGCCAAGGCAATTTTGCTGCCTAGATACCAAACACCAACAATATGCCAATGACATTATTATACAGGTGGTACATTCTATTTACAAAAAAAAAATATTGTTGTCTCTGAATTTTTCATACCCTACACCCTGTGAGCCATTGAGGAGTGTTTGTGAAATAATTTCCCTCAGGGTAAACACCCTAAGAGTTGAGAGACAAGTTGAGGGTTTCGGTGAAACCACTGGGCCCAGGTCCCAGACCACAGAGGTAGCACAATAAAGGTGCCCCTAACAATATTAGGTGCCATAGCTGACACTGAAGAATGATTGAAGTTTAAAGGTGAAACATACTGTACACATTGTGGTACAGAATACAGTAGAACCTTTGCTGCACACAGAACAGATGAAACTACCTTGTACAGAATACAGTGGAAACTGCCTTGTACATGCTGTAGAGAATGCAGTCAAACCTCCCTTGCACAAAATGTGTAATATAACATTCATTTCACCAGGAACTAAATGTAGGGTCTTCTAAGGCCAGAAATTTCTGGAGATAAGCACAGACTAGAAACAAACTACACAGCCTCTGGTCTAGAAAAATCTTCAGTCAACAACTGATCTCTGGCCTGGGATAGGCAATGATTGCAATGGTATTAGTTGTTTTCTCGATCTACAAAGTTACTTCTCTTATTAAATGGTTTAGTTGTACGTGATGGTATCTTTGAACAGAATTGCATCATTGGAGAGGATTTACTCACTGGTATTGTACAATGTTGCATGAACTATGATCTATACAATGCATGCTATAGGTGCCAGAAACTTGGGTTATTGAATTTGAAGCCACAAAGACATTACATCACAAAAGGAATCGCTCTGCCTGGTCATCATGAACTCCAACCCTAAATAGGAGTCATGGACATGACAGAAACCGAAATCCAGTATTGTCAGAGTTTCAAAAACTTCAGAGACTACTTGCTACATCGAATGTCACACTCATTGAATATTTGATTGTTGGATGTTCAGTTATTGCTTAACTGTCCTATCTATATATCACAATATCTAGCACAATTGCCATTCATTATCTTGTGGAGGTCTAAAGCACACAAACTGCATGTGTACTAACTGATACCAAACCCTCGTGTATCGGTTTATTTTCATGATCATAATTTATGGATGGACTTTTCAAACAACGTACACACAACACATGCATATCACAGTTAGACACTGTGCACAAATCATGGCTATTAAATATAGTTTCTTCTTACATTACAGTGCATTTTGAACCATGTATTGTAAATATCAACTTCTATACAGACAAGAAAGAAAATTAAACATTGCAATGAGAGTAACAAATAGGCAAAACAAAAGTGTCAACAAAAATCATAAACATAGCTGTGGGTATGACATTTGTGATATGGGTTGTACAAGGTGGGTTAGGGTAGAAATCAACACGTATTGCAGGTACACTTATTCACATATCAACTGAATATTATTGCTGAACAAATTCCACTTTACACTTGCATTCTCTTCTTTGTTAACACAGTTAATGCAACTGCACAAAAGTTGCACTCTTGCAGGAAACCATGGAATGGCTTGACAAAGTCAGTTCCTTTGCTGCAGCAGCATATAAGCACAAGAATGGAGAAGCGGTGGGTGGAGGTGGGGGCTCATAGCATCTTACTGATTAACACATATAACTGTGCTCGTAGTCGGACTATATTAATACAATCTGACCAGTGGCAGTGACACTGTAAAACATGACAGTACACTGCTACATAAAAAAGGTTTCTCATTGCTCATTATTATTTTAACATGCTACCCCTCTATGCAGTGGAGAAGACACCTAGAACATGTACTAATAGAAGACAAACATATAAATTGAGGTTCAAGGTTTATACATCAGTGTCTTCAAGCAATGGAATCCTCTTTAATTCAAACCACTTTAGCCTGAAGCATAGGAGTTCACCAGGTCTCCATAGGTGCATGTGTCCACCCATCCCAACTGCCTGTCTTATGAGATTCATGGTCATTTTCATGACCTTTAAAGTTATATGTGACAACACAGAATGATATTGCTCACACACAGTAACTGGGGTCGCCTAAACCATGTAAATAATACCTCAGTTTACAAAACGTATTCCCAGCAATGGCAATCAGGTAATCAGAAAGCTTTATATACAACAATATTGCTTCATGATGTACGGTACATCTGTCAGTGACAGTAACATTATAAATTATAACCTGTTAATAAACTGTCTTCTATGTACATAGGAATCAAACAACAATGAGCCAATTTGTCAAAGCAACCTACTGTCATGTATGTATTACAAATGTAATATGCACTGTCATTTTGCATTATGATGAAAGTCATTCATTCACTCGACCAGCAAATTCCCTGGGTTTCCAATGGAAGCAATGGTTAGCAAACCAATTAATGAAGTAGATATCTTCATTACAGGACGAAGAAAATTATACATCCAGCCATTAATGAACATATTTGGTCAATTTGCTTTCTGGAGTACTAGTACCAGTATACATACAGGTGACCATAGATCACTCTATGTTCATGACATTTTCCCCGTCACAGGGTAGCACATCTACTATGTAGAGTACTTTACCATTAAAATCAACACTGTCCAGCAGCACTTCAGCACAAAGACCTCGTAAAGCTAACGTTTACACACAGGGGCACGGCTACTGATAGACCCATCACCAAATTATGCCCAACAAACAAGAAAATTGTTGCTATCAAATTACAACAAATGCTTCCCCCTGGGATGTATCATTTATAAGATGGTTTTAATCCCTGGTGACCATGGTGACAGTAGGCAGGTGACCGGCAGACGGCAGCAATAACGTCTGCTTACAGTACATATTTACCGGACTGTCTGAATGAGCCTGAATCTCTCCTTCTCTTCTCTCAGTACATATTCTGGTCTGGAGTCCCGCTACCCAAGGCTCGTCCACCAATGCCTGTTTAGTGTTTGCACTACCATAATAATATACAGACACACTGTCAGTAATTACTTGGACCACTGGCAGGCAGTATACCACCACAGCCAATATACAGTGGTCCCTGCGATTTAAGACCTCGCCATTTAACAATTCAACAATTCACTCTCCATTCAACAACACTTGCTGTTATATTTTCAATATGAATATCCTTCCATCTTAAGACCACCTTCAATTTAAGACCATATTCTTTTGGCTGAACATGTGGTCTTAAAATGCAGGGACCACTGTACAATGATAAATTTTAACCAAGTCGACATAATCCATTTCCCATCCTTTAAAAGAAGAGACCTCATTATAACATGGGTATTCTAGTACTAGTAGTCATTTAACGAACCAGGCCTCACTTTTTCATGCTTTAGCAGGATTAATTTAAGAGAACATAATGCATATCCCAATAGCCTCCTACATACTAGTGCATTATGTACCTACATGTTCCATACCTTCTGTTAACACAAAGTCAAGTACATAGAACCACTATTGTACTGTGTGATCATAAGATAATAACACAGTCAGTCACATTATCCACTGGAACATGGAAATCATGATTAAACCTGAGTTTAGTTGAACAACAATATAGGTAAGATATGTATACATGACTAAAATATAAATAATTAAATATATTCCTGATACTGGCAGGATACAATCCGCACCTCTTCTGGCAGTTCTAACTCAAATTTTGCGCATGCTGCAACATACACATGATACATAACATTCATTACAGGGAAACCTGGCTTGAGAGACCACTGTCATGAGAGACCACCGTCTTGATAGACCATGCTTTTTTGGCACAAGGACCTACATTTCAGTATAACTGAACCTGTCACCAGAGACCACCTGTCTTGACAGACAACGTGCATGTGGCCAATGGGGTGGTCTTTCAAGATAGGTTCTACTGTATTGACCAACTGTAACATTAGCGCTACTAAAAATGTCAAATCGAGAAAAACTTTTAGTTCATGACATATTGTATGATATTCTGACCATCGCGGCTGGGTAAGAATTCTACAAGAAGCAAAAGCTACGATTTCAGTAACATAACCTCTGCCTGGTGAAAGTGTCACGTGGCTTTAGTACAGTAAAACCTGTCTTGAGAGACCACTGCTACAACAGTCTGGCACAATTTGAGTGCTGCAGCATTTTATTTACGTGTTGTAGACTGTACGGATTCTTGTAGCAATTGAATAGTCCAGTAAGAGTCAATTTGGATGGATAGGACTGGCCCCCAGATCTACCTGTAGATGATACATTATGCAGATAGGTTTCCATGTATTTGTTTGCATGAGTCATCAGGCTAAGCACAGATACATAGAACTGAACAATGTGAACCTGTCATTAGAAACCAGCTGCCTTAAGAGTACATTTTCAGTGCCAGTGGGACGGTCCTACAAGACAGGTTCTACAGTAGCAATGTCTGCCCTCAGATTTGTAACAATCCATACAGAAGCAGAATGCCTATGATGCTAATGACGATAGCGGTTAGGAAGCCGTACTGGAGGTGATTCCAGAAGGTCAGTTTAAATCGCAGTATCTGTCCAGCCTTTTGTGCAACAATCAGATTCACGACGCTACCAAACAACATGAAGTTTCCCGCTATGCTGGACGTCCAGGCCAGGTACAGAACCAGAGCTAGCTGGTTGGTGCACGGTTCCAACAGATCCAGCACAATCAGAGTCACGGGAACTGACCCGATCAGGCTCGACAGGACGAGCACGAAAAAGTACACAATCACAATCTGTATGGGGCTGTGTAACGTGGACCCGGCTAAGCCTATCTCCTGGAAGATATAACGAGGGAGGCGTGTCGACGTGAACCCGCGCATCCAGATGAAGAGAGAGAAGAACAGCACAATGAAGCTCCAGTCAATGCGTTTGAACAGCAGCAGACCCGTTCGTCTGTTCAGCACCGTGTCCGATAACACAGCAATGATCGCTATGGCAACTGGCAACAGACCTGGTGGAGAAAACAGAATTATCATGAATATCAGCAACAAGACACGGAACAGGTTTTAATAGCATGAATAGCAATAAGGAACAATAAGGAAGGGCGACTTTTAATGTTTGTTTTAATTAATTAAACAAATGTTACAAAATCTCCTTAACATGAGCACAAAGACCAATACTGAACTAAAAATCTGGTGCTCAAAACTGAGGGAAGAATGAGGGAAGAATGAGGGAAGAATGACAAAAATAAGTCCTTTGGGTCATGTGGGTCACATAATTCAAGCAGTCATCATGGTCATAGCATTTGCTCAATTTTGGGTTTCAATAAGCATTTCATATACTAGTACATTACAGTGGGCCCTCTTAGGAAACTGTGTAGAAAGGACACCCCTCCAGAAAGGACACAAATTCCTGGCAGCAAGTACTATGAATGTGTATAATGCTCCCTCTCACCAAAGGACACCTCTCTAATTAGGACAGAATTGCTTGGCAGAATTGGTATCCTCATTAGAGGGGGGTCGACTGTATTTGTTACCATATCTTAATCATGTTAATACCTACTGGCTACATAACCTATAACATGTACATGTATTAACATTTGGAACACACACAACATGCACAAGTACAGCAGTACTAGTACATGATGTGCATGTGTCCTGTGTTTTGAGTGGCTGGCATTATGCCCATACATGGTAACTTATATAATCATATTAATGATCTGATAATGTGTCAGAGGAACGATTTAGTCAACCTGACCAATGACACTTACATCTAGTAAATTTAATGCCACCTTGAATTTCCAGTATTACACAGATGTTACAGATGGGAACAGAAAATTCCGGCAACTTATTCTCACAGATAGGAAGGCAACTGTATCATGTGTATATTACCATATCCTGTATGAAACAAAGTATTTTCCTATACAGGGCTCCCTTTCCGATATGATACTCTCCCGAGCATGCAGAGACGATGGTCAGGACACCCCTCTAGAAAGGCCACAAATTCTTGGCAGCAAGTACCACGAATACATGTGATGCCTCCCATCAAAGGACACCTCTCTAATAACAACACAAGAGTTTGATAGAAGGAATGTCTGTATTGCAGGAGTGGGACTACTGTAAAAGCAACAACTAACCACTGTTGTTTGGCAGCAAGCTGCAAGCAGAGCCTCAGGCAATGCCTGACTGCCCTATTCACGATGACAGGCAGAATCTTCACTGCTTTTGACAGTAACACAATTTGGCGGACATTACCATTTGCTTTTAAACCATTTCCTATACATGTTATTCTACAGTCAGCCTCTTCAGGCCAAGCTGAAAATCAATGCAAGACAATTTCGATCCTTTCATTGTAAGTGGCACATGCCAGGAGCTTGGGGATAATGAGAAACTGGGAACAATTCCAGCAGTAGTGGGGTGGGGACTGGGAGGCGGGCGGGTGGGGTGGGGAGGGTGGGGACTGGGCCGGAGCAGGCGGGTGGGGCCCATCAGTGACAGAGAGCAGACAACTAAACCACAGTGGACTGCGCCTGGAGACCTTAAATGCCTCAAATAACTTCCACATTAGCAGACACAACGATAGCTATATAGTTCCAATTGAAATTACTAAAATTCTTTCATAACTATGGCAACCATATAGCCGCCTAAGCTACGCTACTACCACATATGGTTTAATACTTCAAACTAACTATTCTCTAGGCAACCACTCTCAACAGAGCACACCCATTCTAATGGGACCAAATTTTTCTATTGTACACATGGTACATGTTAAATACATTATCGATACATCTGGCTCTCCCTCTTGCCAAAATCCACATCTCTAAATGCTAACATGGTTAAATTTTTTTGGTAAATAGTGTAAGCATATTAGAGGGGCATTACTGTACGAATTCAAAAACCACCACCAGTAGTATCTTAGCATTTGTACATTGTACAGCCTCCCGCACCCCGAGCGGACGCCTAACCACTAGGCTACAGGGGCGTCCCCTAGGAGAGTACATGACAGTTTTTGGGAGCGAGTGAACCTAAGCAAGCATACTGTAACTGCGTGTATTTTTACCATTTACTCATCCTGCTCATATAGATGTTACTATATACCACACTAGTGGTGCACGATATTACCGGTATACCGGTAAATTGGGATACAGGACGTTGCAGTATTTGTATCGCGGTACCGCTATTCAATATTGGATGCAACGGTACTTGCGGAAAATGAGGCGTCCA
>JAAUYG010074245.1_pt1 | contig 10343 bp, 5 predicted proteins | sample 7278091 | NCBI WGS metagenome assembly JAAUYG01 (sample SAMN14350201, study PRJNA611818) | marine sediment metagenome | isolation source: surface marine sediment (0.6m) | place: French Polynesia: Moorea | collected 2018-08
AGATATAAGGCTTCGAAATCTGAGTGACCTTGACTTTGACCTTTCAAGGTCACTCAAGGTCAAAAGTGATAGGGTCATTCGACTCTCCATATATGGTTTCCTATTGATTTATACAGTAACTACATGTCTATCTCTCACCGTTTAGCTCTTATAAGCAATGTAAAATATTTCTCCTAAGTCTTATCATTACGCCACAATCACGGAAAATCGCAAGTGCACCAAATGACCCCAAAATGACCTTGAACGTTATAAGGCCAAAGGTACGCCATATATGTACTAGTAGCACCAGCGAGTCCTAAATTTCAGTCCGTATTGCTCTACGATCGCTCGTTTTCCAAATAATTGAGTTTTTAGTTTTTCCATACCCTGCAATGGTAAATTAGAAGAAAAAGATCGGAAATTCAAATTTTAAAAATGATATATTTCAACGTGAAACACCCGAGCTCAACAAATCCCGTAAACCAGCAACCTTGCTATGATATATATGCAAAAATGACACACTTCACTTTGTTAACCATACCACCAACAAATAAAAATCCAAAGACTCCGTATTAAATATCGACTCTGCATTACAATTTGTGTCATGTAACATGTAACTAAGAAATTGACGAAGTAAAGGTGACTGGAGAGCATGGCATTGTTTTTGTATTCTTAATGGTAGCCTACACCACACCAGTCGATCACGCCACAAATGGCAGTCTGCACTGACTGGTGGTGAGTGACCCGTTTGACACTGGTATTTTGCATTGCTTTCTGTTCTCCGATACGTCCGAAAGAGACATTCTGTATTGCTTGGTGGTACTTTGCATTTCTGAAAGTGGCATTCACCACCGCTTGATTGTCTCTGAAATATATGTAAGCGACATTCTGGACCACTTTATAGTCTCTGACTTATGGCTTCTGTCTAAACGTGCTTGGCAAACACCGTATGTGTCACGCTTTACTGCTCAGTGGCCTCTCCAGTGTCTACATGTAGCAGTGACGTGCAATTCTGTACTACTAACCGGCCTGCGTGTGGTGTGTCTGAAAGTGACATGATGCACTGCTTTTTTGTGATCTCTGATTACAAAATGTGAATCTCGAATTCTGTAAGACTTGGTGTTCTCTGGTAAGTCTGGAGAGTCCTTTGTGTTAGAGGGGCGTGTATTTTCTACAAAAGCGTTGGATATGCTTATTACCCTTTGAAGAAAGGAGCATCTTAATATATAATGAGGGAAGTCAGATGAAAGGGACTTTTAGAAGTGTTAGCATGGAAAATGGCTGCTCGCGGCCACTAGAGGTTGTATAAGTTGAATTATGGATATATTCTGCTCCAACGTACATTCTGGAATGCTTTATTTTGGCTGATCTAACTAAAACGCGACTGAGATTGTAAGAAAGAGTCTGGTATAGCAAATTCTTGCATTAATCGTTTGCTTCATAAGAGAGAATTTATTATTTGACCATTTGCTAAGTTTTTCACCAACGCTATAGGATACTCCCTGTGTAATTGCGACTCTTTCAGAAGGAGTCCACTGTATATCATATTGTGATGTTTTGACACCGTGAATCCAGTTCATCTGCTGTGTCGCAGTAAATAAAACTGTGTACAGAGCCAGACTGCTGCGTTCTCAGCGTCTTCTTGCCTCTCTCGGAGCAACCCACCAGCCGTCATGACGACGCTTAACAGACGCCATAACTTGAGAGTTTACTTCAGTCTGTGAAAACGAATAGACTTATTGAATAGACTCATTACTATAATTGTAATCTCGCGGCAATGTCGTTCTAATACATGTTGTCTCCACAAATGTGTTGCTGTCGTATGTTGACATTATAGGCGTGCGCAATCAGAGGAAAGACGCTGTCTTTGACCAGACGTAGCTTATTCTTAATCTAAAAGTTAAATTGAAGGCAATATAAACATGATAGCAGTATAATTCCGCAATGGAAGTCTATATTTGGTATTTTCGTCTAGACAGTTAGCCGTCAGAAGTAGATGCGATCAACGCCACACCAGGAGTAGTGATAACTTGTTCTGTTTCTTGGTCACACAAAAGGGCTGATTGGCGGGGTTGTGTGAGATTAAATCTCAGTCTCATACTCTGGGCGCCCCTGCCGAGGTTTGGCCTTCACGGCGGCTAACTGCAGTCGCTCTGTGCAGTTGCTGACAAGTAGAAGTACCAGGCAAGCCTGCGTCATCATTAGCCTAAAAGTGTTTCTGGTGCCGTGCTTGTGTCCTGCGAGCGCCAGCCAGGGTTTCCGTCAGAGATCCAGGCTTTCCGGCAGATCACAGTACAGTGGAACCTGCTCTAAAGATCACCTGTATATAAAAATCACATGCTTATAAAGACCACATCTTACAGGTCCCCATGGATATATTTTCCATGTTATTGAACCTGCACATAAAGACCACCTGTGTATAAGGACCACATTTAGTTGATTCCTAGGGTGGCCTTTATATACAAGTTTCACCGTATATTGTCACTCAGTGATATTATTTGTTTGTTTTTTTGCATCAGACTAATACATTGATTACTGACTTTCTATGCTCTGGCAATTGATTTCAGATGTACCTGATACAAGCCGGTTATTTTCTCCCGTTCACACCAGTTAGGTGCCATTGTCCCTGTGCTGGATACACGGGGTGATCTCTTGGCCCCAGACTATTTGATTTTTAGATCCCACACACCTGCACACACAGGGCATTGCTGCCACATCAGGTTTAGACTACATCATGTTTTTTATGTTTCTTGAGAACCTTTGTCGTACTTGGGTCCCTTAAGTGTTTGCCCTATAAATAGCATTTATTAGAGCTCAAAAAGACTAAAAAAATGGATTGTGTTTAAACGTTCATTTATCATACTAGAGGGCGACACTGTCTTTAGATATAACAATATAAATCTTAATATACATCTAGATAGTACGAACATTGTGGAAAGGTATAATGTTTATAAACATGACAACACATTCATCCTATGAAACCCCTATTTCTTTGGGTCAATGTCTGCTAGGACTCTTTTTGCAAATTTGAACAGTCATTCTCAGCCAATAGCATGTCGTTTGAAATGTTGATATCCTGCCTGAACCTCTGCATTGGGTTGGACTGAAATCATTATTTACGTGATTAACATTACCAGAACATATACGGATTATGGATCAGAGCTTTGTTGGCTGTTGTCATGCTGCACCGTGGAGTAACCACAGTCGTCCATAATTTATGAAGATAATACACAATTTTCACCTGGCAACACCCGTGTCAAGACACGCTTCCTTTTCGCACCCATTAATGACTAATATCCTGTTGCTGGATATATAATCTTCGCAGAAGAAAGGCACAATCTGGACCCGTGGAGCATGTGCCTGTGCAAATAGAAACTCTTTATTTGTGTCATGTTTTCTTTCTTTCTTTCTTTCTTTCTTTCTTTCTTTCTTTCTTTAGGCCTTTTTCTTTCTTCAAATCTCTTTGTTTTGTTCTCTGTGAGTCAGATTAGGCTGTATCTTCCTTTATTTCTTTTTTTCTCTCTCTTCTTTCTTTCTTTCTTTTCTGTTTTTCTTTCTTTCTTCTTTCTTTAGGCTTTTCTTTCTTCAAGTCTCTTTCTTTCGTTCTCTGTCCGTCAGATCAGTCTCTTTCTTTCTTTCTTTCTTTCTTTCTTTCTTTCTTTCTTTTTTCTTTCTTTCTTTCTTCCTTTTGCATATCTGCCTTTCTACCTGGCTCTATGGTGGTTGATCTGCTTTTATTATATAGGGACAAGAATAACCAGAAGTTTCACAAGACGTCAGTTTGTACAACGGGAAGCAGTTTGAAAATTTCCCTTCTTGTGTGGTCTGTTTGTCGTAAAGGAAAACCATTGTTTCACTTCGAAATTCGAAGTTAAGAACAAACACGTACAGCACGGACATATTACAACAAACCTCTAGAAGGGCATTTCACAGGTCAGGTGTGAAATTCTTTTTATCGTCATGATACTATACAATGCGCAGGATACCAGTTGAAGTGAGGCTGAAGTCCAGTAAGCACTAGTATGTGGGTTAAAGACAAACTTGCAACAACAGCCAGGATGAAGAAACATTTCCTATAATATACATGTATGGTTGAAGAAACAATTGCGCACAAGTAGAGAGGGTAGTGAAATTTCTTACAGAATTGGACTGGAGAGACATTGGTATACAACGGGCGAACATTTTCAACAAAAGGGCTTGGAGAATCATCTTTGTAACAATGGAGTGACGAAAATACATCATTTAGAGTTTCTAAAACATTAGGCATCACATTTTGAAAGTTAAAAGCAGAAGTAAGCATGTGTGTAAAACAGACTGAGCCTTGATTTCAATGTAACAACAACAACGACAACAACAGCAGTACACACACAACTGTGCACATAGCTCTACAGATATGTGTTCTGTTTACAGCTGTATGAAGAACTCTGAGCTGCAAACTAAGTTATGTTAGAAATGGTCAAACCATCGACTGATAGTATCTTATAGAAACCGTCTTACAGAAACACGGTGGGATAACATGACTATACCTTTTTTATGGATACAGGCTTCACATGATTACCAATTTTCATACATATCGGCTTCTTACAGACACAGTCTCACATGAATACCGGCTTGACATAGATACCGGCTTAACATGAATACCAGTTTCACATAGATGCTGAATATACCTGATATGCCCGGATAGATACCGACTTCACATAAATACCAGATTTTCACAGATACCAACTTCAGATCCAGATAGATCCCGATGTCACACAAACACGAACTTCACACAGACACCGATATCACACCGATACCTACATTGTAAGTCACATGGACATTAGCGTCAGCCAGCCAACCAAACACAGGATTTAGTAGAGACTCAGAGTCAGGGACTGCTTGGGGATTGCTCAGCTTCCAGAGAGAGCTCACGACAATGGGGTGAGGGACCACAGACAACTGGGAGACTGTATCTGTGCTTCCTCGCGTTCCTGCTGGTCTGTATGGTGGGCATCTGTCTCCAGCCAGTGATCTCCTTCGACCCTTGGGTAGAACTCCTTCGTCTTATCAGCCTGGAGAAAAAAAAAACGAATTGCTGTATTAATAGGTGAAAAAGATTTCCCAACGACGCAAATTGAAAGGGGCTATTTGATATGCAAGGCGCAATTATAATGACTGTTTAGTTTGTGCTCTTCTCTTGATCAAGTAAATTTACATTAACGACTGCTGAATGCTGAACGAACGCAAACATTCATCACCAATAACGGTCGATTGAAGTAACCAGGTTGGTACAGTTTTGTTAGAGAAGAGAATTTGAAAAAAAAAAAAAAAAAAAATGGGACATCAGGTGGATAGATATCGTCCGGGTGCTGTAGGTAGGGCAAAACTAAAGGATAAAGAATGAAGGATTATGCCAGTATTATTATTATTATTATTATTATTATTATTATTATTATTATTATTATTATTATTATTGTTGTTGTTATTATTATTGTTATTATTATTATTATTATTATTATTATTTTATTATTATTATTGTTATTATTATTATTGTTGTTGTTGTTGTTGTTGTTATAAAACCAGAGAGAGAGAGAGAGAGAGAGAGAGAGAGAGAGAGAGGTGCTTGAGCGGAGAGGACTGGCGAAGATATTTCACAGAGAGAGGGAGTGGAATGTTGAAGTGGGGACGATTTGTCACAGTGGGCAACCCACACACTACGCCCCTGGGCAGCCTCGCAAGGAAAAGCAACAAATCAAACTGGTTTAGAGGCTTTGACAGGGATGGAGGAGAGGTCTTTCTCTGGCACCTCGTTTGAATCCGTCAAGTAAATTTGGTGCTCCGTTAACCGATACGTCTGGATCAAGTACGATACAGTGCTGGCTGAGCAGCTGGTAATTAATTTACGTTCAAGAAGCCATTACACTTTCCTACTTTTAAAACGGCTCCAGCTAGAGAAATTGACGGGAGCAAGCTGTGCAATGTTGCTGCCGTTTGTATTATTAATGCAGAATATCAAACGTCGACGAGAAAAAGGTCTCGACGAGGCCAAGAGAAAAGCAAAAGTTCTCGAAAACCGCCGGGATACGTGCCAACTCTTCATTCCCCGAAGTAATGCAACCCGGATGTACTTGGACAGCTTGTAAATAAAACCGACTATTCTAGATGGATCCTAGTAATTCATGCCAGAGTAAGAATAATGTCAATGTAATAAATCATTACTAAACACCGACAAATACCAGCCTTAGCGATGAGCAATGCTAGTGGTTCAGTCAGATCGATTTGCTCAGCACTTTCCTGAGATGGGGTGGAGGTTGGAGGTAAGGGTGGGGTGTGAGGGGTTGGAAGTATAGGTTCTTCCGTCGGCAGGAAGTGGGCCTTTCACGCTGCCAAATAAACAAATAGCCACAGCAGACTGTTTATTAAAACTTCAAGCAGACGACACCTGAACTTGAATAATGCCCTCAATCACAAGTGGAGCAGTTACTGTTATAGCAGACTGAGAGTTAAAGGAAACTTCAATTCCAAAATCCTTTACAGTGGTGATGTGGTATAGATATTCCGCCTTGCCACGCATGTCAAATTAATAGAGACAGGCCGTGACCCGACAGACATATGCAAGTAACAATCGGTACGTGGTACTTCTTAAATAGCATAGTTTTTGTCTCAGACAGGATTAAACATAGAGAGTGCAGGCCTTGATTGCGTTAGTGAACATGTTACTGATTGGTAAAATAATCTCTGTAATAATAAAACTCCACTACGGGTATACTTGCATCTAATAACAAAAAAGATTAATATCTTTATGTGGCTAATACGAGTGACCTTTGACCTTTCAAGGTCACTCGAGGTCAAATCTAATGGTGCAGACCCATATATGACTTCCCATAAGAAAGCACATGCCCATCTCTCACCGTTTAGCTGTTACAGGCATTTAAAAATGTTGCCTGCTTCCTCAGTATTTGGACGAGAACTTAGGATCCCCGCACCCACTTGAGGCAATCTCTTTTATAATTTAATCATTCCTTCCCTGGGTCAGAGGGAAGGCCTTCGGCACATGATCTGGTTGATTGGTTTCTTAGTTGTGAGGTATTTGAGTAAGAAAACACCGACATACAGAAGAATCACATGAGGTTTACTCAGCGGGTTCGACGGCGAGACCCTGCTAAAAGAATTCACTGTTGAAGGCTTTTCATGTAAATAAAATACATGTAAAGTTTAAACTAGACCATACGTATCTAAAATGTAGTAGTAGGTAATAAGTATGCAATGATATGGATTGATATGGAAAGTAGACGACAATGATTTGTCCATGGCTATTCATAAAGTTGATAACCTAAAATAACAACAAGGCCATGTTATTGAAGGCACCTCAAAGACTTAAAGACCTTTAAATCTCCTTCCGTTGAGAGCCCGGGCCCCGCCTGCCACATGAAGGCAATACTCTCGCTACTGATCGCTCCAAAGACACTGGGTTATCCAGATATGGAGATAGAGGCGGAAGGGTCTGTCTAGGTTATTAAAATCAATATCCAGTCGTTTTTTGGCATAAATAAAATGTGAGATATTATCATAAAAAAAAAACACCAGGGATATAAATGCTAGTTATATGAAAGCCAATTTCTTATTGTTATTGGAGTGGATAGTTCCACGTGGGTTGGTGTATCATTTGAGTGGATTTTTTGTTTCGTTGAGCATGGAAATTTATTCAAATCCAGGGCTTCATTACTGTGTGTTATAATTTTTTCGGGTCTAGATCACTTTAATGTACTCTTTGAACAGTTTAGCTACAAATTAGCTTTCAATAGGAACATACGTATTACTGTCAGTGCCGGTACTTTATATGTTGTTTTAACAAAGGTCTTCCTTGGATTGTTGAAGTGGTTAAAATATAGTAATTCTTTCATGCACATTACCGTAGAACTCACCACATGAGTACTAATCGCATGCAGAGACACAAGCATTGCCATTTACTACACTGAAGGATAGCGAGCAGAGGTGTGAAATATGTATGTATGGATGTATGTTTATTCGGGTCAATCCGAGCAAACCAGATACAAAGAGCAATACATGTACAACAAAACTTTTGACCTCCATTGTGTTGACCCTGGTTCTTCCCCGTGAATCATAGCATGATTGCAACTGGATAGTATGTATACAAATTTCATAATATGTAGTAATTATGGTAGGAATAAAAATATCCAGCCAGAGAAAGCCTATGACCTAAATATGACCTAAAGGGAAGACTTTTCAAGCAGCCTCAAAGGTGAAAGCAATCTAGGCCCTGGCTTTTATGTTATATGGCACAGATTTTTTCTTTAGCGGAAAAGCACCAGTTTGGAATCGTACCTCAGCCCCCTCCTTCGGTGAATAAAAAAAAAAGTTTTCTCGATCGTCTTACGTGAAGGATGTACCAAAATATATCAATATATACATATTAAAATAACAAGTATTTATAGAGTAGCATTTCAAAATATAACATGCAACAGTATAATACAAGCCAAACCAATCTGTCACTCACCAAGGCATCTTGTGTCCCAGTGCAGCTCTGAACTTGGTGTGGATGAGCCCGTACAGCAGTGGGTTCCACACAGCCGACGTCTTAGCCACCAGAGCAGGAATGGCGGCCACGTAGGGGGTGATGATTTTCTGGTATCCCAGGATACCACACAGTGACACCACAGCGTACGGGGACCACGACAGGACAAACAGCAAAACAGCCAGAGCCGAAATCTTTGTTATGACCATTTCCTGGCGTTTGACTTTCTTCAAGGTGGTGCCCCGGGCATCGTCACTGGAGCTGGAAGTCCTTAGCATGTGAGTCTCTCTGGCATGTGCTCTTACAGAGCGGGCAATCCCAGCATAACACACTACGATCACAGACACCGGGACCACGAACCCACAGAAGAACATGGTCCACACAAAGGACACGTTGGAGCGGCTCAGGGTCAGATAGTCAAAGGAGCAGTACGTCATGAAGCCGTCAGGAATGTATGCGCCCCAACCGAACAGCGGAGGTAGGGTGAAGGCAGCAGACCAGATCCAGACCACAATAATCTGAATACCAGCTCGTCTCCGGCTCAGGGTAGACGATGTCGTCAGGGGTTTGGCTATCACGCGATATCGCTCTAGGGCAATGCAAGCCAGGGTGTTGATGCTCGCAAAGCCGAACAACCCTCCAAGAAAGCCATCCAGAATGCAGGCTGGTAAACCGGAAGAGAAACAAACAAAAAAAAAAAACAAAAAAAAAAACCGCTTGTATCCAAACATACGGTGGCTGATTTAGGACATTCAACATTATTTTCTTTGCAATTTGTATCTGGCGATCTCGACCTCCTATCTCGAAATCACCCTACATGCTCCCAATGCTCGCGTCCCCATGTTTTTGGCAAGTGGTGAATAGGTCGCAAAATATGTTTTACCGGCTGAAGTGGTTGGTTCATGATTAGACATTAATGTAAATATATTTCTTTCACATGTAATAGGATATCTGTCTGTTTATTTGTGCAGCTGATGCATTTGTGGCCTCAGTGCATAAATGTACAGTGTGCATTTATCTCGCTCTCTCTGCTTGACAGGATTTTTATTTTCTGAAGCCACCGTCGTAGTTGTGACCCAACAAAATAAGTAGATAAATAAATCAATACGCACTACATAAATACAGATATATCAAAGATATATACAGATATATATTAAAGAAAGAAATAAGGAAGGAAATGAAGAAATAAAGAAATAAAAGAAAGAAAGAAAGGAAGAAAAGAAAATGGAAAGAAAGAAAGAAAACAACGAAGGAACAAAAGAAAAATCATTAAATAAACAAAAAACTAAATAAATACACAAACCAAAAAGACACAAACATTCAGGAAAAAATTGCAAACTTTTGGCTGCCAATTGTAGAATTTTTTTTCTGAACATTTCACTCCCATTGGGTCCATGTTAACTAGAATTAAAAATATCGTTAAAAATTAAATTTTTATAGTTTCAAAATAATCCCAAAAGTTTTTTTGTGAAAACCACTGAGATGATAATGCTGGAGAAGATGGATATAGTCCCTCTGCAATTTGTAGAAGAAGTAGCTTTGTGGAAATCGTATTTCGCAAATATCTCAAGTGTACCGAAGGACTCCAAATGATCTTGAACGCTACAAGCTCAAATGTATCTCATATATGTTCCACTGGGTACCAACGGGTTACAAATTTCACTTTTGTTACCTCTACGATGGCTTGTTTGCTGGATAATTAAGGTTTGGGGTTTCTCCATATGGTACAACGGTGAAATTGAAATTTTTGTAAAAAAAAAAAAAAAAAAAAAAAAAAAAAAAAATAAAAAAAAAAAACTAAACAAAACGAAAAAACAAAAAATAAAAAACAAAAATTTTTTTTAGGTGC
>JAAUYG010160116.1_pt1 | contig 10343 bp, 8 predicted proteins | sample 7278091 | NCBI WGS metagenome assembly JAAUYG01 (sample SAMN14350201, study PRJNA611818) | marine sediment metagenome | isolation source: surface marine sediment (0.6m) | place: French Polynesia: Moorea | collected 2018-08
GGGTCATTATCCAGCCATATTGGTTTAATCTCTGGGAAAGTATATGAATTGTGTTTGTGTATTACTGGGATAGATTGATTTTTTTTAGTTATCTAGGTATTTTGTTCTCATTTTCTAATAGTCCACATGGACGTGTTTAAGGACGGGTATCGTTGCATGATACCTACTGTATGTGTTTTCACTCCTTGTATATTGATGTGGCTTAATTCGGGAAAATAATTCACAGCAGGGAACATACAGTGTATATATGATAGCCTGGTACCTTTCTATGTCCAAGCGGCTGTGAAATATAAAATATTGCAATACCCACGTACTTTATCGAACCCGTATTATCATTCAGTGATTTCGTCATTACATTTCGTCGTTTCGATTCGTCATTTCGTTTCGTGATTTCGTCATTTCGTCGAATCCAGTAAGCCGTATATTTTATTCGCAAAACGAGTGGTATTTTTTTTAATCATTTTCAATCCCAATGTGGTACGAGTGAATCCATCACCTATTATAAGTAACCCTTAGTTAGGGGAAAGAGTAGATACCGTACATTATATCCAATGTAAGACATTCGGGATTTAAGTAGGGCGGCAAGTTGGGCCTGTGGAGAGAGGTTTATGACCAAACCTTTGAACACAAGAGGGGCACCTACTGATTCGTACCGCAACCTTCTATATTATCGCCCAACACCTAAAACCTTGGCGGGAAATTGAAAGGTATGTTAGACGTGTTTGTCTGCTGTCCGCCCACATTAAAGAGTTTGTTTTGCACACAACATTTTCATACCTGGATGCATCAAAAGAAACATCCACTCGTCTCTACTCCAAAGCTCAAAATTTCGCAAGCAACATCACTGAACGTCAGAGAACGTCATAATGGAGCCATAACCAGCTGATAAAATTACCAAGGCCGAAACGGAACCAAACCGGATCTCTCTGCGGTCCCGAAAATATGGGTTCGAGACCGCGTTTGGTGAGCTACTCGAAATTACGGATTCAATACCCTAATCCCCCCACCCCCGAGTCCGTAATTTATTGTATGTTAAGGTATTATGCCGGAAGAAAACAGGATTACCATATACATACCAATTGATACATACATTTTAAGCCCCAACAACTGAGACTGACGGCCGACAGGGATACTGATTTAAAGGCATACGGATGCACCAATATATCATGATATGTTGGTAAATCCCCAAACACTTTACACCTTCAGTTAGTCCTATACCAGCTGCTCCTCCCACGGAGAAGGCCGCCTTAGCCACCCAAAGGACCTGGCATTTTAATTTCAGAAAAGCACCTGATCCACATGCAATTATTACATACAGTGCGGGAGTCGTCCAAACACTTCAAAAACTAGCTAAAAACTCGAGCAAAAATCTTTTGTCTTGAGACTTTGACATATGAGAAAGACAAATTGAAGTTATCAAATAAACTTGAGCAAAAAAAAAACTGTATTGACATTGACTTTTCAAGATCACCAAGGTCAAATGTTATGGTGACGTTGGACTCCTTATATACGATTTCTACTTGGGGCTTAAGTATCATATGGCTTAATTCTGCTCCTTTACGAGACATATGGCCTCAATATGTGAGTGACCTTGACTTTGGCCTTTCAAAGTGTTGACGTTTACTAGGAGCATATCGCCTAACTAGGCCGGGTTTATCATTATTATTATTATTATTATTATTATTATTATTATTATTATTATTATTATTATTATTATTATTATTATTATTATTATTGAGATATAAGGCTTTGAAATCTGAGTAACCTTGAAGTTGACCTTTCAAGGTCACTCAAGTTCAACCTTATGATGTCCCCATATATAACTTCCTGTTAATGTATATTAGTAACCATATGTCTATCTCTTACAACTTAACTGTTATAGGCGCCCGAAAATTTACCTCGTAGTTACGTCTGATCATTACACCAGAATTTCGGACCACCCACCCTGATCCGGTGAGGGAGGCGGGGGATTTTTTTTTTTTTTTTTAATCTAATAGTTTCTTCCCCGAGTCAGAGGAAAGGCTAAAGGAAACTATAAAATGCTGTTCGGCTCAGTAATTTTTGTGATATTTTGCATACGGACATACACACACAAAAGCAAAATAATAAACCCTACCCAGCAGAAATGAACTTGGGCCGGGTTTAATAACATACCCAAAATGTCGCCCGTTTCCCTTTATCGCTCGTAAGCGAGTCAGCAAGCAAGCCAACAAGTAATGTAAGCAACGAAGCCAAATAAGAAAGCAATTAAATTAAACTGGCAAGCAAGTAGCTAACTAGCCAGCTAGCTAAATAAATATAGAACACTAAACTAAATACATACTTGTCAAAATTCTGACAATTTGACTTTCAGTCATTTTGGCTAGACAAAACCGCTGATAAAATTTGAAACAACACCCAAGCACTAGTTTTGGAGAAATTTCGAACCAAATATGTATGGACGGACGGCCAAGCTACTACCAGAGCTAAAAATTATGTAGAAGTAGTACCGTCCTTAATCGTAGCAATTAAAGTTTATTTCACGTGGGCCCCATGTAGCTCATGCGTATATAAATTGACGGCGTGTACAGCTATGGAACCGTCTGTGGTTCTGGAACGGAATAGATTAAGAAATGAAATAATAGGTTCTGTTTTATAATTAGACCCATTTTCTGCACAACTGGGTGATGGTTGGCTAAATTGAATCAAGCAGCACGTGGCCAATAAAGTGAAAGTGCCGCCGCCCATCATCCGAAGAAAGAACGTCTTTCTTATAGCAAACAGCCCCCTGTGGATTATTTGAAAACAGGAAGGGAAGTCTTTGGTCCTGGGTTTGTATCTATGTGGTTGCTGTCTCCCTCAGAAACGTCGCCGCTGTAAATCGTATCAATTCACTGCATTAATCAGATACAGGGTGTCAACTGAGTACTATAAAGGCTTAGCTGCCACGCTGACCCATTTGAAAGAAGTACACTGACATATTATGTATATTGAGGATGTTATCATTTCAACGCAACGATATTGAGGACATCATACCCAAAATGAGGTACGTGGCAAACATCATTCAACAATGTGATTCGCTGCTGGATTCATCGATGTACACCATTATGTTATTCCTGGCCTTAAAATTTGGGCCATCAAAAAAAACAAAGGAACATGCGCAGTATGTACTGCGCCACACGAAGACGCTGAAAAAAAGCTTGACTTTAGTCGCCCACCCGAATTAGATAAACCGACCTTCTATACTTAGAAAATGGGCGTATGACACTGGGCAGTTCTCTCTCGTTTCTTTGTAACTATAGCTGGACTGCACAAAATAACATGCAAGCGTACATCATTGAACAAGAGAAAAATATACATAAAGGCTCTGTACAATGTTGTAATGACTATTATGTGCGGTGCACACTTACGATCTGAAGGCAGTAGTCCACACTCAGTAATTTTCTTTACACACGCTCGATTTGCGCGCCATCTTTCGAATTGGAACTGTACTGCCAGGTCGGTCTTGGTGGGCTACGTGATGACCGGAGAGAGCCGACCCGGCGAAACCCTGCACTAAGCCCCAGGGCACTAAGCCCGGACCCGACCTGAGGGTTTTAAATTAAAATTCTTCTTCTTCTTCTTCTTCTTCTTCTTCTTCTTCTTCTTCTTCTTCTTCTTCTTGAGACTGTTGATGTAGTAGGGCTATGCCGGCTTGATGTGTACACATATGGCGAGTAAGAAAATTAAAGGCACGTGAAGGAAAAATATATTCAATGACTTCCAACTGCAGGCTCTTGGAACAAAATATTTTAAACTCGAAAGTCGAAATACGATAAAACGCGAATAAAATATTAAATTCGCGAATAAAATAGTTGTTTTCTATGCGAATAAACTATTAAATTCGTGATTTTTTTTTTTTTTTTTTTTTTGAATTATTTAAATTAAAAAAAAAAAATCGATGGTACATAGAATCCACCTAAAATACGGCAATCTTGGGTATTTCCGTAATTGTATATAAATTTAAATCTTGCCCTTATACTCAAGCCGGTTCTGGTAGCGGGCTGTCACGGTCCATGTCCAGTTAATTATAACAACAATGGCCGCATAGATATTAATCTTCATTTGGTGGGACCAGAATTTGCGTGTTGCCCTGTATGGCTCGATATGTTCTACTTTAAAGCGCAGAATGTGCAGATGTGCCTTATTCTTTTCCTCTTTCTTCTTCCTCCGGTCTTATATAGGCGTATTCCGCACTGGTACCCGGTGGCAAAGACACACCTGTGTTCCTCAACACAGTAAGTCTGTGAGTTTTATAGATAGTAACATTTTTTACCTTCCATATATTAAGGTCCTAACATTTCTATGAAACGAACATCTATGAAGGTCATCAAGGTTAAATGTGATGCCGCAATTGGAATACTCACAGACACATATGGTCATTCTTCGCTAGATACCGGCTTGGGTAACTGGGATCTAAAATCACGCTATTGGCGGCCAATTCGAGGGTCTTAGAATACTGGTAAAGCTATTACACAATTCACAGAATTTAATGTGTCTGATCCGACAAGAAAAAAAATGTGAAGTTGGCATGCCATGACTCCGGATATCTAGTTAATTAAAGGACGCCCGCAACCGTGCTGGGCTAAGTACACAAAAATTGTTATTTAGGGAAATCAGTGCTAGGGCTTATTATGAAATGTAACATGATGGAAGTGACTTTTGGAAATTATCTGCTATTTACTTAAGAAATAATAAACCTGAAAACAACTTGAACCGGCACACGTATGGACTTACTCTAGCTACTCCTTTACGGGGTATAAGCCTTCAAAATCTGCGTGACATTGAATTTGACATTTCAAGTTCATTCAAGGTCAAACTTAATGGTGTCATTGGACCTCCCATATATGATTTCCTGTTAATGTTTAACAGTATATAAGATATGGCCGAACTGGGCTCTATTACGAGACATATGACTTCGCAATCTGAGTGACCTTGAATTGTACCTATGAAGGTCATCAAGGTTAAATGTGATGACGCAGATGGAATACTAATGGCTTCCAGTTGATGCTTAATAGCAACATATGGCCTAATTAGGTTCACATATGAGGTATATGAGGTATATGCTTCAAAATCTGAGTGGCTTTCCCTTTCACGTTCGAGATGACGCAAGGTCAAATCTAACGGCGCAGTTGGAATCCCGACATACAAGTATGACTTTTTATTAGTGTCTAATAATAACCACATGTCTAGGTCTAACTGTTTAGTTGTTATGGTCACTTGAAAATAATCCCCTATCTCTTACCATTAGACAAAAAATTGGACCCCTACACAACCAGCTACCCACCCACTCATAGGCTGGGGTGATTTTTCTGAAAATCTAATCATTTCTTCCCTTGGACAGAAGGAAGGATCCCTCTAAAATTGAAGTTGATCGGTTGAAAACTTTTTGAGATATTTTATTAAGATACATGCACACGTACACACAGACACGTACACACACACAGAGAGAGAGAGAGAGAGAGAGAGAGAGAGAGAGAGAGAGAGAGAGAGAGAGAGAGAGAGTCGTATTTAGGCTCGCCTGACAGAAGTGGTTCTTCGCCAGTATAGGTTTATTCTAATAGTAATTCTCCTGGAAGCTCCCTATATGAGGGTAGGCCTACACATATAACTTGATATTGATTCTTTGAAAAAAAAATATGTTCAAAAGTTAGTAATCCCATAGTGCCATGCGTATAAGGCTAAACTTCAATCATATAAAAGAAGTGTTACAAAAGTGACAGATACCAAATGTTGATCCCTAGGAACAAATGACGTATGGGCACTGTTCACCTCCCACTCGGTCGAATATTTCCACCCATTCCACTGGTCTGGGGTGATACCATGCAGGTCTTCTGATACCCGGGAACGGCGCTGTATATTTCCGCCAGTGAAACACTGAATGGAAATACCCCTATGTATACACGGGGTATATACTAACGGTAATATAAGGGATATATATACACGGGTATGTCATGTAACACACAGTCAGAACAACCATGTACTAGGCGTAACCATCTTTACCCGTGACTTGACCTAAGATAAGTTCTGATGTCAGGCCAGTCCCTATACTGAGCATTTCTTTTTGTGCTATCCTTCGCATCTTCGTATCCTTTTCTTTACTCCAAATGGTATAAGGCTTGAGTGGGTGGGGCTCTACTTGTTGTAGTCATCGTTGAATCTGAAGTCGAGGCCATGGTCAAAATTTTCCACGGAGGTCAAAGTTTCTGGACTGGAAGTTGATACTTCTTCCTTCTTTTCGTCAACGCCTTCATACGTCGGTCGAGTTTGTCGCTTCCCCTTACGTTTTTCGACGCACTTTCTCAGGAGGGTATACACAACCAGATCCAGGAATTCCACTACAGTGATAGCGCTGCCGCCTATCAGGAGCCCCATATAGCCCCCGATATCACCTGGGAAAATAAACATTAAACATTCACACCATGTAATATTCACATTAACAGATTAATGCTCGGCTTGACAGAAGAAAAACGTTAGGTTTTAGATCATACAATCATGCACATGTATCTCTATTTTTTTTCTCATAAGCTTCAATTCATGAGGTTTGCAACAAACAATAAGTATATAAAGGGTCATCTCACCTCACTTGAGGTCATAGTTCTGTGCAGGTCATGGTTGACTGCAGTGAACCAAGCATAGGGCTCCACGTGGGTCCAAATAATTTATGCTATGTCACACGTCACTTTTTATTTTTCCCCTATGTCCCCATGTCACTTTTTATAAGACGTTGACGTCACTTTCTATAGTTTTTATAAAAGGCCACGTCGGATTTCTACAACTTTTAAAGGGGCCGAGTCGCACTTCGTTTTTTACCCATGTGGAGCCCTAAGAATATTGTGCTCCACTTATACTAAAAACCACATTAACGGGCTAAAATAAGACGAAATACCAAGTACAACATGTACATACTGAAGAAGCTGACGAGGTCATAGGCTTCCTGCTGTGTCAGCTTCGAGTACTTCAAAGCGCCAAAGAAAACATCCAGTTTCAGATAATTCGTTCTAGAAGTAGAGAAGTGCGTTCGAAATTGCATGGTTGGTTACTCGTCGTTAATGCTGTGTTGAGCTCAACACTGGAAATTTTGCATTTTACCGACTATCGCAATGCTGCTTTTAATATCGCCAACACATCGTACGACCTAAACTGGTAGCGCATGCTAATTCTTCTCAGAATTAATCTTATCCCTCATTCCCTTAAGTAAGATGACAACGGTCTTTCTTTGGTTGCGAATAAATAGCACTCTGGCTTACCAGAGCCAGGCGAATGAGCGCATGGCTCGATCTGGCTTCTTTTGCCACTATAGACCGGATTAGTATTACGTCACCTTCCTTATATGGTAAGGCAATGGCATATCTTAGCATCGTCGCTCTGAGAATGTCTGAATTTTACTCATTGGAAGCAGGCGAGTAATGGAGACTACATGTAGATGGCCATTGGTTGAATGTATTGCCACTTCGCCATCACAGTAACAAAAGCGCGACACAGTAGTACCTAGTAGTATGGTTGGTTCTGTGTAGCTTTCCTGCCCCGTTTTTTATTGCGTTTTGAGTAACTGCTTTCGGCCAATCAAAAGCAGCAGGTCAGTGTGACGTAAATGCTTTCGGCCAATCAAAAGCAGGCAGGTCAGTGTGACGTTGTTTCTCATTTTAGTGGAATTATCAATCCCCCCAGAACTGTATTTTCTTACGTCACAACGTCTCTGGTGTTCTCTAGCCTCTGGGAGTACTGCAACAGCATCTCCTGTAGTGACGTCACCTCCGTCGTCAGTCTCTTCTCCGTGGCCTCCAAATCTTCTACCACTTGATCGATTTTCTGTCTCAGGGCGCTGAAGTAATCCCCGATAATCCCCGTCAAGACGGTACCAGACCGGTTCTGTATAAACACGCGGAGTGGAGTAGCCTCTGGCCAGACTTGCCAGAGCTCTCTGTCGCTTAGTGACGCCACAAGGACCTGACCAGGGGAAAAAGAACATGGAATATAAACTATTTTAAATGCCGTGTCTCAATGGAGTAGAACCCATTTTATTATTTCTGGTTGTATTATTCTACCCTTATATAATCAAGAACTAGACATAGCCTAAGGGTGACCTTCGAACTTTTTGCGTACGGACCAGGAATGTTTAGTTTGTAGTACAGCTTGTTCCACCATATACGGCGGAGCCTCCATGGTTGAGGTAAAGTGGCCTGAAACAGCACAGCAATGAGGTAACTACTTTCTGTTGTCCAAACCATGGTCTTAACCCTAGGGTGGCCTTAAGGTATGGTTCTACTGCATGCATGCTTATAAGAGGGAGATATGTGATGATTCCAGCATTCAATTGGAGACTGGATTTCAAGCTTATTGGTTTAAAAGAATTATATCGACCTGATCGAGTTCCAAGTTGGGAATTGGTTTCAGCCATATCTCCAATCGTCTGGCCACAGCGGTTAATGTGTCGTTTTCCACATAGTCGTACAGCAGCAGGTGATCCTGTAAAGCCCCTTCAAGCTGAGTCAGCAGGAGCTGCTGCTGCTCGGCGGCGTATTTCAACAAGGGCTCTGCGGCATTCTTTGTGACGCTTTCGGCAATCCCAGCTCCCTGGAAATGCTTAAAATATTTGCTACTTTCGTTTGATACAAACTCAGCAAGATCGGACAGCTGCGAGAGGTTACCAACATAGTTCTTCGCTAGTTCATCGATGCTGTTTTGACCTTTAGCCAAGCTAAAAGCCATCTCCTGAAGTGGTCTCTTGTCCATGAGGAATTTTGCACCTTCGCTCCGAATTGAATATCGTTCCTCGATCTCATCGAGAGTATTACTGTAATCTAGGTAACAGTTTTTGATTTCTCCTAGCTCCCGGATCAAGTTCTCCTGAGCTTGCAGATCAAGACATTCCACAGACTCGTTAACCCCAAGGACCTTCCCCTCTGTTAAGTTGAAAGTAAAATCACACTTCCGCACAGTGGAATTTGCTACAGAAGTGAGTACAAGGTCCGTCCGATTTATACAGTGTCGTCGCAGATTGGGGTCGCCCGCGTAATATTTGGGCAGGTCGGGGATCCATGCGCCTCCAGCCTGAGTCGGGACTGAAAATTTCCCGTTGGAATTATCTCGCAGGAACGCGGTAATAAAGTCAGCCGTTTCCTCGAAGGTATCCTGTGCGTGATATAACATGTTGGTGACTCTATCCAACATATCACTCTCCACAGATGAAGAATTCTGCAACTTCGTCAGACGTGTGGTGATGGTGATCAACGACTTTTGCTGCGTCTGTACATCGGCGCCAAAAAACTCAACCGATTGGTCCAGATGTTGCTGGTAGGCTTCCTTGTGCTTTTGAAACTCGTTGAAAAGAGTGGTAATTTGGCCATCAACGTGGTGGATCATTTCGTCAATGGCACCCTGCACCCTACTGTACACCGACACACCCTCCTCGGTTATTTGAAACTCCAGAGACTGTCTCAGTTCTCGCATTAGCTCCACGATAGTGTCCAGCTTGTAAACGATTACTTGGGTGACTCCGGAATCCACCCGGCTCTGTAGATCCGTAGCCGCCTTGAAACGGCCCTTAATCCCTGGGCTGACGTCACTCCCGGTGCCAGCCAACTGGCTGAACGAGGAGTCGGTATGATACACGACTTTGTTGCAGGCGTCTTGGCAGCTCGAGTCTTTCTCAGCTGGAGAAATGCAGACGGATATTAATAATCATATATGGCATGGTTGTCACAAAAACGTAAGGACATATTCAGTGATATTTGCAGGAACCTAGCCAACCTCTGTATTGGCGTTTTATGAACAAATGTCCTTGTCCGGTTTCTGGAAAAACTGTAGAGACTTATCATTAATACGTTTACTGATCCTTTTGGCAACAATTCAATATGTCTTTCCCATGCATAAGATCACCAGTGGACATGACTTAAATTTGTTTTTAATTAGCCCGTGCTCCCCGTCTTAATACTTCTAATCAGGTGGTTTGAAAACCAGAGAGGGGGTTGGGGATGCGCTGCTTACAGACATAAGTAATTTATGCTTAATTAACCACTGGCGGGCCGGGGGGTTAGATAATGCAACTACATGTACGTAAATGTATACTCGACGCCAAGTTAAGGATAAACAGAGAACAACTACATGCACATAAAGGTATACTCGACGGCAAGTTAATGATAAACAGAAAACAACATGCACGTAAAGGTATAGTCGACGGCAAGTTAATGATAAACAGAAAACAACTACATGAACTACATGCACATAAAGGTATAGTCGACGGCAAGTTAATGATAAACAGAAAACAACTACATGCACATAAAGGTATAGTCGACGGCAAGTTAATGATAAACAGAAAACAA
>JAAUYG010254375.1_pt1 | contig 10343 bp, 11 predicted proteins | sample 7278091 | NCBI WGS metagenome assembly JAAUYG01 (sample SAMN14350201, study PRJNA611818) | marine sediment metagenome | isolation source: surface marine sediment (0.6m) | place: French Polynesia: Moorea | collected 2018-08
AAAAGCCAACAACCAACTGTCAGCTCTTCCACAATTTCACAAGTCTTAGATTGGTAAGTCATGGATAATTCACTCACTGACTGTGTCTCTTGTGAGACAACTGCATGCAAAGCTGTGTAGTTATCTCACAAAACACCACAGTCAGCTCGTGAATTATCCATGACTTACCAATCTAAGACTTGTGAAATTGTGGAAGAGCTGACAGTTGGTTGTTGGCTTTTGACATGGGATTGCCTTGTGTGTTGTATTTGGTGAAAAAGTCCTGCTACCTTCCTTGAAACCATTCTTCAGCAGCCTTAGAATTGTGAATTGTCACTGGGCTGAGAGAGATGCTGAAATCATAAAGGTTTTCATATTGGGACTTAAAACCAGCTTTTATTCAGTGGTGTGCCTTCCACACGTGTTTGGATGAAGTCTGAGAAATTGGCTTCCTGTTCTCGTGGAAATAGTGCCTGTGTCAGAATCCCAGGCGCAGGAAATCACCCCTGTGTAACACAGGAGGAAACCCCTGATGTGTGCAGTCTGGGAGGCTTTGAGCGAGATGTGGAGTCAATATGCTTATTCCACATGCAGATCCTGCATTCCCAAGCCCTGTGATCTTACAGGAGCTTCTTGTCTGCTCCTTTGGGTATTTTCAGCTGGGATATTCAGTGGAAAATTTCAATGCGAAATCACTGAGACCCTTAGAAGTTCAGTTTGTTCATGTTTACACAAAAAAGCCGCAAACTCTGGGCCATTGGGTGTTCCATTTACTTATCCAAAGATTGGATGGATTGAAACTGCCTCTGGGATCAATACCACACGGTAATGACTGAATTTACCCAGGAGTCGTCGATGGGTTATTTTGTAAGATCAATATTTAATGCTTAAACTGCAATCTGAACTGTATCCAAGTAAAATGCCGGTAGTTGGCATGTGATTAGTACTTTGCGTGTGCTTGGAAGCCCCCTTTGCGCTGTCTTCGAGACAAGTCGAAAGACGTTGACGTGCCAAGCAACCAGACTTCGATTGTCGTAAGATTAAACATTGGGCGCCTGACAGTGATGACAGCAGACCTGTATTGCTGCAACGATTGATGTTGTTTCTCTGAGACGTTTCTGGGAAGGTCTTACTTACAATGGGCGTCTTCTCTTCAATTCCTTCTGCGATAATTTACCAGAAAACTCCCAGCTCGAATAGTGTCTAGGTTCTGGGGTTCAAAGGGCAACGTCTGTGATTTGAGTGGATTCGTGTTTATTCATTGTTGGTTTTTGAAAGTGACCACCAACCGGACTACTGTTGTGTGAAAATGGGTCCGCATGACGCATTTCTAGATCCATGAGTGGAACTCGGGACCCATTGCGCACAGGATGGTGCAGCTGTCAACCCATATCCCATCACATGAAACACAACTCTTAAAACACATCTCTTCCCTGTCCCAAAAAAAGAAGAAGAAGAAAAAAAAGGAAAAAAAGTCATGGGCGACAATGAAAGCAGAAAAATGAAAGCTGACACGGAAGTTGGCATTTTCAGTCTTAATTAACAGCGAGACGGGCAAATTAAGCTGCTTCGTGGTTCTTTGTTGAACGATGCCAATTCAGCAAAGTATTTACCTGTGTATCCGATTGCGGGGAATTGTTGTCAGGCCTGTGGGAGGAAGTTGGTGCAAGGAAGTGGTTGCTTGGTAAGCCTGGAGTGCGTAGATGTGACGTCGGGACCTTTCACCTGATAAGGTCGTGGCAATTTTGAAGAGGACGTGACATACGGGATTAATTGCTTTCGTCTGGAAAACCAGAGTTTGCCGTGTGCATAAAGTTCGTTGCTGATTTAGAGGGGCGGGTTGGCACTGCTGGGGGGGGGGTTAGCACTGGGCTGAACACTGAATTGTGCGGGACATGCAGAGAGTAGCAATTTCCAGAGGGATGGTGGGATGACACTCTTGGAGAGTGACACTCATGATGGGACCCCAGCCTTGGAATGTCAGTTTAGAGCCTCTTACACTAAAGGCCTTGTTCACGTCGTTTGCCTTTCTCTCCAAATATATTTCCGACAAAGTCAGTCGAAAGAAAAGATTTCATTCTCAAAGGAGCCTTAGTTGCACAATTTCATTGCCCTTGTCTTCGTGATTTTCTTTCTCTTCCAGACAAAAGAAAACAAACACAGTGTCCTTTCTTGAACACCTTGTTCATGTATGGGAGGTGTGTGCAGAGTTAATTCCAAAAAAGTATCCGTCATGAAGAAGCTTACATCCCCGTGAAAAATAGGATTCCTCCCACACAGCCAGATCAAGGCAAAGAGCACTGCGGATTCTGTCGTCAGCCGTTGGAACTTCAGCACATGTATTTCAGTGTTTCAGACAGACTGGAGACGACACATTCTAAAAAGATGTTTATTGCTCAAGGGCTGGTGGTAAGTTTAGAACTTGCAGATTCAAAAATTCTTGACAGAGAATAATTGAAAAGGAACAAAAAGACTGGAGGACAAGTTGGAAAATGCCAAAGTTAAAGATCAGGAATAGATTTAGATTCCGGTCGTTGCCTTTCTGGACTGTGAGATGTATGGATTTGCTCGCTTCGGCTCTTGAGAGCGTCAACTTTGTAAGTACCTTGCCTGTTAAATCAAGGAGAACAACACTTACTCCATCATTGCGAAAGCTGGGGAGACCAAGCGAGATTATGCACCTCTTTGTTGATCACAGGAAAGTACGCAGCGTGTCACGCGTTGTGTTTCCTGTTTTGTGTTGTAACCCAGAATGGAGAATTTTGTACCAAGATTGAAGCTGATTTTCTCTTGGCAACTGATTGACTGAGTTTCAAATTTTCCCAGTGAGACATCCCAAGTTCTTGCTGTGACTGCCTGGAGAGCCAATGGTCATTGGCTTCCTGTCACAAGTGTAGGGCTGTCAGCCTTTGTTTGTTTATTGTTGAGACCACTTTTCTTTATGCTTGTAACACTGGAAGAAGAAGCATATTTGAATTACTTTGAAAATGAAAGTGCCTTTTGTGATACACAAGCCTTTTGACTTTTGATGTCAAACAGAATGTCAAATAGCATTCTGATTCACTGAGATACTGCCAAAAAGAGAATTCATAAACAATTGTGACATCAAATGGAAACCATGGTGACGAATCTTTTTGGTGATCTTTGGAGAACGTCAATTCAGTTTTGACTTGACATATCAGGTTGAATTTGAATTTTCCTGTTTGCGCGCTTCTTTGTCTTTGTGTTTTCTGTTCAATTGAACTCTTGCACACACACACACACACGCACGCAAAAAAAGCCAAAAAAAAAAAGCAAAAAAAACCCCTTGAACAAAGTTTGTCCAGTCCAGAAAAGGGACGTTTGTGGCAATTCATGTCCAGGTGGTTTTGCACAATGACAAAAATCAAATACATTTTGCCCGCCATTATTGCTGCAGGAAGAGCCAGAGCTGAAGGAAAGACAGGGATCTCTAATGAATTCGCAAAAAAATAAATGTTCAGAGAAAGGGATTTGTTGCCGCAATGACGGCACATAGGAAGCAACGTGAGGCGTCACTGAAGCAATAAACATAAAACAAAATTCTCTTGTTGTTGCAGGAAGAGGCGCAGAAGAGCGCGGCGCAGCAGGAGCAGCAGCAGCAGCAGGCCAAGTCGGACACGCCACCTAGTGACGAGCGCGATGACGACGTGTCTCCGCAGCAGCAGCCGGCGCGCCGGGCCCGCCCCCGCCGAGGCGCCGTCAGTGCCGAGGTCTACACCGAGGAGGACGCCGCCTCCTACGTCAAAAAGGTACGTCACGCGCCGCGCCCCTCTGAGCTGAAGCTGTGCCGGTGTTCACACAGAACAGGTCACATGCTCCTCTCTGAGCTTTCCCCTTGTTCACACAGGCCATGCACCCCTCTGAGCTGAATTAAAGGCTACGCGCCCCTCTGAGCTGGGCTGTCCCCTTGTTCACACAGACCAGGTCACGCCCCTCTGAGCTGCGGTAACGAGGGTTCAATTGAAACCACAGCACGCGCAATGAGGATAAAGAAAGGACAAAACTGAGGTGTGTTGGACCAAAGATCCATCTGTAGCTACGTCAAAAAGGTACGCGCCCCTGAGCTGAGCTGTCCTCTTGTTCACACAGACCAGGTCACGCCCCTCTGAGCTGAAGCAACGAGGGTTTAACTGAAACAAAAACTGCAGGAAGTGTAACGAGGATCAAGAAAGGACAAATCTTAGGTGTCTTGGACCAATGGTCCATCGGTAGCAACGTCAAAAAGGTTCGCCATGCGCCCCTCTGTTCTGTCCCCTCTCAGCTGCGATAACAAGTACACAGCAAGTACAATTAGGATGGACAAATCTCAGTTGTCTTGGACGGAAGGTCCATCGGCGGCTAAGGGGTCGCACGAGATGAGCTGTTGCACTTTCAAGAGAGAGACGACTCCCCTCATCATGCAGACGAGGTGACGCGTCACACTGCGAGATCTTCATTGTTGACTTGTACTTGTGCTGCTACTTCAACTCTCTGTACGAATGAGTGAACACACTGCTTGGCAATATTGCGTTGCATCACGCAGACGTAGCATTCCATCTTACTCTGTGTGATCCAGTCCTGAGGCAGTGCAACTTGACTTGACTTGCAACTTGTTCACACAGATGACCTGTCCCAATGTGTTGATGGGTAACTTCTTCACACAAGTAACATGTCTCTTGATGCACAAAGCCTTTTCCACCGATCTTGATTCGCGAATTGTTCGTGGTTGCGATGCAAACACATTCAGATTTTCAGGTTGTGCTTGCAGCACAAAAACACATACTCTTGGCCGCGCGTGGCTTGGAGTCACAGTGACCCAAGGAATGTTGTTGAAACGTCTCTCATTTCTCTTGATCCTCTGATCTTGATATTTTGGCAAGGTGTCAAAGGAAGGAATGAGACAATGTGACATTCGAAAAGAAAAAAGAAATGTTTTGGAACCAAAAACTTCAACGGATGCTTCCGTTTCTCGTTGTGAACTGGGTTGCAGATGTTTGAAGCTGCCTGTGGATATTCAAAGAACGCAGATATCATGGCAGAGTGGAAGAATTATAGCTGCTGACTTCTGTTGTAACCTAAAAGCGCTAGCGTGACCCAATGTTTACACGGCAGACCCTGACAATGTCTGTCATATTGTGATAAAAAGAAACTCAGAAATGAAGTCACTGCAGTCAAATAAAAAAATAAATAAATAAAAAACACCGGAAGGAAGCAGAAAAACCCAGTTTGGTGACAATTGACGTTTGAGCTACTGAGGCACCGGGAATAGCAACTCAACTGGCAGCGCGTTGGGTTTCAGCAGGCCACGACCTTAGCAGCTTCGTGCTATTCCTGCGCCTTGGTTCCGTGAACCTGGCTGAAAATAGCCGTGCACTGTTCCAGGCGAGGACAACAGCAACAGCCCAGGTGATTGTCGAGATGGTGAAGGCGTTCACAGCTGCAGAAGACTCTCTCCCATACAAATTGGGAATTTATTGCAGCAGGAATCTTGCGGCCAGAGTGTCCCAATGAACAATGATAGCGAAAGACGAGTTCCAACATCACATCTGCGAATCAGAAATGGAAATTGACTGTGTTACATTGCTGGGAAATGAAGTTGTGGAATGAAATCACAAAAACACCACAGAAAACTCATATTGATGTATTTTAGCCTTGGAAAAATGTTGATTCTTTCCTTATTCCCACATGCTGGGCAATTCAGTTCACAGAAGAGAATGTGGAGAACGTTTCAAGGCTGCCCATGTCGCCGTAACTTGATTAGAGCCTGTGATCTCTCTGAGCGGATGTGCTAGGAAAGTATTCTTCCTGTTTAGATGGTGGAGAACCGGCAGAGTGTTGAGCTTCGGCCGCAGCTGGTGATTGAATTTCCCCTTGATGTGCATCCATTAAAAAATTATGACGTCAAAAGCCCAGCTTTTTCGTTTTCTCTCCTCTCTCTTTCTGAGCAGCTTTTGCAATATTGCAATGTTGGTTTCACCACGCAAGACTGGGTTTGATGCTCTAAAAGAGGTTTCATGCCAACACACTGGTGGAAAGATAATGAAAGTACGCCTTATCGTTAATGCCTTCGTTCCCTGCATTGTGAATGCAAATAGCTCCTCCCTCTGTTGGTGTTTTTGAAGCCATATCCGATTATGAATTGCGCTGGCAGAAATAGGCCTCTCTGCCTTTGCTGAATGAATGAAAATTCACAGAGAATTGCGTGTTCTTGTCTGCCAATCTTGGGAATTATTGCTTAGGACAGGTTGGAATGTAAAAAGAGGCCATTGAGGGCCATTGTGGCAAGACTGAGAACTGCTGCGCACAGAAATTTTCTTGTTTTGGCCACAGTCACTTTGTGCGATTTGTGATTCAACTCTCTCTCTCTCTCTCTTATGGAAGATAATTCAACTTCCTTAGAAATAAAAGCTCCATTCAGACAGCCTGCAACTGAAAACAGGGAATCTGTAGTGACAAGCAAGGATGCAGAAACTTTTTTTTTGTGTTTACTCTGTTCTGTTGGTGGTGTGGCTTTGTGTGTTCCTTCTGCTATTCTCTCCCTGGTGAAAACTGCACTTGAGATAACTTCACGTTGTTTCGCATCTTGAAGGAAAATAGCATTAACGACAGTGGACTTCGCCCCCAGTTTCCTGTCCCAGACACAGAATACCGGAAAGCCCATGGATAATTACGACACATCTGCCAGTAATGGGGAAGGACGTGAAGGTCAACCCGTGTTAACCCCAACTCACAGCTACCTGCGGTTGCCATTCAAAGACGCAAGTCCAGTAACCAAAAATCCATTGCTCATTTATCCCCTCAGTCACGCATACGTCCTGCGACTTGTGTGCACTGTGGGTGGGTGACGTCTGGTACAGAAGCTGTAGTTTTAATTGCAGCTGTTTCTGAAGTATAATTAAGGATAAGTCCTCTCAATTATCGCTCAGAAACTTAACTGCCATTGTAATTACGTGAAAGCATTATCTCCTACCAAGGATTAAACTGGCAGGAAGAGTGTTTCAATGGCTGTCATCAAATGGTGCTTCTTCACTGTGATGACACTTGGAAGTAGGGAGATGTGTTGTGGTGGAATGGGCAGAAGTTGCAGGCAAATGCCGCTGAACAACTTTTCCACAAACAACTCCCAAAGTTCCATAAAAAAAGCGAAAGGTATTGACTCTGGCAGACGTCGACACTGTCGTTGATCAAAGATGTCCTTAATGGTGACTGCAGGTCAGGAGGTTCCGGGGAATGCGGATTGTTTCATCCGTTTCACCAAGTGTAGTGCCTGACCGGCCTGAAACAGCCAAATTCCACTGTTCTTGTAAAATTATAAAAGGAGACTGATCTCAAAAGGAAAAAAGTTTGCTGCAAACTCTGAGGAAAACTCAGGTTGCGACAATGTGTGAAGCCCTGTTATAACAAAAACTGACATGCTGTGGACTTGTTTTGGTCAGTGGAAAATTCTTGTTTCCAAGCACATCAGGTCCACGCAGAACGCAATCAAGAACTTACACAGGTCTCATCACCTTGAGATCACAGGATCACGCGACACAGCAGAGTTGGCACCAACACACAGGCCCAGCCCAGCAACATGACTGCAATTGGTGACGAAGGGAAAATGATTACATTTGCTGGGATTGGGACGTCACGCCATTTCTGCCAGAACCTTGTCACGTGAACATGAAGGCTTTCAGCAGAATTGAATCAGACTTGGCACGTACATGAGTTCATTGGATGATTCTGTTTACCAAAGAAAGCTGAGTGAAGGCCAGATCTGCTGCACCTTACAAAATCTTGTGAGGTCAAAAACGTTTGTTTTTGATTGAAGTGGAAAATTAAATTCACCAAGGCAGAAATTCTGCTTGACAGTAATTTCTGAAAACGTGGGTATCGGCACCAAGGACCGGGGGGAGCAAAAACTGAAGGATCTTTCTGTGTTTTCCAGCCTGAGTGCTTTGGGAGAGATGAGAACTGTTCAAGAAAAACGTTTGCTGATGTGGTTTTCAAACGCAAAGATGTGTTGCTTCCTTGTTCTGAAAGATGTGTCGTTTCTTCTTTATTCTGTCAGAGTAACAGTGGCAAAACCAACTTGACAATCTCCCCCCCCCCTTTAGGGGCTGGATCACAATGTCTTCGTGTTGAAGCAGTCACAGAGTCCCTTCTGTGCGAAAGTTACACAACTATTGGCCAAAAGAAAGGCAAATGTATTTGGGGAGGTACGCCCACTTCTCATTGATTCGCATTGTTAACACAGAGGTGACACTTCAATGGACTTTCTCTGTTTTCTGCGGCAGCTTCCTCGACTGCTTCCTCCAGATAAAGTGCGCATCACTAAACCTGGAAGTGAGCCCAGACGTATCCCCAGGCCTGGTATCAAATTCGGGTTCTGAAAACAGAGTGGTATTCTTCGTGGGTTTTGGCATTGATTGTCGTATGCTGGGAGTGTCCGCAGTTGGAGGAAATATGACGCATTACGCAAACAGAATACGATTCCGTTGTATCTGGCCAAGAGGCGAGAAGGATAATCTTTTTGCTTTTGCTGCTGTGAATGGTCAAAAACGTCAGAAATTCATAAAAATTGGGAAAGGATGAGAAGCCAGGTTGTGGTTTCAAAACAGTCACCTTGACGCACGCCCTGCCAGGGTGGTGGGAGGGGGACACAACTTCAGTTCATGACCTGGGGAGCGCCACATTGGGTCCATGCTGTCTAGTGTCAGGGTTTACATTGTACTCCCTTCAGGAGTCGATTGTTCTCCCGCATATCTGACCTGATTCCGAGGGCCAGCTGTACTCCGTTACCAAATGTAGTCACCAAGCAAACCATGTAGTGTGCTTGGGGGCCATCTGGCCCTATGAAATCATAAAGAGTACAGCGTTTGCCCCTCAAGGCCTAATTCACACAGGATGCAGGACCCGACACGCATGAAAATTGGAATGCAAATCCTTTGATGTTGCTTGGATGCAGTGTGAACACTCCCATTGACAACAGCAGGTCCCATTTGCTTGCGTTGCGTTGCATTACGCGTCACGTTGTGCGTCTTGTGTGAATGGGGCCCAACAAATCGACCTCTAAGAAAATGCGACAGCTTGCTACGTTTGCATATCTTGCAGTGGTGACTGAACTGCAGTGTCGAAATGCAGTCCTTGACTGTGACTGCAGTTTGGATGGTGATTTCGTGTGACACGGAATGAATGGGAATGCCACGGCCCCGGCCTGATTTAGTGGTCCCAGTATGAACACATGTCGTCGAGTTCCTGGAACCTGGATAGTAATCTCACAGGAAATTTATTCCAACCATGGGTACAGGAAATCAACGCGCTGCTTTTCGGCGATTGTAAAACGGGTTGGATTTGCCTTTCTTTTGATGTGCTGGATAAAAGCTTGTCTCGGAAGCATGGTTTTGCCAACGAATGCTCTGACAGACGCCAAATGACAACGATCAAGTGCCGTTACTTGACCACGGAAAGCCACAGGTACAACAGCAACAAGGTCAAATATACTCTTTGTGGCAAGACAAATCACAGGATGCCGCAACCAACACAAGGTCTCTGTGACCAATACTTCAGGTGTATAATGGGCATAGCAAAGAGACAGTCATTCCAGATTCAGAGTTCCACTCTGGACAACCATGCTCAACACACAGGATGGCCCATCTGGGATGTGTTCCTTGAACACCATCAGCATCAAACCAGTGTGTCAGCATTCCAGAAATAGAAGCAGTATGCGAACCTGGATTGTCAGTGGACATTTGTCTTCGGACCCTAAGCTGGAGTCCAAGTGTCAGGGAATCGTGGTCTAAATACCCGAGCTACAGTCTAATCTGCTTTCCACTTCATTCATCAAGCCTCATCCGGTGAGACACGAATCTCAGGACCAGAGACTCAGCCCTGGTCTGCTTTTTCCAAGAACGCTATATTGACTGCTTCCAGCTTCAGGAACTTTATGGGGAGGTGAAAACACAGTGAAAGGAAGACAAGACTGTTCTTGTGGCTTTGGTCTACAGAAATAGATCCAAAGGACAAAGCTTTTCTGACTGCTGAAAAACAACATGCAAACAGGTCAACATTTGAAACAAGTTTTGGAATGAACCATTTAACTCTTTGGCTGGGTCCATCTTATCCAAGTCCAGGATCTTCCTGGTGATAGGATATTCACGGCCACATTTCCGTTCTTCTTGGAATTTAAGAGATGACGCCCCTTGACGCCAAGATACAAAAATGACTTAAAATAAACTGAAATAACTTCTGGTCAAATTTTGGGAGTTGGGCCCTCTCGCCAGAAGGCGTCATCCAACTCTCCTGGGCTGGGCCTCGCTAACCGAAGTCCAATGACCATTGTGAAAGATGTATATCAGGTAGGACATTTCCGTGTGACTCTTGTG
>JAAUYG010255057.1_pt1 | contig 10341 bp, 9 predicted proteins | sample 7278091 | NCBI WGS metagenome assembly JAAUYG01 (sample SAMN14350201, study PRJNA611818) | marine sediment metagenome | isolation source: surface marine sediment (0.6m) | place: French Polynesia: Moorea | collected 2018-08
ACGTTGGAGTTAACGTTTGATGCTTAAACTGTCCAGTGAGTCTGAAAACCGCCTCAAAAATAAAATGTTATTTGTGAAATTTAAATGGAGGTGCACGAGTGTGATTGGCACCAATTGCGCATCTGGGCGAGCAAATGTGTTGTGAGATTCAGTGTGTACGCATCATTTGATTTTTTTTGTTCATAAATAGACACAGAGACCGTCTGCTGTACAGTTTCACCCGCATAATTCAAAAGTTTGTGTCTTGTCTTCGAAACACACAAGGTTGAATAATACAGTATTTTGGCATTGTGAAACAAGTTTGCGAATTTTTGGGGCAGAGTTTCAATTGCGCGGGAAAGACTGTTGATTTCGAATGGAATCCGGAGGCTTCTGATCTAATTCACAACCCAAGAAACTCCGAATTCTGGACCAACAGTACAGGGAAGAAACCAGACCTGGAAACTGAGCTGCTTGGTGATTGCCCAGAGATTTTCCGACTATATTTGCAAAGACATTGGCCATTCTGGTTCGAGACTCTGTAGCTCATTGCATGGGAATCAGAGAAATGTCAACACCCTGAGAAAAATGTTGTTTGGAAGCCACAAACCTTGTCGTACAACCTCACTTTGTCCTGTGTGAGACTTGCAGAACCGAACCTTAGGCGTGTCAGCCAAAGCCATGCACACACATGAAAAAGAATCCTCCGACAACGTCATCCAAAAGAGTTAATTCCAGACAGGGGGAAACCGAATCCATGTTTTCGCACTTCGGTATTTGTAACTTGACCATGGCTTAGCGCATAGCTTTCATACCTTTTGTCCCCAACTCAATCTGCGTGGAAATCTTATCCAAGTCCGAGCAAATAGCTGACAAAGGAGAAACGGATTGGCAAGGTGGAATCGCTCTCCTCAGCGAAAGCACGCGGCTGACTTCCGCTTTGATTTACACAAGCCAGGCCTGTTCGCTTCTTTCAGATCACACTGAATGTTTCTTTTTGCTCAGACAATGCACTTATCCCACAGCGCTTTAGCATCAGACTGAAAAATTCACTTTCATTGAAAATCAAGTCAACTCATTTTCATCAGTGAGTTGCGGTCCAACGTGTTTCCTGACAAAATTTTTTTTTGCCGCACGAGTCCTGGACACCAATTGCCCAAACTTCAAACGCAAACAAAACTTTTTTGTTTGCCAAAAACATTTGCCCAAGGAATAGTGACCTGGATAACCAGCCAATTTTCGTGTTTGAATTGAATTAAGGGTACAAACCTGGAGTGTAAAAGATAGCGTTCCCTTCCAAGGCGCTGGAAGTCAGGTCTGGCGTCCTGAGACTGAATCCTGTGGTTATCGCAACAAGCTTCCCTGATAGCGGCTTCCCTTTGGTTGTGCACACAGAAATTTTCCATCCACTGATTTCCACTACGCTCTAACAATCATTGTGAAAACAAGTTTTTTTGTTCATTCCAAAGGAACTTATCCAAAGAAACTCCCCTTTCTGCACGGAAAATGGTGAGCATTTCGCAAACAAACAAGTCAAGGCGTACGCTCGTAAGCTTTGCGTTGATTGATCTTACAAATTGCCTCCTTCTGCAATTGTGTTCTTGTTAGTTCAGATCCTACCCAAGGACAATGGTGTTCTGGATGCAACAAAAGAAACAGTTTCGTCACAGTGTGTGCGCGTTACATAAGCGTCCAGGATCTCGTTTCTAAGTTGGCCTTATCGCGGTCTTATCAATTCATTTCTCAACAACATCCATGTGACTTTCTGACAACTCCATAAATAACAAGCCTCAGACAAATGACAAATGTGCACAAAGTACGCATTTCACACACTAGAACATTCTACATCCTGACCAAGGCTTAGTCTGTTCCACCGCATATGCAAAATCTTCTTGCCGAAGAAATTTTTCAACGCCTCATTACATTACCAAAGCCTTGCCAGAACAGCCCTCAGATTGCGGTACTTTACACAAAAGGCCCACGCAACAGACACAAAGGCTTTCTTGTATTCAACTTATGTATTTGACATCTGTCCTTCCGCTAAATTTGACACAGCGTGACGTCCCAATGCCAGATTCAGCGGAAAATTTAATAAACTCATCTTGTGCATAAATTTGTGGCTCAAATGCATCATGTCATCTTTTTAAGCTTCAACATTGCGTTGTTCGAGCACAACAAAGACAGCCATATCAGCGCAGATCCAAAAACGTCTCTAAGAATGTTCAATCCAGACAAAATGTTTCTGGACACAGGATCAGAATAGTCTGATGAGGACCCACTGTGAGATGTTCTCGTACATGTATTGGCTATACACTGCCCCTTTTGGCTTCCATGCGCGGCACAGCCATCCCCGCACAATTCGAAATATTTTCGGTCTTTTTCTCTGGAACTGTGTGGAGTTTCCAAATTATGCAGTTTTGCATTTAGATTCAGACAATGTTTTCGGAATTGCCAACGTGTTGGTCGAAAATGCGGAAACGACGGAGATCTTCTTGTTACAACAATGGTGTGAACACGTCAGCAGTGTGACCAACCCACATGGTGTGAAATGGACAGGCGTGGACTCCGGAGGAAGTCCAAAGTACAACAGTGGAGGCAGAGCGTTGTGACATTCAGATCTTCATCCAGTCTCACTTCCTACCACATTCTGTGTCTCTCCCTTGAACGGGAGTTTAAATTCGGAACAAAATGCGTGGGATACAACAGTGTGAATCTAGAAAAAAAGAAATGGCCAAGAATTTGACGAGAACAAGCCGTTTTTGCAAACCCACAAATTGTCCACAAACCTGTAACGTGAGCAAACAATTTGCAAACGAAACCAACGCTTCACTTCAGTCTGCTATACAATCTTCCCTGTGTCCCATTCATTCGCCAAACTGGGAAAGACGAATTCATACCCCCCCAAAAAATCTCCGCACAAAAGTTCCTTTCACAAGCAGAACATGTGTACCCACAATCTCTCAACAATGGGTACAATACCCATAATACCCACAGCATGTTCTGGGGCCGAGGGATCCAAAACGAGCTCTTGTTTGGGTACGTAATATCTTTGCACAACTTCACGGACAAATTCATTTATATAGCCCGGCGGAGGATTTGAAAGGTTACGCTTGTCAAATACGCAGAGCTAAAAAGAAGACCCAAGCGTATGCTACACACAAAAAGAACCTCGCTGGTTAAAAACTGATATTGTGTGTTGTTTTCTGCTCCGTCCTTGCCATAAAATTGACGAACTCCAAGCACCACCACTTCTGCACAAAGGGTGGTCCAGTCCTGGGACTTGCGTGCGCGGCAAAAAGAGGGGGTGCAAAAAGCTTGGCGGCAGGATCAATCAGTTCCCTCTGTCAGTCATTTGCTCCTTCACCAGACTGAGAGCGCGCCTTGACTTGCAAAGTTTACGCGAATGGTAAGTTGACCATTTCTCACTGCGAACCTTCTATGAACAAGGAAGAGATTGAGTGTTCCCTCAAGGCATTTGCAGATCATGTTGCGCTGCGTCAACTTCCAAAAGTACACACAAACTCGCATCACAAAAGACCCGAAAATTTCCCTGAGGCCGAAGCCCGTTTTGAACTGAACTGAGCACATAATTCACGGGCTCAAAAAGCTCGACAAAACCCGTGTGTACTTGGCTGACTTAATGCCTGAAGCATATCTAAACGTCATCCTTGATCATTCAATGACAGAATATCTTGATCCAAAGTGCTTTGTCCAACAAGGTAAAACTGCCGAGGAAACCTGTGAATGACTTCTTGTGTGTCTCTGTGAATTGAGATATCTCGGGAACAAATGATTAAGCTGATCACTGAACACGTGCGTCCTGCATTCAGATTGCACACTCAAATGAGACGTCTCTTTGTGTGAGCAAATTTGGTGTGTGCCCCATCATGGTCTCACATCCCAAGATGGTAAGGTGAAGAATTTGTCAAAAAAAACTGTCTACTGAATTCTCGTATCTCCAGTGAGGGAACGCAATTTGATCCTGATTCAAAAGCAAGTTTGCTTCCAAGTTTTGAGGAAAAGCAAACATTTTCGAGTTCAGGTGGGTCCCGTTTAATCCGAATATGCTTAATTCCAAGTTGAGGTTTATCCAAACAACCTGTTTTCCAAATCACACTCCTGTCTCTCAAGTGTTAATCTGCCCGCTTAATTCAAAATTCGCTTCATTCAAAAGAGCATTTCTTGGTTTTATTACTTTTTATTACTTTTTTGAATTGAGCAAGAGGCACCTGTATGAAATGCACCATTAAGAAAAGATGAGAATGAAGCATCAGTTGACGCAATGGACGACCAGTTAAGTTACAAAAACTCCTTCCATGCAGTTTTGCTTTCAATTCAATCAGTAAGAATAATAATTGAAGTAAATTTTCCGGGCAGGTCAGAAAACATCTTTCCATTTCAAATGAAAAAATGTGCCCTTTTTCAAAAACATTTTTGCTACCCCTTAGTTTACTCAAAGAATGAGTATGCTAAAGCGTACTTACCAATTGCGAATTCCACTTTCTGATCTCTCTGGTAGACAGTACCAAGTACATGGATTTTTACCAACTTTCTGGGGTGAGAAATATACATAAACTCCAAGCCAATAACCCACAATAAGATCCAAAACATTCGTTTCTGATTTGCTCTCTGCTTTGACGAAACCACTTACTATTCTCCTGTTATGTTGATGCGCGTTCCCTTTTCCTGTATGTTCTTAACCCCAATACACGACAAAAAGACACCGTAAAGGTTGTGCAATTTTGCACAGATCAAATGTTGACAGATAATTTGAAACAGAATGTTGTTTTTCCTTTAGCAAAAGACATCATACAGGCGTTTCTCAAAAATGCAACAAAACAAACGCGCAAGCAAAAGGCTGGAATGACAGCAGAGCACGAGAAATAATTGTCAAAAAACGGCTCTCAACTTGTATGCATTTCATTCATCAAACAATTTTTTCTTTACAAGCATTCAGTGTTCGGTGATCCCTGTTTAATTCGAATAAGCTGTTTTCTTCCGTTTTTTTTTTTTTTTTTTTGATAAATCAAACATGAAGGTCCTTTTTCATTTTGGAGAAAAAACGTCTTTGGACTTTTCTTTGAATTTTGCGAGGTTTGAAAATTGCCAAAGCCGATTCGAATTACGCGGGTACAACTGTACATGTTCGTCGCTGTATCCTTACCGTTTTCTTAGTGATGGTGAATGAAGAATGACAAATGTTTAACTTTTGCGAGATCGCTGACGGTGTGGTAGCGCAGAGGTAATACCCGGTATCAGCGCTCATTGAAAACATTTCCATTGACGAACACACACTGAGAACGCGTCAGTTTGTGTTTCTGTCCTGCGTTTCGATTCATGTATCTCAGTATCCATATTTAAAACACAAAAGTCTCAGCATCAAACGGAAAATCCAGATCTCCACTTCTCCAACAAGGACCCCAATTTGTGCCTGGTTCTCAAGCGAATTCAATTGGCAATGTGAAAATCACAACAGGTCAGGTCAGGATTCCTCTTTCGTTGATGTCTACACGCTGTTCTAAAAACTTTGTCACATTGAAATTTGGATGTTGCACGACGGTGAGCCCAGCACTCCACAGCGATTGAAACATCGCGTGACGTTGGTACCGCGAGGTCGTGCATGAGCGAATGAATGAAACCCTCAAGGCAACAAAATGAAAACTCGTGACCCCAAACACAGGCCAGAATTTGTGGAAAAAAGAAAAAGTTTGTGATTCCTCTCCTATTTTGATGGATACAAATGAACGGGAACACATTCTTCAGCCAGACAATGACTTTTGAATGAGTGCAGTGCATTGTTTTTGCCAACCAATGTGAATTTATCTTCAACTGTCCCCGTGTCAGGAACTTGAGATGTTAAAATGCATCACGTTTTCACGTTTTCTGGCCAATTCAAGGTTTCTGGCAACAGCAAAAAGGACTGACAAAGTTTCACGACAAGAAACAAAAGAGGAGCAAAGCGTTCGGATGCACTACATGATAACCAATGTGGCCAGCTGAGTTTACTATAAACGTTCCTTGTTTCACACGAATGGGACAGTCAAACCGCAGGACTGAAACTTGGGATCAAGCCACCCTCCAGTGTTACCCCTGGGTACTGTACAGAGGAGTACAATAAACTGTAGAGAGTGCACTTCGCAGACTTTTCACAATGAAAAGTACCGTATTCGGGCTCAGCAGAGGGTAACACGACTGGGCTTTATTCCCTTTTGATGTCTGATAATCGCTCAAATGACACACACTGTGGTTCTGAACGTGTGTTCAGTGTGGTTTTACCCAAAGAAGCAAACACACTGTGCAAAAAAACTGCACTTATATACATAAATCTGTTGCATAAAATCAAGTTTTTTCTTAAATATATATGTATGTTTTTATTGCACTGAAGAGAGACCACGGCATTCTGTCCCCTTGAGATCAGGGCTTGACATCCAGTTTTGAACCATCTGGAGGCTCACAAGAAAATAGGCCCACTACAGGGAGGCCCGCTTAATCACAATTCCCAGTCCGATGGAAATCACTTGAAGATATATTATGTGTTAATCTGCCCACTTGATCCACATTCACCTAAATCGGAGGATTTTATCTTTTTGAATAAACCGGGAGGTACCTGCATTGCCCTTTGCCTTGTAATTTGTGCAGTCCCTCCTCATCTATCAAATGATAGTGGGCAAGCCCAGAATAACAAGCGTCTTGTCTTCACCAAAGGATCAAGTACCTTGCAACCGAGGGCAGCAAATTGCTAAAATCAGACAAATTGGTAAGTTTCGCGAATTTTTTTTTTTTTTTTGGGGGGGGGAAGGCGCTCAGGCCGAAGTCTTCAGTTCGCCCTCACGGTGTAATTGACTACTCTCGCTCAAAGGCCGGTGTCTAATTACCAGGTAGGAAACCCCCTGTTTGTATTCTGAGCACATACCTCCTCTCCATTATCACTGAAAAACACAACCAAAAAATTGGGCACTTCCGCTGAAAGAATTTTGAGCGCTCCAAGGACCCATGAAATTTTATGAAATGCGTTTAAAAGTTGGTTCACTTCTTTCTTTCGCCAGAATTAAATCTCCTGAAATGCAAACCTAAAGAAATGTTGGTGCATTTGGGTTGAATTTTCTCAATTCGCATTGCAATCACGTACTGTTTTGCTGCAATTTAGGTCTAAACTTTTCAGCACAACAACTTGGGAAACTCTTCGGGTTTGGAAATTATCTTCGTGCTTTTTAGTCACTGCAATAAACCCCGTTTATCATGGGCCCATTTTTTTCTAATGATTGTTGGAACAGTGGGTGCATTGTTGGCTCGGCTAATCAGTATTCTGTACGTTGGTACCTGTTCCTGATCTTCTCTCTTTTCAATATATAGTTACGGTGAACAATCGACTACGGCCTTGCATTTTCTAATGTTCTGAGTTCCACTTTTGTTCTCTTTGTAATTTTTTTTCAAACGCTGACCTCTGATCCCTTCTGTTTCAGGCAGAGGATTGACACTGTGCGTTACCATGAGAGAGAAAGGAGAGACTGAAAAAGGGCGCCGTGCACCCAAATGGTCTGACAAAGCAAGTGTAGGTACGGACACCAAAAATGCGGCAACAAGCATGTGCGCCCTCCTCTGCTTGCAGGCAAATCACCAGGTGGAGCCAATACAGATGACCACAGCTCATCAGTGCTGCGCATGAGTCTCACTTATGAGTGATACTTCGCACTCAGGTCGAATTGGTGGCTTTTGGCAATTGCGCTTTATCCCCGCCAAACAAAAAGTATTTTCTCCCTTTCGCTGAACAGTCAGATCTCGGGCAAGGTTCAGCAGAGAAAGATGTGATCATAGGGAAAGAACCGTCAGAGTTTTGCGAGTTCACCTTAAATCTGGGATGCAAAGTCTCGGGGAAGTGTACAGTCCTCTCCGCGCAATTATAATTTGTTTTCAGCTGATTCCTTCCAATTGCGGAGATATAAACCCTGCAACTTCAAAACCACATGAATGCACAGGCAGTTTCAAAAACATTTCTCTTACCTGACAAAACGGCAGAGAATCATTTTCCACATGTCTGGCGTTTCTTCACACATGGAACCCGAGCTGCAGAGACTTTTCTTCACGTTGGTCTTGCAGGTTGCAACCAGGCGTCCAGCCCCACGTCTTCCCATTGCATCAGCGTGCCTGGAATCGCGCAGCTCTTTATTTGTTTTCATTCTGTTTGACCTTAACCTTGACTTCGTTTGGTGGCCCAATGGCAAAACGGACTCATAACCAAGTGCCTTTCCCCTCATGTTCATCACATGGGCCGAAGATGATGCAATATCTTATCTCTCTGGCAACTACTTTTCTTCCGTGTAAACACTTTCTCGTGTTTACCTAGACACAATTCCAGAGTCCACTATTATTTTCTACGTCACAAAAGAACTTTAAACTGCCTCAAGGCGTCTTTCAGTGCTTTCACCCAGGTGTATAACATTTTGCTGCTTTTGATGCATGCAGAGCATCTTCTATTCTTTCAAGTATGCAGTTACCAATTCTCAGAACATGCCTCACTTTGCACAGATTGACAACTGAATGCCAAGAAAGGCGACGTAAATTCTCAATCAGTGCTTGTTGCTTTTTAGAGAAGATTAAAAGTTGGCAATCTTGAGAAAGTGACGAAAATATCTGGCGAGGTTCCAACATGCACTGCAGTGTCTCCTTTTATATGCATGTGGAGAAATCCGAATGGGTCGACTCGATTTTCCCGTGTTCAAATAAAGCGGATGTTTATCCGGCAAAAAGACACATTTTTGTCAGCAAAGTTGGCCGGAAATTGGGACAGAACGTTGAGTCCTCTAATGGTGCATGCCCTCCTTGACCAACTTCAGACCGCAAAAAAGATCGCAACGTGTTTCCCAAACGGAGGCTTTTATTCATACACGTATTCATCTGGATTTGAATCTAAATCAGACTCCTCTGAGTCAGAAAACACGTAAACCGGCGGCTGCGATAGGGTCTTATTTTTCAGGGCGTCCACATAGATGAAGCGCATGGCCTCCAGAGGGGACCACAGTCGACAATAGTGCACGCCCGGAAACAGCAAATTGTCCACTTCCGTCACAATTCGAGTTGACTGCACTGTGGCCTCACGGAGGTCGGCTGTAAAAATAGAACTGATTCAAAGAAAGACGAAAACACGTACAAATGTCTGTTTCGTGAAGGCAGTCACCGGCAGGTTGCAAAGAACTCCCGTTCATCACCGAACAGAAATTCTAAAGTTGGTCTCTGGAGATCACACAGACATCTGAAGTTTTGTGCTGAAACCAAATTTTGGTGACAGGCAAAACGTACGAATGTAGGTGAAGCTGAGTCTGCTGGCGACGAACTCAGGTCCTGTTCTGGCTTCCAGGTCACCTGGCATGTTCAAAGTGATGGCCTTCTCATCGTAACGTTGCTGCGCTACCTCAGACGAAGCGTCATAGGCGTAGTCAAACGCAGCCTGCATAAAAACAAAGACGGCAGACAGTTGTGAGAGGTCTCCAAAGATCTGTCTTTCCTTGCAAAATTGCCGACTGTCTTCGGCAAAGGAGAATCTGCAGAATCCCAAGACCAGAACAAGAAACAACAGTTTGAATGTTGTGCAACTTTCTGACTCTTGTGTTTCTCTGTCCCCTCCTGTTTCTTGCTCTGGTCTTGTGTGACTGCGATTTCTTCTTTGCACTCAAAACACTTGACGCCTGCACAACACTCACACGAGATTTCATCCACAGAGGTGAGTGAACCAATCAGAGCCCTGTGTACCTGGTTCGCGTCTGCGCACTGCACAAACTCCCCGAAGTTGAGATCCAATCCAGCGTCCACCGCTTCCTGTTCCAGACCGTCCCGACCGTTCAGTTTCGCGCCTATGTCGTAAAACGTAAAATACGTCGTTGCGTTGGCAACCAATGTGTCGTCAACAACACCACGTGATGCGCGGGAATCCACAAAGGCTTCTTCGGTGTTCACCACTGCGTTGTTTAGCTGTATGTGCAGAGAAAGGGGCAGAACAGGTCAATGATAGATTCGAGGAAAACGAGGAACCAAACTTGAGTTGTAAGTGCACAAATAGGACCATTATCAGCCCAAGAATGCTTTTCAAATTCTAAATTTGATGAATTCCATGAACAGAAACAAAATTTAGCAACAATGGAACCAACAAAAAATTGTTGGCCTGAATCTGGAAACCCTTTTCTGCTCAAACGGGAATGTGTTCCAGGAGGAATGCTTACCTGCATCCTGTCTGCCTGCAATGGATCCAGATTTGAGACGATGAACTGGACCTGGTTGATCCAGGGGCTTGTCAAGTCATCCTGTTCAACTTTCCGCATCTCCAGAATGGGCTGCAGTTAAGAGACCACATCACAACACAATTTCCAG
>JAAUYG010025806.1_pt1 | contig 10340 bp, 9 predicted proteins | sample 7278091 | NCBI WGS metagenome assembly JAAUYG01 (sample SAMN14350201, study PRJNA611818) | marine sediment metagenome | isolation source: surface marine sediment (0.6m) | place: French Polynesia: Moorea | collected 2018-08
CTTGGGGTAGAAAGAGGGTATATGTACAACTTCTGGGTCTTTTTCCACTTGCCAAGTTTCATGCCCAAATATGGCAATTTTGAAAATCGGCCTGTATCTCGGAAACGGCTGCCCGTAGAGCAAAAATAAGCTCAATTTCAACCCTCTGCGGTAGACATGGTAGAAAGAAAGTATGTGTGCAACTTCTGGAACTTGTGCCAATGGCCATGTTTCATGCCCAAATATGGCAATCGGTCCGTATCTCGTAAACCGCTGCCCATAGAGCTAAAGCAAGCTCAATTTCGACCCCTTGGGGTAGAAAGAGGGTATATGTACAACTTCGGGCACTTTGGCCAATTGCCAACTTTCATTCCAAAATATAGCAATTTTGAAAATCGACCTGTATCTCGGAATCTCGACCCCTGGGGTAGAAAGTATATTTGGAACTTTGGCAAATGGCCAAGTTGGTTCTCAAGCAGAGCGTCAAGGCCCATGGGCCTCTTGTTATTGTGTAGTTGTAACATTTCAACCCTACCATGATAATGCCTATGCCAGTGACTGTTTGTGTGTTGGAGCCGCTCCGAGCATGCTCGTTGCTTGTGAATAAAAAAAGGCCTCATCTTACTGGTTGCCAGAATTCATGCAGTATTATTGTTGCAGGTGTCCCGACAATCTGAATGGGAAAAGGCACCCTTAGGCTGCGATAGTTTCCTATCGGACTCTCCCTAGATCCCCGGGTATTCATATGGGAGAGCCAATTGTCACTCATTATCCACATTAGCTTTCATATATTCACCTCATACTGCAACTCCGGTGGGTCACAACGTGCTGCATCAGCTGCAGATCCCGATTTGGGCAGTCGATATCCCGATAATCTGGTATCGGGTGTCATCAAGTGGTAATCTGGCAGTGTAACTATTGGGTGTCTGATCTACAACCCCTAGACCTTTAGACAAAGGGCCCCAAGATGCCACATTACATCTTCCGTTTCTGGGGGCTCATGTGGGCTCCAGTTAATGCTGCTTGTGACTTGCTAAGTTGCAAGTGCAAGTTTTTTTGGCATCATGGCTCAGACCAGAGGCCAACAGGGGGAAGACCCCAATCGTCTAACGGTCACCTCTGGTGGCAATGTGCCTGTCATTTACGGTAGTGGTACACCCAGTAAAGAGTATCCAGTGCAGGTGATGCTATCACCACTGGCAGAAAGTTTGCCATGGAAACCCGACCAGCCAATCGGGCAGTGCCGGCCCACTCTTGGCTGGTACTCGCTCCCCAATGAGTGCCGATGCCTACCAAGTGACAGTAGTACTGGCCAGAACACCCAGTGCCAGTGCCATCCTGATCCACGTCTGTGGCTGAAACCCGAATTTTATCGGGTCTGGCAGCTGCACTAATATGGCTACCACCGCCGCCTCCTGCACTCAACCTAGTGCTGCTGTTGGGGCACCCCAGGTGCCACCGCCGGCCCGATCCACGTTTATCGGTGATTTTGGGCAGGGTTTTTGCTTGGTTAACCCTTTCTTTCACAGATAATTGCCTAACCTTTTCACTCTACCAGAACCTCGGCCCTCCCCATCGGGAGAGCCATTGCAAATGACATCAGCATCTGCATCCATTGACTTGCCAGCACCAGTGCTGCACCCCAAGTAGTGACAGCTGCCGATGGCAGCTATGGGTTGTTGGCATCGAGGCCTGCCACTATGGGAGAGCCACAGGAGGTGCCATGGGGGGCAGTGAATGACACCCAGCAACCCTCGATTATAGATGAGACACCACAAGTTGTGCCAGACACTGATGTGCATCCTAGGGATGCGCGAGTACGAATGCCCCCTACAGATGATGGGTCATGATGATGAGAGACCAGTGCATAACTGAGTATGATGCCAGACTGAAGGGTAGTCAGGTCCAATCCGGTGTGGCGCCAGAAATCGGGGAATGAGAGATTGGACCCGATTGCCACAATGAGTAACGGGATACTGAAGGGAGCTGGACATGGCCACCTCTTACACCCCGGCTGGGTTAGCCAACCCACTTGACTGGCAGCCGATGTCATGGACAGTCCATGGGCTCACCATCAGTAGGCACACTGATTGGCTGGTAACTCTACCTGATTAGCGGATGCCATCTGCAGAGATGTGCACAATTGGACCGGCAGTCAGCTCCTAGACTGAGGTATCAGACCTCAGTGGAGTCTCACAATGACTGCATCAGAAGATGATACCATCGATGCAGGTTACATCCCCCTACCAAGAGGGATGGGTTCTAAGCCACAGCCACCATGTTATAGCGATGTAGGCCAAAGTGGTGAGTGACAATCCCATCGGGGCTGGTATGAATTGCCACATTGGGCCCAAAGTCAGCCATTTATGAGGCCCCACAACATGTTGATAGTGACTGGGTGCCCATTCGTCCTAACCCAGTTGCCCCTCTTGCAAAAATGCAAGATTTCCAAGGCGAAGGGGGTGATAGGCTGGATGTTTTCTTCCTTCGACATGGTTGAAGAAAGCATCCAGCCTATTGCCTACTCGATCTCTTGAGGTCGATTTTTACTGCTGGGATGGGCAAGAATCTTGCCAGTAGGCAAGGGCCCACCTTCATGGTACAACACTTACATACGTGAAGTGAGCGCCATTTCAACCCCCGACTTGGGCAGAGTTGAAAGCGTTACTTCTGAAACGTTTTCAGCTGAGGGACCTAATGCCCATGTAAAAAAAGGCCTAGGTCTGGGCTAACGCCTCACTCAGCTGTAGCCATGCCGTTTGATTTAAAAATAGTACGCCTAGGCCTGGCAAGTACCACAGCCATGCCGATGGGCTGTCACGCAGGACTACTATAGACCTTGCAAAGATAACACTTTTCCTGAATGTGCCCCACGTCTTCATCAAGGCACTAATGAGAGAGAACAAACTGTGAGAATGGTAACACTGCAGGAGCAGTATTTGGAGCACGGATACCTTGAACTGGTTGAGGATGACTCTGCTTTGTTTAGAGACCTATCAGAGCGGGTTTTGTCAGCAGATACCATTGCACCGGCTTGCTTCGGTATTTAGACCACCATCCAAAATTGGGAAGTGAACCCAAATCGGACCCCGATCTAGGATTGGGCCTTGTTGAGGTCACCCCAGCGGTCAGTCAAGCTGGATTTATTTAACGGCCCTTGGATGTGGATAGTCGACAGGTCTGCACCCAAACCAAACCTGAAGACTCCCCAGCACAGCAACCAGAGGTTGACATGGAGGAAGTGCCCAGGCTAACTGAAATTGAGGAAAACGTACCTTTCCTGGTGGAATGGCTGACCCCGATTATTGGGTTCAGGCGACTGACAAGTCTAGGTCAGCACTGCAAGACCCTTATAGACCTGTCTGACGTGGAGCATGCCCAGGAACAGAAGCAAGACCCCAATTTATGGCTGATTAAGGCTATGAACCGGAACAGCCTAGAACGGCCATTATGGGAACATGGTCATGCCGAGAGTCCCGAGGTCAAAGTTTTGTGGTCTCAGTACGTCAGCTTGAAGATCTGGGCTGGCACCTTACTCAGACACTGTAAGAATCAAAACATTTTCAACAACTGGCAAGTTGTCACACCACAGTCAATTCATACCCGTACTGTTCAAGCCTGCCACCACCATAAATTGCCGGCACATCAAGGCATAGTCTTCTACTGGCCTAACATGCAGAAAGACGTTGAACCTGTGTCAATTCTGTGCCGTTTGTGGCACATGTAAGGTGACCTCCCGTGAACATGGCCAGCTATGGGCCCTTCAATGAGAGGGTCTCAGTAGACTTGATGAGCACTTTTAAAAGAACCCCAGATGGCAATGAATACATTGCCGTGATGCAGGACCACTTCAGTAAATAAGTGGAGAGTTGTGCCATCTGTGGCAAAGAGGCTGTCGCTGTGGCCAGTGCCATTGTTTAGGAATGGATCCTGAAACATGGTGCTCCGATTTCACTCCATAGTAATACAGGCAAAGAATTTACCACAACACTTCATCAGGAAGTCAGTGATTTGTTGCAAATCAACAATATACTGTACAGCATACCGGCCATAAGCTATTGGCATGGTGGAACACTGTAATAGGATGCTTTTGGCGATGTTTCAAGCGGTAGTGTCTGAGCAGCAGGGTGACTGGGATGGCCACATACCTGAAGTGCTTAGCGCATACAGCTCAACCCCCCAAATCAGTACTTGTCCTAGTCCTTAGTGGATGGTCTGTGGGGTAGAAATGACCATGCCAATCGGCTTAGTGGTTTGTGAGGTTGGCCGGCAATGGCCCAATGTCCACTGCCCTGTTGAGTACCAGTGTGTGGAATGCCATAATCCTGATCCACACTTTGGGTGGTAGTCTGGTGATAGCTGTTCTCCTAGGTCTGGCCTGTAAAGACAGTGCCTAGGAGACTATATCCCTTTCTAACCTTCTCTTTCTTTACCTATAAGTAACACTAATAGGAGTGGCCCATTGGCACCTCCTGTGTTCCCGTTATTTCCCTTAGCTTGGTTCTGGTACCATATTTTAGGCCATAATCGGGAATTTAATTAAAAGTTTTCTGTAAGTTTTGGGCTCCAGGACGGTCTCCTAGTTTGGCCGAGTGCTATTGCATCTACCCCTTGTATATACACACGTGAGGCTGTCTTGGTCGGGCTGGGAGACACAACAAAAGAGTCAGTCTGCCCTGGTCGGGACAGGGGACAACTCATAGGCTATCCTCGCCATGGTCAAATAATCGGTTGGCAAACAGTGGGTCAATGGGGACAAGCACATAGTCAAATTATGCAATGCTGGTTTCATCTGGAAAAAGGTCAAGCAGATTATAAAGGCCCCTGGGTCTCTTGTTGAATTTTGATTCTGGAATCCTTTAAAAGTTTGAGTTTACACTTTTTAGGGATATTCCTTCTAAAATTTCAAATTCACCATGATTGTACAGTATATAAATTTCAAAACAAGCGATTGTACAGTAAAACATGTATGGGGTACCATTAACCTGTTATAGTAGTTTAGATCATATTGATGAAAGTTAAAGAGACGATTTGCAACATGCTGCTCGTGCATTTATGTTTCCTTTTCAACCAAACGTTTTGTAAATGTTCCCTGTGACAGTCCACAGAAAAGTACTACAGGTATTTTAGATTTTTAAAAATTTGTGAATTTATTTTTATGACACTTTGAAATCTTACCATAACTGCCTATGACAAAGGTTAACATACGGACCAAAAGGAGTGTATTTAAAAGCCCATGTAAGTCGAAAACAGGGTGAAATGTGTGACTCAATTATACTAGCAACGCCCATATATGCGGTAGGTGTGACCTTGTGTAGTGCTCAAGGCTTTTTTGGTGCCATTCGGTGTATTGTCATAAAATGAAAACGGTTTGCCATAGAGCAAAATCGACTGAAGTAAGGAACTCGTGGACTCTAGCAAAAAGCTCTACTTGTATGGGGTACCTTTGACCATGTAGCCTTAAGGTCATTTGAGGATCATTTGGTGCACTTTTCGCAAAATGGCATGTAACTCGAAAATGGTTGGTCATAATGCAAACAGAGTTAATAAAATTTCGGTGACCCTATTGACACATATACGGGGTGTATTAGTTTACCCTTGTAGTGTTCAAGGTCATTTGGGGGCATTTCCTGCATTTGTTTCAAAATGCCCTTTAACTCAAAGATTGAAGCTGAAAGAAAATTGTGGCTCGGGGTTGGGTGGGGGTGTACCACGCATATGGGTATATATATTTGACCTCATCGTGTGTCAATGTCATTGTGGGGTCATCAAGTGCATTTGTCTCAAAATTGATATATGGCACATATCTACTGCTGGCGTCGATCATCAAGGTCCAACACTAAGTGATTTTCCAATATTCCGAAAGAGGAGGTTCAAAACCCTACAGTTTTCAAGCAATTTTGTTCTTTACTTCATATAAGGGCACCGGTTGTCATGCTAGAATACTCACTATTAGTTATCTCAGTGATACGTAAAGTTAAAAACATAGCACTTTGATTTCGTAGCAATGAACACTTTTAAACTAATACATTTTATTTTATTTACAATATTTAATTGTGTATTTGGTTGTTGGGTGGCGCTGCAGTGTGATATTACCCGATTCCAGTGGACAGTATTCATCTTCATTGAAGCCGTAATAATTTGAAACTAAAACATTTAGCATTGGTTGTTCATATCCATGGCACTGCGCTCTGGTTATCGCTCCAGCTGGGTGATTTAGCCAGGTAATGTCTTTACACGTGTCCTTCTTGGCGTTTTCCAGAAGTTTCTTTGCTCCAGTGGGCATGCAATCTGGGTCCAAGGGACACAGAAAGTACCAATGAGCGATGTTCCAGTAGATGTCCTCAGTCAAGTGCATGACGTAGCCAGTGGCGGCAGCCGCGTGTGTGACACGCAGTTTGTCTGAACTGGACGGTAGAAGGCGATATACGTTAGGGTGTACGTGTAGATATGTCCACAGTGGAGTTCTTTTAAAATTACTAAATCCGCCATTTTTCAAAAGTAGTGGATAAAGGTTTTTAAGTCCCTCCCCTTTGAAACGAACAGATGCATCCATAATGACCGCTCCACCAAACTCCATGAGGATTTCCTGAGGAATAGAAAGAAAATGGTGGTCATGATGTTGAAATAAAATGTCAATTATGTTACAATAAAATGTTCATGCTGTACGAATAGCATGAGTCGACTTTTCTTTTTGAGACTTTATTATGTTGTTTGAACGATGTTGCAGTATTGTAACCTCATGCTTTGTTTACACTTTCTCTTTCGATTAACTAACGTATAAATATTGCACACAGATGTTAAAAAATGAATTTATTTTGTACATGTCAACTACCTTAGCTATCAGGGGCTTGAAGCGTTTGGTTTGCAGATCCTGAACAAAATCTGGGTAATCCTCGAAACGGAACCGCCTTAAAGTCACTCCACACCACTGCTTTATCTGAAAGAAAACGTCTTAAAGTCACTCCATACCACTGCTTTATCTGAAAGAAACGTCTTAAAAGTTACTCCACATCTGCTTTATCTGAAACACGTCTTACAGTCGGGTCATGTCGATCACTGCTTTATATGAAGGAATACGTCACATAAATTCACATATAAATGTTTGTGAGGCTTAAGGCTCCCACAAAATTTGTTTCGCGATGTAATTAGCATTTGTCACCCAGTGTCGAGATGTTGAGCGTTATTTAACGCAGATTTGTCAGCATGGCGAAAAGCTGCTTTGACTAAAGTTAAAGAATATATTAAGTATACCGTACTGTGTTTCCATAAAGAAATAATTGTGCTGGTGGCCCTTAGAACATGTACCGGTATTGTGTGTAAATGCCTCAGACTACTCTAGGTATGTGTCTTCGAGCAAGCTAAGGCACGATTTCCACGCAACTGCCTCCGATCCGCACAATAACTGCTACACTATACTCACCCTGTTTCGCTGCCAATCTAGAAGGCCTAAGTCGTAATAAAAGATCTTTCGATCCGGGTAGTGTTTCTGTACACTAGCAACTCCACCTAGACTCTCCTTGAAGTGGTTGGCACTGCTAAATGTAGCGAAGACAAAGTCGTCCACCGACTTTGGGTTTAACACTTTAAAATTTTCAGGGATTTTAATGTATTTGTTGCTGACGTTGAGTCGCTCCCCAACAGTGGCTACTCCAGATCTTGGGGGAGGTCGATAATGCAATAATGACTCCGTATTGTCCTGGAAATGATAAGCATACAGCTGCCAATTCTTATATATAGCAAACAAATCTTTGAGCAACAGTGCAAAAGCTATTTTCCTTAGGATTAACCTCCGTAGACATTGCCTTGGCTTTTAAATATGTCTTTTACATACCCATCGTAGCTATTTCGGAAAGAATTATAGGTTTTTCTAGCTGTGACTGCAACTGCAGTTACTGTAGTTACTGTAGTAACTGTAGTCACTGTAGTAACTGTAATTAATGTAGAGGTCATATCCTGGTTATCTGTGGTTCTGGCCGGATTAGTCGCAATCTAATGTGTTGATATTGGAAGAAAACGGTGCGACCTGAAATATTTTTCCTGAAAAAAGGGAAAAAATCGATAAAGATTCCGCGTGATTCATTCTGAAACAAGATTTGCATGCTTTAAAAATGAAGAATAAAGCGATGCTTTTACGTATGTTCCAGGTTAGTGTTTGGTAGTTTACTTTGTCAAACGGGTAGTCGCCGTGGACTTCCTTCCACGTTTGCTTTGAAATCCCGCTCTCAGTCGGCAGTTTGGAATCCAGGAGAGCGTTAAAGATAGTAACACAGGCCACGCCCATCAGAAACCCTAACACTGTCCTCAAATCGCCCATCCGCATCATGAAGACGAGGACAAATTCAGCCAGCGGTCTCCTCCGCACCATCCTGGGGGTAGTCTGTCGGTAATTACGGGTATAGACCCAACCCGCCACCACACCCACACCCCGCTAATTACCTCCACACATTGATTTTGGTAACTGGCAAAATGTCAAACTTGGTGCTAAAGCACACTTGTTGATTCACCAAAAGCTGGCTACAGTGTATTGACAGGGACATCGAAATGTTGTTATTTACGTTTATTGGAATCAATTATAGGACGATAATCAAACCCAAGAGCAGTAAAACTGCAGATATGAAGGTGAACTTACCGCTGACAGATATTGGTATGGGAAATTACTGGTCACAATCATTGGTATGGGAAATTACTGCTTACAGATATTGGTATGGGAAATTTCTGCTTATAGACATTGGTATGGGAATTACTGCTTACAGACATTGGTATGGGAAATTTCTGCTTACAGACATTGGTATGGGAAATTACTGCTTACAGATATTGGTATGGGAAATTTCTGCTTACAGATATTGGTATGGGAAATTTCTGCTTACAGACATTGGTATGGGAAATTTCTGCTCACAGGTATTGGTATGTAAAATTACTGGTCACAGACATTGGTATGGGAAATTCATTGCTGTCTACAGATATTGGTCCGATATGTGAAGGTATTGGTATGGGAAATTACTGCTTACAGGTATGGATATGGGAAATTTGCTCTGAATCGAGAGGTTTTGTGCAGAAAGTGTGCTGCAATACATGAATCGGCGACATTTACAAGAGGCCTAGGGCCTTTTGTGTATCCGCTTGACACAACACTCAATACGTACGTCAAATAGTGTTACGGTTAAACATGTTAGTAGGTAAGCAGCAGAGTAGCAGCCATGATCAACGTTTTCTGAGTTACAAGCTATAGCGGCCGTCAAACAAATGCATCTAGTTTAAACTTTCATATTCAACTGACTATTTGCAGTCAAAAAATCCTGAATCAGCTTAATTTGATTATCAGGGTGTCTACTGCATCAGATTTGTCAGATCATACCTTCAAACTTAAAATTTAACTTTAAAATTCAAAAGTAAAGCTGCATGGTTTGAAATTTTGGCCCCGGAGGCATGTGTGTGGTGTGTTAATAATAATAATAATAATAATAATAATAATAATAATAATAATAATAATAATAATAATAATAATAATAATAATAACAACAACAACAACAACGACAAAGGTACTTGGTCTCTGGTTTCAGTTACATGTAGATCTGCACTTTTACTGTTTTTCTATGGAACTGTGTTTTTGGCGTTTTTTATCCTTTGAGTTATATTTCACTGTTCATGGTTAATACACGTTGCAGCCAAAAAATGTGACATATTGACTGTATATAAGGTTGGTATCAACGAATACAGGTAAATCTGTATCCGTAGTGCAGCAAGAAAGTGATATTATTCGCCCACCCCAAGTTCTGTAACGCTGCTTTTCTACATTTCAGGCTTTTTCATAAAATCGCCGCAAGTGTTTGGGGATGTGTGACACCATTTTCGGACATTACCAGCTCATGATCAGCCCACAAATCCTTCACTGATATACAGATCATGAGAGGCGACAAAGGCTACCAATAGATTTTGCAGTGTGCGCCCCAAATCAGCTCACCGTCATCAAACGAAAAACTGTGTGCTCGGACTACCAGTGTGCCTGTGCCGAGTATAATTTAAAGATGATGCCGAAGGGCTGAGTGACAATTACAAATCTTGCGCGTGCAGAAGATAATATGGCCTAGTTTCTGTGATACTGTAAAGTAAATGATTGTGCATTTCTCAAGACTTTGCCATCCATTTAATTTGTGTGTACAATAAAAGGAATGTTTGAGTATACATAAATGGTTACAGCTTTTCTGCCAACCTATAGGGATAGCCTTAATTACCCACTTTCTGATTATACATTCTTTCATTTCGTTCGAACTATCTTTAAAGAAGAAGATTGTTTATCTACATCTCAAGATTTATGACATGGTAGGAAATGCAGCAGAGTTTTTAGTCAGGGTACACAA
>JAAUYG010003436.1_pt1 | contig 10339 bp, 6 predicted proteins | sample 7278091 | NCBI WGS metagenome assembly JAAUYG01 (sample SAMN14350201, study PRJNA611818) | marine sediment metagenome | isolation source: surface marine sediment (0.6m) | place: French Polynesia: Moorea | collected 2018-08
AGATAATTGCGACACGGACGGACGACGGACGACGGACGGACGGACGACGGACGACGGACAAATTGCGATTTCATGAGCTCTGCTGACATAGTCAAGCAGAGCTAAAAATGGTCCATTTAAATTAACCGTATATGAGCATAAATAGAAACATGACTATTGGCTAAGTTAATCAGCTAATCTGATCACTAAGTGGTTTATAAGAACAACATGATATTTAATTTATTATTATTTGGTTCCAGGTTGGGCAATTAGTGAAGCACATGGACGGTTCAGCCGTTACAATGTACGATTGGGGAATGCCAAGTGTGTATCACCCTGACGAGATATCTTGGACTGGTGAGCACATCAACATCACATATAGTTCCTCTCATTTATCATATTCCCGGGAGGCTAAGAGCCTATGTACGGGCTTGCTTTTCGTAGAAGCAGCCGAGCCAGTCCTGCTGGACATTCCCTGTGATTCATCTATTCCCAATGCTGTATTTCTGTGTGAAAGACACGCCAAAAATTCATCATCGTTTTCTTTGAGTAATCTCACGGCGACAAAGACTGCATGCCCTCACCAATGGGTTGCTGTACAAGGGGACTGTTATAGACTTTATAAGCCGAATCTGACGTCAACTTCGTCAGAAAATGGATTGTGTCAGAATGGAGAAATTGTGAGCTATGGCCATCATGAACAATTTACTCAAGAGATTAAGACGAAGATAGATGTCTATGGTGAATTTAACGAGGTATTGATATTCCTAGCCCTTTGGCTGGAAGACACAAATGGGCCAGTAATACTGGCAAACAATGTTGTCAAAAATGTGTCTTCACAAGAAAAATATATACTTGTTTGGCTACAACAATTCACCGAAAACATTGCTACATCTCCACTGAGTTCTTTGAGTGGCATGAAGAGACACGTCACATCCTTTCAAGGCGTGACCTCACATGCCACGTCACATGTGTTCTGCAAGACTTCACATGACAGTGTGAGGAACTCGTGTGAGAGAAACCAGTTTACATGTGACAACGGCACGTGTATTTTGGACATGTACCAGTGTGATGGGATAGTTCACTGCCAGGACGGGAGTGATGAAATTTCATGTCAACAGATTTGTCATACAAGACAAGAAAATGCAATCAACAATAACAGTGTCTGCGTTGACTTGTGTCAAGCTCCCTCCTGTGGGTGCGATGGAATGTTCTTTGAATGCACAAATGGTGGTTGTGTTCCGTGGAGCCATGTATGTGACTGCCAGAGACACTGTCGTGATGGGTCGGATGAGCAGTCCTGTCTGCTGTGCCACCATGGGACAGAAGTGAACTATCCACCAGAGACCCGAGCCAGATATGCCATAAAGCAAAAAGAGCAACGGACGTTTATCTGTGGTGACAAGGGAAAAATTCCATTGGACTGGGTAGGGGATCTGGTAAACGACTGCCATGGTACTGCCGATGATGAAGTACTGTACCATAGTTTCCTCTCCACCAGGAAGAGTAATTTTACAGGCTGTTCCAGTGGAGAAACAACCTGCATGCGTGGATTCGGGAAGTGCTTTCCTGTGGATGCTACTTGTGCTTTTGAAACAGACACATACGGTAAGACAAAATACTCCCCCAACGGGGCTCATTTTGTGTCCTGTGACATGCCAGACTGTCAATCCCGATACAAATGTCCGCACTCCTATTGTATTGAGATCCACATGGTATGTGACGGGAAGTTTGACTGTCCACACGGGGAAGATGAAGGTTTATTCTGTGAACGACCTTCTTGTCCTGGAATGCTCAGGTGCAGCGAAAGCTCCGTCTGCGTGCATCCCAGACATATAGGGGATGGAACTATCCACTGTGTGGTTTCGGCTGACGATGAAAGAGTTTATCCCAGTGTTTGTGAGCCTTTATGCAAATGCCATGGCATGGTTAAAGATTGCTCCTTTGCTAAGGCAAAGCTCAATGGGAGCGCTAAACTGCCAGAAGCATGGGTCGCTATCAATTTACAAAATAACACATTAAAATCAGTTCCCCGTACACGTCTATCAAACAAACTCCTTGTTATTGATCTTTCGTTTAACCGAATAACTGAAATTCACCCTGGGGAGTTTAAATCATTGTATAATTTACACGAGCTGCGTCTGAAAGGAAACCTGCTTGGGTTCATCCAACCCTTAACGTTCTTTGGGCTGAGCTCTCTACAGACACTTGCTCTCACAGCTAACCTAATTTCAACTCTCAGTGCAAATTCATTCCTGGGTCTGCACAGTCTCATCGTGTTACATCTGGATAACAATGCCATTGAACATATAGCGTCATGTGCCTTTGGAAATCTAAACAAACTTAAAGCACTAATACTGAAGAGAAATAATCTTACTGGTATTAATGGTGGTATATTATGTGGGTTGGCAAATGTTCGGCATTTAGACTTGTCTTTTAATCTTTTAATGGCCATAAACCTTCCCCAAATCCGTTTAGGTCTTACCATTCACGTTCACTCAGTGGAATACTGCTGCTTATTGCCAAGACGTATCAAATGTGTCCACCTAAGAGCAAACGACACTGGGTCGAACACATGCCCCAGGTTGCTTGCAAGTAAAGAAATTATTATCTGGTTCCTGGTGTTAGCCGTTTTTCTACCAAATATTGCTGCACCGATTTGCTGGAGAAAAATGAAAAGACAACATGGAAACATGACTTTCTTGGTTTCTCTACTTCACTTAGTCGATGCTTTGACAGCTGCACCAATTTTAGTGGTAGCTCTGGCTGATGCATGGTATGGTATTAATTACAAGCGTTACGCTATTGAATGGTCAGAGAGCGTGATGTGCAAAGGCGCAGCCTATCTTGGTTATGTCAACTTCATTATGTCTATAGGCTGCATAACTCTAATCACTCGACAGAGGTATCTAGGAGTAGCTTATCCTCTACATAAACGAAACATATCCAGGCGATTTGCTATGATTTCTGTCTTTGCCATTTTCATAATTTCCTCTGCTAGCATTCTTATTACTCTCCTGATGGGTAGTCGGATTAAAACTGTTCAGTTATATCCGTTATGCTTGATATATGCACAGCCCTCAGGTGGTTTGAAGTCAAATTGGTTTGCGTGTCTTTATGTATTGATGAATGTATCTGTGATCCCAGTGACATACTATTCCATAGCCACAGTTTGTAGCTTGACGAGGAAGGACGCAGTTCTGGAGAAGAAACGCAAAAACGCAAAACCAGCCTTCAAAATTGTCTTCACATCAGTGGTATATGTACTAATATGTGGGTCACTCAGTATAATCGAGATAACTAATATTTGGCATCCCCTAACAGACGTAGGTCGTCTTGTGATGTTTATTATTGTATTTCCTTTGCACTCATTAACAAACCCTTGGATGGTTACACTTATACCATGCCTGCAATCAGTTCTGTGTGGCTTTCAGAAAAACAGACACTAAACCATAATTTATCGGTTATAATTTAATGTAATGCTTGCAAGGCCTGGATCTAACAATGTGTTTGGAATCTCCATTATGTTTTGATGAATATATTCGTAATTTCAGTATGCACTATGTTATAAGGACAGTTTATAGCTTGACAAATTAGGACACAGTCCTGAAAAAGAAATCTAAAAATACAAGGCCAGTATCCAAAACGGCTTTACATGAGTAGTGTATATACTATACTATGTCGATAACTCAGTCTAGTGGAAGTAATTAATTTTTGACATCTCTTAACAAAACTTAACAAATTTACATCGTCTTGTGGTATATATTGCTATACTTTCTTTGCACTCATTAACAAACCCTTGAGTTTTTTTCAATTATAACATACCTGCATTTAATACTGGACAATTACATGTATATCATACCTGCAACTAGAACTGGAAAATTATATCATACCTGCAATTAGTACTGGACAGTTATTATACCATACCTGCAATTAATACTGGACGGTTAACAATTAGCACTGGATAAGCTTCAGAAAAAACAAGGAACAAAATTAGACACTGAGCATTTACCCTTTTTACTGTAATACTGATGATGGTTAAGCTTTATAAGGCCTGAGTCTGACGTTTCTGTAACGTGCAAGCTGTGTTTGAAATGTTTGACTTGTTTATTATTTGATATCAACAAAACTGTACAAATACTGCAGAAAGTTCACCTGGATATCACTTGGTGACTCTACTGCTGAATTGCAAACTTTTTACAAGGTAAAGCACTTATGAAATATTAAAAAAGAAATGTTGCCTTTTGTAATACAGGGTTTAGAGTATTTTGTTCTGTTTGTATACTTGCCGTTAATAAAATTAGACTGCAAATCCTTTATAATTGCGTTGTTTTAATTTGAGAACGTAACACGTATTTTTAAAACATTGTCTTACATGTTTTCATCCAACATCAGATGTTGTGATGGGGATGCCAGCTTAGAAATGCCAGCTAATCGGGCAACAAAAGTGACAACGAGTAACCTTCTTAGATAACACACCACGGAAGGTCGACAGTGACAGTAGCTCTGCAGTGCAGCAGCACAAGGCTAAAACTATAGAAAATAATATCAACGTGTTGCTGATAACGTCTAGGCTGATAACGGAGCCAAAGCTGAGAGCCAGACAGCACAGGGATAAAAATAAAGAAAATAGTATCAAGGTATTGCTCTAGGCTGATAGCGGAGCCAAAGATGAGAGCCAGTCAGCACAGGGATAAAAATAAAGAAAATAATAGCAAGGTATTGCTCTAGGCTGGTAACGGAGCCAAAGCTGAGAGCCAGTTAACAACGGGTTTTGGCAACCTAAGCCGCTATAATAGCTGAATCCACTGCCCGTACATGATGCCTCTTCCAGGGTCTAGAAGAAACGAGCAGAACCTTTTGTACTAAAGACGTTATGCTGTAAATTTGATATCCTGATAGAGTGAGAACGTCTGAGGATGAACTAATAGTTGGTCAGCTGTATTATTATTATTATTATTATTATTATTATTATTATTATTATTATTATTATTATTATTATTATTATTATTATTATTAAATATTGAGTTATAAAGCGCTATCACACAGAAGTTTCACAGAGTTGTACAATGTTGAAAAGAAGGATAATAGCAAAAAAAAAAAATAAAGACAGTATAAAATATAAGATGAAATAGGAATATAAAATATCAAAATTGACGTGATTGAGTGTTATGACTAGAGCAGTGGCAGTCCTTCAGCACTAAGTCATAAGAAATGTTCAGTTTTGGCACACAGCAGACTAGCCCATCTTCTCTCAAGCCCATATGCCTGTCTGCAAAGAACAGTTTTCACTAATTTGTTGAAACCTTTCAGTGATGCACAGGTCCTAATGTCTAGTGGAAGCTTGTTCTAGATATTGCCACCACAGTAACACTCCTGTCGCCATAGTAATTTTAGTGGTGGGAACATCAATGCCGCAGGGGTCGTTGGAAGACCTGAGGTTCCTAGTTGGTGTGTACAGAGGAAACATGGTGCGGAGGTTGTCAGGACAGTTCTCTTCACGGAACGCCTTGTAGATGAGGGTCGGGACTTGAAACCTACCTACTTCGTTACCAGTAGCCATTGTAGCTGTTGTAGAACAGGAGTTATGTGGTCACGCATGCTCAGTAGGTTAACACAGAAATGCTTTAAATAAATATTGACTGAACCAGCACCACAGCAACCACAGCACCACCAGCTCCAAAGCAACCATCACTACCACCACCACCACCACCATCATCATCACCACCACCACCACCATCATTACTACTACTACTACTACTACTACTACTACTACTACTACTACTACTACTACTACTACTACTACTACTATACTACTCAAAAGAATATGGTCTTGAAGACGATCAAATGATACATAACATTCTGAAGCATCATATGTGGCCCCTCATTGAGTTTTTTTGTAATAATCTAGGAACGACACGTACAGTGTGTCGTGGGTGCGAGTGTCCTGAAGGCCTGACGTAGCCACTCCGGAATAAGGCCAGTGAGGACCGAAAACTCGGGAAGAGCTAAAATATCCAGTCTCAGTACAGTAAAATTTCAGGTTAATCTAAGAGTGATTAGATAAACAGGATAAAGTCGCATTGCCTTGATTCTGGCATTGGCAGCCATCCTATCATGCTATATCTCAGAGATATGTCACCAGTTTCTGAAACCGCATACATATTCGGCCTTTTACTAGTGCGCTACAGTAATCTAAGCATCATACTCTATTTTGTGTTTAAGCTTAGAGCCTTCAGATTCCATATTGATGTATCAGTATCATCCAAAGTTAAAAGTATCATCACAAAATGACACAAGTCGCTAATTTGGGAACTAAAGAGTTCATAATAATATTCTGATTTCTCTCATCTGGACCCATGCTAAAATCGATATGGCATAAACAAAACAAACTTTCAAAATTTGAAGCAAAATGTCTTTCTCGTGAGTTTTGAAATTAACAAATTGATTAAACTTTGTAAGGATATTGATATAAAATGTGTAAGAAGCAGCATTGAAAAATTATTTCCCTTTCAATACATGTAGGTAGTAGTGTCCATGTTATAGAAACGACAAGTTATCCTGAAAATTCAATGCCCAAAGCGTTTAGAAAACTTAATCTAGTTTTTCTTACTAAGAGTATTTGCGCCAAAAAAGAAGGTAATGCTTTTATCACAATTTTGGGCGGATTTAGCTTTAAAAATTTGGCTTCCAAATGGTCTGTGTTAACAACAGGTAACAAAATCAAAAACATTTGAGAATGAGATTTTTGAACATCCGAAAACATCACTTTATAATGATTATTGAGATACAATATGACCGCTAAAAGAGCTTAGATTATTTACATTTCTTATGCAATTCACGTAGATCACATATATTTAGATAAATCAACATCCCTTGACTTTTGGCAAGACCACAGCCGTCAAAAAGGCAAGGCTTTTCTCACGTACATGGACTTCATTTGTTCATTGGAGTAAATATTTTGCCATTGTCTTCTCTCATAGAACCGGGTAGGTTAATCTTGCAAAAAACCCGCCGGGTTAACGAATTAACTGCACTCTGGCCCTTTATGGTAATAAATGGGGAAATTGCATGTATTTAGGTATGTATTAAATGTGCTATACAGCATATACAGTGGGGGTGTTTGCTGGTTTCGTAACCTTACCGTCGAGGAAAACATGTATTGATTTCAAAGTTCATTTTCAGATGCTCTTTTATTTATGGAACATCGAACAGAAATCGTTATGCCTTCGATCTTGAAGTGTCGTCTGTCTCTTGGAGCAACTTCATTTTTATGCCTTTTCAAACTTGAGTGAAGCAGCAGGAGCTACGACATCTTTCTCGCACGAGCTGTCTCTGACTCTCTCTTGCATCTCCTGTTCGGGTTCGGGTTCAGAGAAACACAGAATCAATAGAGACAAACGAGTTTATTATCAGTTTCATTAATGGTATTGTTAACCAAGACGATGCCAATCATGATGAAGGTGACGATGCCACCAACGACAACGACGATAATCGTAATGATGAAAACTATTTCATTTAAACCTCACACTCAAAACAGGACCGAATGCCAGTCAGACGATCGCTAGTCGAAAGACAAGTTGATATGATAATCCAAAAGAGAATTGCCCGAATCAAAGGGTAAGAATTGACTTTTGTAAACAAAATCTCCCATTTCGATTTTTATTTTCTAACAGAGGCATATATCCCAGACCACTATTTAAGAGTCATGTTTGAATCACAAATCAATATTAACAGCCATAGCCAAGTTGCAGATTAGCATTTTAGCACCTTTGACATCGCAGCTGCAGACCACAGATCGTGGTTTTAGCGTTGTGCTGGTTCATAAATCGGTGGTTAACAATTCTTCCACATCGCTAATCACTCTTTACCAAGGATTGCATATCATGATTCAAAAGCTAAAAAAAATGGTCGATTCGTTGGATCGATCTTTCAAACCGGCCGATCCGCCGGTTGATCGATTCGATTTTAACCCATGTATTGTTCTAATTAATAAGTCATGCAGGGTTGAAGGGTTAAGTCACACAACATAGCCAAACGGCGAGATGAAGCTGGCCTGAGCATCACTACATGTATATGTCTTACCTGGCTGTTCCAAAAGTTAATACAGCGCCTGATAGGTACGCGTCCACCTGAAACAGATAGAAATGGAATATCATCTAATGCAAAACGTGCATTGCCCTTGTCAAACAAAAACTTAAGAAGGGAGTCTTGCATCCAATAAATGAAGACAGTGAAAGTCAGAGTCATGCCTTTATCACAAGCAGTCTGTATAACCATACATCTTTTCTGCAAATGTGAATGTACTACGGTAACCCCTCAGTCAGATAATTTGCTAAGAAATAATTAATAATTCGTCTCTAGTTCCTTTGTGCCATATACATCCATGTTCTACCCCATTGGATCGAAATAAAAGACACTGGCCAATAAACGATTCATGCGTTAGTTGCATTGCTTCAGTTTTTTTTTTGGTTGCACTAACAGAAGATGCTGGAGCCAATTAACATATACTAAGCGTAAAATAACTTGCTTGAAGGAGGGTTGTGTCCTGCGTAAAGCCCCCACACAGCCACCATATCTGCTTTGGTGATAAGGCCCAGTTCGCTGTCCTTGACAAGCTCGGATATAAACTTTGTGCAGGCCACAATTTCACTGTGACAGAATGGCAGCTGGTTGTTGGTGCTGACACTGTCTGGCAACCGACTGTCACAGCCTGAAATGACATCTACTGGCTTTAGGTCCTCTCTCTACACACTGGGTGACATGTGCAAACAGCGCATTGGCAATTGATACAATTATATGATAGCTCTTCAATCACTGGATTCGACTTTGAGAACCATTGATCTGGAGGTGGGCGAGTTTGCTGGCCCTCCATGACTCAATAGGCTTACAGGACGGAGTAACGTGAAATTCCTTGCTTATTGTCACATACAGGGGTTAGTCGATTGATCAATGTATTGCTAAAACATATCTGATTGAATAAATACGGTATGGTCGCAAGCCAAGTGACCAGTTCATCCAATATCTGGTTGAGGTTAAAACTGCTTATCAACAATTTCATCAGGGTTTTGGTCCCGATTAATATAACCGTCTGACAAATCTAGACTATTATATTTGTTCACCAACAACACTTTTGATTGGACAAACCGTAAACTGCAAATGGTTGGAGAATAAGTTTAAACAATTACAAATTTTACTCTGAACACTAGGTATTTGGTAACAGATAATGCTGAATATTAGATATGCAATGATATGGTTACCATCCTCGTTCCCACAGTAGGCATCATGAGCACTGCCCAGATCTTCCCTTGTAATAAAGCCGTCTCCGTCAAAATCGTCAATACAGCATGCACTACAGGCGCCGTGGCTCCAACGGTCTGGCGCATTGATGGTACTCATGCACCGACTGTGGCACATGGCGCTGGCACCACGGTTATAAACAGGTTAAAACATTTACTTTTTAATAGTGGAAATGGTGTTAAATTATCAGTTGTTGGGCTGTTCGACTAAAGCCACACCGATGGTATATGATGAGCTAAATTGAGAGATTTATCTTAAATTTTATTTCGCATCTGATAAAATGGCTGCCATTTTTTGTCAGTAGCTCTCACAACACATGCAACATGCACAATTGTCAGTGAGTTTTGAAAATCTGTGTGTTCAAAGTTTCACGCTTATTCTTAATTTTTGTAAAACGGAACCATATCGATAGAGTTTTTCAAAATATTTCCAGCAATATCCTCCTACAGATCGCATCTGAATCTTTTCAAACTTCAGTTGATTCTTTATCTCAAAACAGCAAGATGCTTTTCAAATTTTTGGTATTTCTCATCTTCATTTTCAATTTAATGAAATGTGAATTTAGCATGTGTTCCCAAATCGCCCACTCTTTTAGTTTAGGATTCTGTAGAAGGCATATGGAAAGTAGACTATGAAGTTTCAGAACGTGATCTTTGACCTTTAACTTTGGATGGCACCACGGCTGCACCAATGGCTCAATATCAATATTCGTAAGACTTAAAGGCCCTATCACTCAAAATGCTGCATGCTGAGGCTCAGGTTACTATGGGACGTCACTGGGAAGACAATGGGGTTTCACGACCTGGTGTGATCTTTGACAGGTGCATAGCCTCAATCAATTAAGGCAACGTAACCTTTATCTGAGCACTCGGAAATGGTGAATCATAACTCAAATGGTGATGAAATGGTGATTATTCCAAAAGACTACTACTACTACTACTACTACTACTACTGCTACTACTACTACTACTACTACTACTACTACTACTACTAACGTTACTACTACTACTACTACTACTACTACTACTACTACTACTACTACTACTACTACTACTACTAC
>JAAUYG010061822.1_pt1 | contig 10339 bp, 7 predicted proteins | sample 7278091 | NCBI WGS metagenome assembly JAAUYG01 (sample SAMN14350201, study PRJNA611818) | marine sediment metagenome | isolation source: surface marine sediment (0.6m) | place: French Polynesia: Moorea | collected 2018-08
AAAAATGCCATGTATATGTTTGCATGTGTTCTACATTTGTACAGCAGATTAAAATTTACTTCAAGAAAAGAAATTTAATAAGAACTGTCAGTAAAACTTGTGTCCTTTTTTGGCAGGAACCGAGCTTCCGAGATGAGAAAGTCCAACCCAACAAGGAGTACGAATATCGGGTAACGGCTATCAATGAGGGTGGCGAGTCTGAACCTAGCGATGTCTCCAAACCCATCAAGGCACGACCACTGAAAGGTAGGTATATACCGGTACACACTACGTATCTATAAACAAAGTTTGACTTAAAAAAAATGAATTGAAATTTGGCTGGTGTATTGTAAAAATATGTTTTTCCAATCAAAAATTGGATTAAAAATAAATCTCTTGGTGGTGGATGTTAGTCCTTGATGTCAATTACTTTTACACTATCTACTTCATCTTTCAAAATGTAAAGCTTAAGTTGGGAATCTGCTTTTTCTCAAGTGGCTGTTCGGTACTTATAGAAAATTCTCCCACAAATTAAGATTTTACAGAAACTTACCCTTCTCCCTGTTGCCATGGTTACAGAGGCCCCCAAGGCCGATCTTTCTGGATTGCTGGGAGGGAACGAGATCAAGGTCCGCGCCGGGGAACCCATCAAAGTGGACATCCCCATCATTGGCTCCCCGACACCTAAAGTTGTCTGGAAGAAGGATGGCAAGATTATTCCAGAATCCACTAGGGTAGGCTCTGCTATATGGCGATATATGACATATTTTGAAAGTTAAACGCTGCCCTTGTGACATAATTTGAATTTCGAAACATAAGTCGAAACACGAAATGCTGCGCAGCACGTTTTTGCATGATAAGTGAGTACAGTGGTCCCTCTATTTTAAGACCACCCATGGGGCCAAGAAAATGTGGTCTTATATTGCAGGTGGTCCAAAAATAAAGGTCATTTAGCACCGAAAATTGCCCTTTGGGACCAAATCAAGCAGTCTTATAATCAAGGATGGTCTTAAAATAGAGGGTTGTAAAATAGAGGGACTACTGTATTTTAAGCATTTAAAAAATATAATTGGTATGAGAAGAATTTATACACAATACATGCACTACAATAGTTATTTTTTTCTCAAGTATGTCAGTCTCTGTATTTGGTCATGGCATATGTTTTAATATTCTCTGCCATTGGTCACAAAATCTGCGTGCAAACAGTGTTTAGATGTACTGTCACCTGGAGCTGTATATAAGAATTTTGTTCTGGCAATCTGACTTCTGACCGACTTGTTTATATGCCAGAGGTGGGATGTTACATGTAGTAAAATGTAATATATAAAAACAACTTCCAGTTGTGTTTATGTTGTTTTCTGATGTTTCTCCCAGTGTAACCAGTCCAATGATGATGACAATGCCAAGTTTGAGATTCCCGTGTCGAAGCGAGATGACACAGGAAAATACACGATCTGTCTGTCCAATGAGAACGGAGAGGACGAGGGTGACATCAACGTCATTGTCCTCGGTACGTGTCATTGTCATTGGATACCATATTCATTACAGTGGAACATGCTGTAAAGACAACCTGTATATAGAGACCACCTGTATATAAAGACCACCTGTATATAAAGACCACCTGTGTATAAAGGCCACCTGTTTATAACAACCACATTTTGCAGATCCCCATTGGTAAATTTTCCGTCTTCATGAGGCTGATTGTAAGGAACAGATATTGTTGGTCCCCGATGTGATCTTTGTATACAGATTGACAATATATCTTTATTCGTACTCGAGGTACACTGGCTTTACAAGTATATACATATCATGATTCTTCATATAAAATATTTCACTGTATTTCTCATGATAAGCTATGCAAGGTGTTTTTAAGATCAGCTTTCATGATTTGCAAAGTTGTGGCAAGCCAGGTGCATAATCCGTTCTGGATACTAAAATTTAAAGTTGTGGTAAGAATCTGTTAATTTAATATAAGAGGTGTAAATGATTATTTATATTTATAGGAGGGCTTGCTGCGAGGCTTACTGTAAGACAATATTTTATGCTTCTATTTTCTGCTGCTACTCTCTAAAACTTCCAGACATTTATTCCTTGGGGCCTGTGTCCTTGAAAATACTTGTGTAACTTTTCACTTCAGTCTTGGGTCACCAATCTGAGCAATGTGATTGGCTAAGAACTTGGTCTTAAGTCAAAACACCAACATGTCGCTAATTACTATGTCTGCTGCTTCCAGACAAACCAACCGCTCCTCAGGACTTGGACGTCAGTGACATATTTGCCGATAGCTGCAAGTTGTCATGGAAACCACCTGCAGACGACGGCCATGGCGCCATAACAGGTAACACAGTTTATTCTCACCACAGTGAGGTCATAATGCAAATGTTCCTATACTTCAGAGCAGTCACGCTAAAAGTATATTTTGGCTTCAAGAAATATATTTTAGCTAAATCCGTTATAAATCAACCTAAATGCTCTGAACTTGTTTTACCCAGCTGCTTGTTACCAAAAGTACAGAACAGTAGATATTTCAAACAAGACTCTGGGCAGTAAGCATTGTTGCATAGACAAATAATAAATATTCTGTATACAAGCATACACAGTATAATTTCTATAGACATCTCACTAGTGTCACAATCCTTAACTGGTTGGGTTTTCCACAAGGAAGATTCGATTGAAAAAAAATTAAAACGTTTCCTCAGTGAACCATTTAAAATTTTCTGAGTGTACTCTGTATGCTTAATAGAGAGAGAGTATGGTAATATATTGAAATATATATGTCTGCTATCTAGGTTACCAAGTACAGAAATGTGAGGAAGGGTCGACATACTGGGAGAACGTACCGGGTATGGTCGCTAACAACTCCATCAAAGTCAAAGACCTGGAGAAAGGAAAGAAATATAAGTTCCGGGTTAAGGCGGAGAACGCGTTTGGTGTCAGCGAGCCAATTGAAACTGACAAAGCCATCCTGGCCAAGGATCCATACGGTAAGATCAACACTGGGGGGAGTCTCAATCTGGATATACCCATAGCATAGGGAAAACTGTATGGTACATGTAGATAACTATAATATAGATCGCACTGTTTGAGGGAAGCTCCTTTTACTTGCATTGTAAATTTGCTAGCTGGAATATGTAGGATTATACATGTACCGGTATTTGATTTTGTGGCCCTCAAAGACTATGATAAATGATAAGCTATACAGTGGTCCCTGGGATTTAAGACCCCTCCATTTAACAATTTACACCATTTTAGACCAACCACCAGTGACACCAATCTTGTGGTTTTTAATATAAGTACATGTGTCCTTCTATTTTAAGACCACCTCAATTTAAGACCACATTTTTGTGGCTGAAAGGGTGGTCTTAAAATGCAGGGATGTATAGAAGTTTACCTAAACTTGACCATAGACGGTTCTGAGACTAATAACTTTTTTAATTATCCCTATGATCTGCTTAGGGCTTCTGTATACTTATAGTACATATCTCTCTTATACAAATAAATCAACATGACTAAACATTCATTTTCTTACTGAGTTTTTGTTGTTGCATACCAGATCCACCTGGTGACCCCAAGGATGTGAAGATTGATGAGTTTGACAAGGAATCTGTAACTCTGAAATGGAAGGAACCCGACGAGGACGGAGGCAACCCAATCAAAGGTAACCTCACCGTGGTCTCACCTGCAGTTGCCATGGTTACCAAGTACACAATTACTGTAATTTACATATATACACCACCACTATTTGCAACAGGAATAAAACTGAGGAGACAGAATTAAGTGACACATAATTTAACTTATTAATATATGCCATTATAAATTTTACAAATAACTTCCATCTTTTCAGCTGAAAAAAGATTATTACCTGAAAGTAGGTCTGAGTGAGTTTTTAGTCATTTTAGCTGTTCATATGATCTGACTATCTGAAAACCTTTAAGCTTGGGGAATATTACTTTGTAGCAACATATGTTGGTCTTGAATGATTTTCACAGGATCACCATGATCACAGTTGAAGACATTTTAAAGGTACAAAAAAAAAAAAAAAAACACGAAATATTGGGATAAAGAACAGAGGAACACAGGGACACAACATCAGACAATACAATACAAGATAAGATAGCCGAGTTTAATCGAGTGCATTTTATGACTGTTATCATGCACTTATAGTCAGCCTTTGTAATTAATAATCTGTTTAGCACATGATTCTTAAATATATTATATAGTGATCACATGTTGAAAATTCATACTTCACATCCACAAATATCATTTTAATGCAGCATTTTATATTTTGGGGAGAATATGTGTTAAAGGATGAAAATGTAACATTTTGTTGTTAGAAGAATAAACAAATAGACTCTGAGCATAGTGCATGGACATATTGCTAATATATGGACCAAATAAAATAGCACTTCTTTGGTTAATGGATGCTGGATGAATATTCATTAATCAAAGCCTAAATGCACACAGTGAATCTTGGCGCGCTTTCAGGGATATTGGTTGTGCTAACAGTGGATGATGCTCCTTTGCCTGGCACCAATTATTCTGAATCTGTCATACACTCCTTAACAGGTCCACCATATCACCCCCTTTACCATATGTTATTCTTACCTTTGTCTTTCCACATATATCACTCTGGTTGCACCCACAACCACACCTTTACCACGTACCAATATGTATCGATCGCCACACACCTTTTTAGCTTCCTGCAGTGCACACCATTGTTGTGTTGTTGCCATGGTTATGATATTACCTGGCTGCACTATTGTCCTGATGTTACCATGGTTATTATTTGACCTTGTTGCACCATTGTTGTGATGTTACCATGGTTAGGATTATGACATTGATGCACCGTTGTCATGATTTTACCATGGGGTTATATGATGTTAATACACCATGATTGTTGTGATGTTACTATGGTTATGATATGACCATGTTGCACCATTGTTATTTATGTTACCATGGTTATGGTATGATGTTCATGCACCATTGTTGTGATGTTGCAATATGACATTTAAGTCATATCGGCATTAAATCTAATATTGACGTGGAGTAAAGTGGGATGTATTTTAATTTTTTCACCCACAAAACAAGTTGTAGTTACTGTGAGCTTGTCGAGTACTTTTTACATATAGTCCTGTTATGTTTTTATAGGTGTTAGAAAGAAATCCTGTGTTGACTTTGTGGAGTCCAGGGTTTCTTTCTTTGTTGCTGTTTATTGTCAAGCATACACACTGTTACCTATTCACTATATGAGCAATATTATGCTGTGTAACTACAACCTGGTCCAGTCCAGTAAGATTAATTTGTGTTTTCTCATGTCAATCTACCATAAACTTGCACCCCGAAGATGCACAATTACACAGTGGCCTAATCTATTTTACAAACCCTTTATTCTAAGACCACCTTGATTATGAGACCAAATACACATTTTGTGTACCATTGAACCTTTACTTTAGGACATTTAACAAATCCACGTTTACAGTGTTTGAACCACTGGGCTGTATTAAAATAGATCGGCCACTGTATACATTAAAACTCTATACACAAGGCCTATTTTCAATTGTTTCCTTTCGTAATTCTACAGTAAGCACTACTTTACATCTGTGTGCATGGTTTCACGTGATGTGTTATTGCCTTGCCCTGCTATAATTCCTATGTTTTCACCATGATCTCTCTCTCTCTCTTTCCCTGAGTCCCCCATCGCGCAGGCGTCTTACTAATCCACCACTCCATCTTGTTTTCCCCGTTCCAGGCTACATTGTTGAGTGTAAGGAAATTTCTCCACCAGGTTTTGTTGTGGAAAAACGACCAATCCGTGGTCGTGGCGATTGGAAGGCCGTCAACACCACCCCTGTCAAGGGGACCAAGTTCAAGGTCCCGAACCTTACGGAGGGTACGGACATGGAGTTCCGAGTCGTGGCCGTTAACGAAGCCGGGCCGGGGAAACCCAGCAAGTCGACTGGACCCCACAAAGTCAGAGACCCTGTCTGTAAGTGGTAAACATGGGTGGGGTGTCATACGTTTGGTATATGTGAGAATTTGGATCAGAATCACTGACCAAGGTGATGTACATTTGTTGTACATTTTAAATTCACACAAATGTTAAGTAGTGTTTCAGAAAATATAAGATTAGCACGTAAAGTTAGTTCTTTGTGTAGTCAAATAATGCGTTTATTATAATTTGTTGTTTGTTGTGTTATTTCATACCCAGTTTTGTACTTAATGCACAGCAGTACATGTTATACTTATTTTCTTTTTAGTTGTGCTCCAAACCCACCAGATGGTGGGTCGTGAGGCAATAAATTCTTGTATTCTTGTATTCTTGTTACTCTGTAGTTATTTGGAGAATATTGTTCCTGGAGTTAGATAAGATACATTAACCTTAAAAGCTGTACAGGAAGAACTATATGAGACTGATATAGTTACTGTACTTAGTACAGGTGTAAGTAAAAGTGAGGTGTACTGTACTAGCTTGTAATGTACCTCGGGCGATACATACATGCCACTAGAAATTCCAAGGGTCCTCACAAGGAAAATAATTGTTGAAACTGAAGCCATGTTTCAGGTTTTATTAGTAACACCACCTTGGAGATAAAACTACTTTACGAAAGTCCCACGGGTGGTTTAAATTGGAGTTATAAATCAATGTTTATGTGTATTTTGTAACTACAATACTCTGTTTTTACCCTCAGTTTCCGCTGGTCCGCCATCTCAGCCCAGCGTGGATGAAATCACCCCGAACTCCGTCAAGCTGTCCTGGGAGAAACCGACCAATGACGGAGGAGGAAAGATCAAGGGTTATATAGTGGAAGTGAAACCCAAGGACGGAGACTGGGAGGAGGCGACCATCAACCCTGTCAGAGACACCGAGTGTACAGTCCCGGGGCTGAAGGAAGGGAAAGAGTACCAATTCCGTGTTAAGGCTATTAATGAAGCCGGGCCTGGCAATGCTAGCAGGCCTACTAACGTCATCAAGGCTGAGAAACAACCAGGTATGTAGTATAGTAGTAGTAGTAGTAGTAGTAGTAGTAGTAGTACAGTGAGCCCTTTATTTTACAAGGCCTTTTTTAAACGACCTTGATTAGAAGACCACTTAATTTAGTGCTCAAAGTAGGATTTGGTATACCATATAACCATATACCATATAACCTTTATCTAATAAGGTCCACATTTTCATGGTCCACATTTTCATGGTCCCATGGGTGGCCTTGAAATAGCAGGACCACTCTACAGAAGTAGTAAATAGTAGAACATTTCCTGTGATCTTTAAGTCTTTAAGTGATCTAAACGCATTCGTACAGTATTACCATAATTCAGCACATACAGAAGTCCCATTTTATCATGGTATGTACACTATATTTACAGAGAAACCTGTGATGGATCTATCTGCCATGAAGGATATCACTGTAAGAGCCGGCCAAGACATCAAGGTGGCTGTTCCGATCAAGGGTCATCCTCCTCCCATCGCCTCCTGGGATGTGAATGGTAGTGACATCATCAAAGGCGATCGTAACAAGATTGAGGTAATTATCTGCCAAAATACTCGGATGTTTTGAGTTTTTACTCACAGAGAAGTTGAGTACTCAACCAGTCAAAAAGAATGCCGACTTTTAATTAAACAGTCTTATCTTGAAAATTCCAACATGGTCTTCTCAACCTCTGTATGTAGGTGTGTCTGTTTCATAGCAATGATAACAAGAACTGAAGTGTCGTACATGTATTTCCAGACGACCAATGACAAAGCCAATTTGGTTGTCGGGAAGGCTGTCCGTGGAGACACGGGGAAATACACACTGAAACTGAAGAATGATTCTGGAGTGGTGGAAGGCAGCTTTAATGTCACCGTTATTGGTAGGTACATGTAGTGATAGGTAGGAAATAAAGCTGAATCAGAAGAACTTGAGTTCATAAATACAGTGGAACCTGTTTTGTAAGACCGCCTCATTGGCTGTAAAAATACGGTCTCGCAAGACAGATGGTCTTTGGTGACCGGTTCAATTACATCGAAATGTAAGATTTTCTGACAGGGAAATGTGTCTTTCAAGGCAGGTGGTCTCTCACAGCAGTGGTCTCTCAAGACAGGTTTTACTGGAATATGTTATCTTGTATTGTAGCTTTACTGGACTCCAGTGTCTTAAAAATTGAAAGTCCACAAATGAAGTGATATCTCTAAGCATAGAAATGACTGCTGATAAGAACAGTATACAGTGGTCCCTCTATTTTAAGACCACTCATGGGACCAAGCAAATGTGGTCTTATATTGCAGGTGGTCTTAAAGTAAAAGTCATTTAACACAGAAAATAAATTACCCTTTGGGAGCAAATCAAGCAATTTTATAATCAAGGGTGGTCTTAAAACTAAGGGTTGTAAAATAGAGGGACTACTGTAATATAAGATTATCATGTGTTTGTTTATCATTGCTGACAATGGAACAAATCTGATAATTCTGTATCCATGTTCCAGGGCCCCCATCATCTCCGGAAGGTCCTCTGGAGACTGTCAGCACGTCCCCAGAAGCCATAACTCTTGCCTGGAAACCACCTAAGGATGACGGCGGCGCTCGCATCCAGAAGTACGTTCTGGAGAAGAGGCCGAAAGGCTCTCAGAGATGGCAGAAGGTTCCAGGCAATATCGGCCCCCACGATACCGAGGCCACCGCGAAAAACCTGGACAAGGGAGAGGAATACGAATTCCGTGTGATGGCGGTTAACGAGGAGGGAGAGGGCGAGCCATTGGTTACCAGCAAGCCAATCACAGCGAAGCATCCCTTCGGTATGCAAACTACAGCTTTGTGTCATTATTAGTGGCTGTGGATTATACAAAACTTGGTTAAAAAAACAGAAAGTGATTTTGTAATTACCAGTTTCTAAAGGCTACACGGTACATGTAGAATCTAAAAAAAGCATGATAGTCTTGTATATTAAGCCATAGGAAAGTATGGTATAGCTACAAAAGAATATAACTTCGTTACTTTCAAATTTTTAAGAGATATCATAAGTAATTTGTTCCCATTGGAAAGCAAGTTGGGTAAATGGAAAGTTTTCTGTTAGAATTTGTTACACATGTTATTTTGTATCTGCTTCAAATATAGATCCCCCAGGCACCCCGGGAACACCAGAGTGCACTGGGACCACTGAAGACTCCATTACCTTGTCATGGGATCCTCCACTCAAGGATGGCGGTCGCCCCATCAAGGGCTACATTGTGGAGAAAAGAGAGAAGGGTTCTAAACGATGGGTGAAGTGAGTATAAAGTATTATGACACGCTGTGAATAATTACAGTTCTTAATAAAGTAATAATAGTTGCCTGTGTCCAAATGGTCATTGATTATATTTATATCTACTGATACATGTGACACAAGGTGACGAAAATGAATCAGCGCTTGGAGACATCTCCCAAGAAGGCCCTGCATTTTAAGACCACCGAATTAACCAATAGAATCTGGTCTTTACATTGAAAGGAGATATTAAACTGGAGGGCTATTTATGTTGAAAATATGAGTAGTATAACTGACTGCTGGTCTTAAGATAGAGGGAAGTCTTAAAATGGAGGGGTCTTAAATCACAGGAAGCAATGTACTGTATATACCTATATGCTAGACTCATTCTAAAATATGTGGAACTATATAAATTGATAAAGGAAATTACAACTGTTGATACTGTGGTAATACATACAGTCCTCATAGTGTATATAGGACCCAGTAACTGTGGTCCTTTATGGTATTTGCTACAATCGTAATACATTGGTCCCTCTATTTTAAGACCACCCATGGGACCATGGAAATATTCATGGTTTTATGCATGCCATTAAAGACCCCCCCCCCATTTAACAGTTCCCTCCATTTTAAGACCAGCTATTAGTGACACCATTCTTATAATTTCATTATAAATATCATTCCATTTTAAGACCACCTCCAATTTAAGACCATATTTTTCTGGCTGAAGGGATGGTCTTAAAATACAGGGACCACTAACTTAATTTCATAAATATCCAACTAATGTGCGGGATGTAGTTAATGCTGCGTAATAATCCTTTGTCCAGGAGATTAATTTGTTGAACTTCTTTCTCTTGCTAGGTGAGATCGATTTGAGCTCGGTTCACTGCACGGCATGTAACCGCCAGATTAACACAAACCATGCAAACTCAGCCAAACGTCACTTGGCCCTCAAAGTTCTAGTCTGCAAGGTAAGATTCATATAAAGCTTACTTCATATGTAAATGTACCCATTCAAGTATCACGAGTATGGAAACCGTTATTCATGTTATTAGCACTAGGGCTTGAAATTATGGTTCAAGTTATTAAAGCAGTTTCATCCTTGAAGCACTATCATGTTGAAATTTGAAAAAAAAAGTTTATTTCTT
>JAAUYG010139475.1_pt1 | contig 10339 bp, 7 predicted proteins | sample 7278091 | NCBI WGS metagenome assembly JAAUYG01 (sample SAMN14350201, study PRJNA611818) | marine sediment metagenome | isolation source: surface marine sediment (0.6m) | place: French Polynesia: Moorea | collected 2018-08
AAAGGTTTAAATTGAAAGGTTTAAATTGAAAGGTTTAAATTGAGAGACTATGGCATAGCCTGAAGACAGAGGTTCCGCCCCATTATGTATAAAGAATTATGTTAGGCATGGGCGATCGCATTTTCCTGGTTATTAATGCAAGATGCGATCGCCTGAAAGCCCGATTCTTTAGGGAAACATTACTTTGATTTGGAACTCACTACTATTTCATTATGGTTTGCACCCAGTTCTCCACCAGAAATCGCCTCTAGATCGGATATGGTCAGCTTTTGCAGTTCCTTATTTTTAGTAGATTGAGCTTCAGAAGAGGTTTTTTGCTTCTGAGAAAGATTAGGAAACTTAACCATATTTTCATTGTGGTTGACACTGAGTGCCGCCCCAGCGATCGCCTCAAGATCCGATATGGTCAGCTTTTGTAGTTCTTTAACTTCAGTAGATTTATCTTCAGAGGAGGTTTTTTGTTTCTGAGATAAATGGGGAAACTTAACTACTGTTTCGTTGTGGTTGCCAGAGAGACCATCATCTTGATTTGATGTTCCACCAGCGATCGCCTCAAGATCCGATATGGTCAGCTTTTGTAGTTCCTGAACCTTAGCAGGTTTATCTTTAGAGGATGGTTTGCTCTTCTGAGATGGATTGGGGAACTTAACTACTGTTTCGTTGTGGTTGCCAGAGAGACCATCATCTTGATTTGATGTTCCACCAGCGATCGCCTCAAGATCCGATATTGTCAGTTTTTGCAGTTGCTTAACTTCAGCAGATTTACCTTTAGAGGATAGTTTGCTCTTCTGAGATGGACTGGGGAACTTAACTACTGTTTCGTTGTGGTTAATTTGGATTCCTGTACCAGCGATCGCATTTAGTTCTTCGATAGTAAGTATTTGCAGTTCCTTAACTTCAACAGATTTATCTTTAGAGGATAGTTTGCTCTTCTGAGTTAGAGGAGGAGATTTAACCACTGTTTCGTTGTGATTGCGACTGAGTACTCCACCAGCGATCGCATCTAGTTCAGATATGGTCAGCTTTTGCAGTTCTTTCACCTTACCAAGTTGGTTTTCAGAAGAGGTTTTTTGCTTCTGAGAGAGATTGGGGAACTTAACCATATTTTCATTGTGGTTGACACTGATTCCTGGTGGTGGGGGATTGTTACCATCTCCAGCAGCGATCGCATTTAATTCTTTGATCGTTAGTTTTTGCAGTTCTTTAACCTTGTCAAGTTGGTTTTCAGATGATGGTTTGCTCTTCTGAGAGAGATTTGGGAACTTAACTACTGTTTCATTGTGGTTTACACTCAGTGCCCCACCAGAAATCGCTTCTAGTTGTTCGATAGTAAGTATTTGCAGTTCCTTAACTTCAGTAGATTTATCTTCAGAAGATTTTTGCGACTTGAGGTTTTGGTGTAGTGGATGTGTTGGTTTTGGTTGGTTGTGGTTCATTTTGTTAACCTCTCCTTGATTTTTTATCATCTACCTATGTATTGGAGAAACCAAAGAAAAATTATGCACACCACTAACAGCAAAACTGAAAATATTTCTTATCAGGTCAAATTAAGACAAAATTTAGAATAAAATTGATTTTAAGTCTATCTTAAGAGCTATAAATCTCTTTCATGGATTAATATCTTGGATATCTAGCATTTCTAAAAGTTCACTCCAAGCAGCTTTCACATCAGGCTCTTCTGGATTGGCAAGATATAATTCAGCTAAACCATCGATCGCATCGTACCAAATTCCGCGATCGCGTTGAGCGTAATAATCTTGAAGATTTGAGATAGATTGTTTATTTGATAAAGAACCAGAAATGCGCTGTATCCAGCCATCTACAACTAAATCTGGTTCGACGCTAGTATCTGGTTGGCAATCTAGATTAAACCGCCAGCGATAAGTTTGGTTTACCTTCAGGGCATATTTAGGTTCAGCAGGAATAGGAACTTTAATTATTTCTGATTTTTCAGTAGGAGCAATAGGGGTATGATAGAGCGTTCGACGCTCATCAGCGTCAAATAAGAAAAACTCCATCTTACTTATTTGTTCTGGAGTATAAGGAATATAAAACCAAATTGTGGGAAATTCAGAGTAGGTTAAATCGCTGCCATTATTTGCCACTAAAGCAGTCAGGGATTGTGGTGTTTGAGGACAATTAGTTTCGGGACGAGTAGTTCCTGGGCGAGGATTACCTGAAGGTGTTCCCGTATTAGGAGGTTTTGGCGGCTTTTGACTCCTCGCAGATATAGTATTATTACCTAATATAATTAGTACTAAGCAAATACGGAGAGTAGCTTTAGTTAAAAAATTATTTTGCATATTTCTTCCCTATTATGATGGTTACTGCTGAACCGAATAAAGCGATCGCTGGTGGAATTAAAGGTACCCAGCCACCTTGAGTCAAGGCAAACCAGCAGCCCCCATAAAGAACTAAGATACCCAAACCCAATCCTAATCCTCGCTGGACAGGAGATGAGAGTAGCCCAACTATACTGCCTCCAGTAAATGACCACAGCAATACCCATAGCCCCTCTTCGATTTCAGTTCTCCACCACAATAGAGGGCGACCATCTTCTAGCGCGCTGAGAATTTGACTGACCGTATGGGCATGGATATATAATCCTCGCATTTTACCGTAGGGACTATCATGATAATCCTGAATGCTGGGAGCAGTAACACCAATTAACACAACTCGCCCTGTAATCCATGTCGGATCGAATTTATTGCTGCCTTCTAAAACATCTCTGAAGGTAACTTGCTGGGCAATTTTTTGGGGGTTGGCAGTATTACGGTAGCGAATTAATATTTGATTGCCCCTGGAATCTAAGTTATGGTATCCACCACTGCGACGATCTAAACGCCGAGTGACAACTGAGCCAAATTGCCAATTATCTTCTTGAAGTTTTACTGCAATACCTTTAGCTTGTAGATAGCGATAAATCAATTGCCAACCAAAGGAATAAGGGGTCGAGCAGCGAGAGGGGACGGAGATGGGGTTAGCAGTGCGCGATAAAAGATAGCGACGTACGGTATAGTCAGAACCATTAGTTAGATCGTCATCTCCATAGAGATCGACAAAACCAATATTTTGCTCCTTTAGTAGGGGTGGTGGAGCAATACTGGTTGCCAGTTGAGTACTGAAAGAACAGATCCCTGAGAATTTCTTAAGTTGGGAGATTTGAGACGTGAAAGCGCGATCTCCTGGTGGGATAGGGCGATCGCGAACAATATCTAAGCCAATAGCAGCAGGTTGATGTTGTTGTATTCGCTCTAAAAGTTGAGCCAGAAGCCGATCTGAGAAGGGATGACCATACTGGCGTAAGTCTTCTTCATCAGCACCAACAATTAACAGTCTGGGATCTGCTGTTTCTAAAGGAAGTTGACGCATCAAATGATTAAAAGTCGCCAGTTCCCAAGATTGTAATTTGCCCAACCACCGTAATCCCAAGACAGCACTAGTTATCAGTAAACTCGCTAAAACAATTTCTCTAAACCGAGACTGCTGTTGTTGAGAAGATAACAGCCCAGATGAGGCAACTGGTTGAACAGGAGTAGTATTCTGAGCCAGTAAATCTTGCCAGGTGGGAGGAACTTCTGCTGGATTTTGATAAACGATTGGTAGCCAGGTGGCTCCAGGAAGCTCGGCAAATTCTTCCAGCCTTTCCTGTGCCCGCCGTACCGCAGTATATAGAGCTTGTTCTTTGCCATACTCGGTCATAAATTCCCGTAAAAAAGATTGGGCAACTCGATCTGGCACTACCTCCTGCATAAAAATGATTGCTGGAATGTGTAAATTGGCTAGCTTTTGCACCAATCCCAGACCCTCACAAGAGTTGAAAATCGCAATCTTCAGACCTCTAGCGATCGCTTCTTGTAAGGCGTGTTTAAATTGAGCGATTTCCAGGCTTTCATGATCGTTAAGATAAATCCGACCAGTTTGTTGTTCGCTGTGACTGTGACCAGCAAAAAAGAAAATATCCCAACCAGATCTAGCTCGCAGGCGTTGGATTAATTGATGCGATCGCGGCTGGTGGAGAAACACAGCCTCAGTTTGGGTTAAACCCTCAATTGTCTGTCGATCTTGCTGCAAATTAATATTTTGGCTATTACCCAAAACTGCCAAAATTCTTACACTTGGATGAGGGTTAAGGATATCTGCGGATAATTCTCGCCGTTCAAAATCGGGCAAACTATAACCAATGCCAACATTGGGATATTGGTTCAGCAAATCCCAAACATGCCAAGGTAATTTCCATAATCGGGTATCTCTTGCCTGAATCAACAAGCGATTATAGTCGGGGTAACGAGCAAATTCTCGATTTAATCGCTCTCGAATCCTTTGCCAACTCGCTTCCTCTGTCGATCGTAGCCATGTTTCCATCATTGATTCAGTGGCAATTACCCATTGACGACAAGCTGCCACATCTTCACTGGTGGCACGATTAGTCACTAAACCTGGTTCAATTTGCCATTCCCCATCATCGCTGGGAGGAGAACTCCGCCTTTCGCCATCCCAGTGATTAAGTCCTTGAAATAATTGTTGCCAACAAATATATAAACTTTCCAGCTCTGGATTGGCTGCTAACCTGCCTTCTAATTCTACTAGAGGAGAACCACGATCTTCCCTAATTTGGAGCAAGACATCAAATCCCAGAGAAAAGTCTCCTTGACCAATTTTGAGAATTGACACTCTACCCATAGTTACTGCTGCTGGTTGATTGAATCAGGCAATAAAATTCTCGATAACCGTAATATTATTCAGGGTAACTTGAACCTGGAAATAAGCACCAGGAGGAGGACTAAAACGTAACTCCAAAGATTTATCTTTACCCTGACCTTGAGAATCGCATCTGGCTATTGCTTCTTGGCGAATTTCTCCTGATTCCCCTAAAACCGTCATTTTGAGATTTCCAGGCAGTTTATCCAGTTTCCCTACTGGTCTTAATTGTAAAAAAACACCTATCCTCTGAGCTGTTTTAGGAGCGATCGCGACAATGAGTGCGATGGCACAATCTGCAAGCTGGATACCTAGATCGACGATCTTACCTTTTCTAATCCCACCCCAAGGATGATTAGGGGCGATCTTACCCAAACTCAAAGCAGCTTGCCAACGAGTTTCTTCCTCTTTTGCTGTTTTTATTAATTCTACCAAGCTTTCAATAGCTTCAGGATAACCAGCACCAATTTCCCCTAACACTCCCGCTGCCTGACGACGAATTTGTTCCGACGAACCTGTTTGGATTAAACGAATTACAGGTGCAATTGTTTCTAAGTTTCTGGCTGAGTTTCTGGTAGTTTTGGTTTCTGTTTGCCCGCGAACTGGAATTGGTTGCATGGGAGTTAAGAGGGATTCTACGGTTGACCAAACTTCCTCAACAGGCTCACTAATATTCTGTAACCATCGTCTGAGATTGATTAGCGATCGAGTAGCATTATCTTGCTCTCGTCGTTCATATAGAGTTTGTCTCCAGCGATCGCTCTCTAGTAGTTTACCCCACTGGGAAAAGGGAACTTCTAATCGCGGAGAATAGGGGGTAGGAGTTCCCAGTTGAGCTATTAGTTGTTCTAGTTGCCGCGTAGTTAGAGAAGGTAAAGATGCTACAATTGGCTTAGATGGTGGACATACTTCCCGAGCGATCCACATTACATTCAGGCTGGCAGTTAAATCTTGACATGCCACAGAGTAAGTCTGCTCCAGGGAGTTTTTGTAACTCTGTTTCAGTTTCTCATAGGTGGTAAAGCCCCTAATCTGCATCCAGCACTCATCACTTTCTAAGTTCATCTGCACTGCCAGATAATAGTCTGCTGCCCAGCTAGGAATATCAACCCATTCCCAGGGAACAACCAATTCGTCCAGGGGATTAGTTTCGCTGGGAATCAAAATTAGTCTAGTTCCTCCTATTTCAATCGCGGTGCCATTGACCACCGACCAAATACTCGGTAAAGCCTGTCGCGCAGGAAATACGGTCGGGATATTTGATTGCAAGTCTGGTTCGGCTGAGAGCCAATCGAGAAAAGTATGCAGACATAGATAGTTAATATAGGCATTTCGGCGAGCAATATCATGGTCATAATGCTGCATATGTTGTTCGGCATCTGCTAGAATCCGAGCAGGTAAAATTAAATACAAGTATTGAGGAAAAGCATCGATTAGTTGATTAAGTTTGAGCATCTTTATTTCTCCTTTGCAGTTTGGGGGTTATGAGCATATTGACGTTCCAACCAGATGGTGATGTAATTTTCGAGATGCTCCAAAACTTCGGTAGTCGAGACAGACAACTCAAACTGCTTTTGAAGCAAACTGGTTAAACTTCTCAGTAAATATCGTTGACATCGCTGATAACGACGCGAAACATTTGCTTGATGAAGGAAAGTTCTTGCAGCAATTTGATTTTGACTCATTCCCCAACTACGAAGACGCAGAATAGTTCGATCGATTTCATCCAGTTGGTCGATTTGGTTGGTAAGTACAGCATCAATTTGTTGTTGTTGGCATTGCCATTCCTCTGATGATTGTTGGTTTTCTAGTCTATTTAAGGGATCTTCTTGACCAGATTTATGAAGATGATAGTCCTCATCAGCATCTAGAGATTCAATGGTTACAGAAGTTTGAATTGCTCTGAGGCAAACAGCAATCAAAGTTTCAAATCTAGCTTTATTTATCTCCTGATTGGTGGCTAAGGATGAACATTCACTAGCAGCATAATGACGCTTGAGATAGTCGAGTGCCTGTTGATATTGAACAGGGGTTGGCTCTAGCCAACGTTTACCTGATTTACTATAAACAGCAAATAAGGAATTCTTAGCAGCTATATAACAGGGTATATAGGAATCAGATACGCCTGTCCTCAGCAATCCTCGCTTTAGTTCACTTTTACTGCTCCTTTTAAGAGCAAACCACATCGAATATTTACCCTGTCCAGTTTGTTGATAAAAAATGTCTCTAATTTTACTAGCCAGCTCTAAACGAAAATACTGCTCTAGACTGTATTTCCCTGGTGCATATCTGCGATAGATATGTGCTACTTGTTCTGGCTCGTAGGCGATACATTTGGCAATATGCAGATAATGTTCCCAAGTATTGGTCGGAAATTGATAATCTTTAAATGCTTTAAATCGATCTTGCACTGCTTGATAAAGAGGTGCTTCTAAATATGCCGCTAAGTGCCATTTGGCTAATTCTCGTTGAGATTCGGCGATTAAATCTTGTTGATAGATTTGTAGCAACTCTTGGATCAGACGCTCGATATTTTGCTCCTCGCACCACTGATGAAATTGCTCATTTTGCCCTTGATATAGTTTAAAGTTGCGCTGGAGTGAAATCTCTGAGCGCCATTGCCATCGATCAATATTTCCCGCAAAATTTTCCACAGGTACTAAAAAAGTAACAAACTGTTCGATAAAGCTACGTCGAGGTACTTGACCGATATATATCTCCTTCATTGCTCATAACTGCGTGAGTGAGTCCTGCTATTAATATATTGGGGTAAAATGCCTGGAATTTATGCTCTTACTAAGATTTACAGAGTACTACATGGAAATCACCACTCTCGTTTGAACAACGTCACAATTTCCAATCAACCCCTTCTCTAGTTGTTCTCGATTGATTCTTAAGTTGGAATCAGGATGTTGGGAAAGTAACTCGCCGATCACGAATCTAAAAACAAAAACAGGATCGAGCCCTGAAATCGAGAAGAAAAGACACGCAGTTTCTTGGAGCTGGAGAAAAATGCTTTATTTAGCCAAAAATATGTTAGAGCGTCAAGTAAATAACATAAAGCCTTTTATTGTGATAACTGGACCGACTAGTGTTGGTAAGACTTTGCAGATTGACAATCTCCTGGCTCATTTCTCCAATGTTGAAATTGTGAACATGGATTCATACCAAGTTTATGCCTTTTTCCGTATTGGTACTGGAAGAGGTGATAGTGATAATTACAGAAGACATCTTTATGGATTTGCCAGTCCGTTTGAGAAAATTTCACCCCAAGAGTATGTTGACAAGGCAATAGCTGTAGCTTGTGAGTTACGCAGCCTTGGCAAAATACCTATTTTTGAAGGAGGCTCTCGTAGTTATTTGCCCGCTCTGTTACAGACAATACCGCTCAAGATTTTTGGACTATATCCACCCCCCAAAGATGGTCAATGGATTGAGAAGAGAATAACTCAGAGAATTCATGATGATTTCCGACGAGGTTTGGAACAGGAAATAAGGCTAGGAGAGGAATTAGGTTACGCAGATACCGAGATCATGCAACATCCCATTCTCTATCGTCCTACCAGAGATTATTTAGCAGGCAAGATAACTAAAGAGGAGGCCATTCAGATTAGTGTCAAAGGACTGCTAGAAATGCATTACGACCAACTGGAAAAGCTCTCACTTCTGCCAATTACTTGGTTACCTGCAGCTGAGGCTCAAACAGCAGATAAACTTCTTGAACTGATACAAGTTGAGTTTTAAGGAAAACCCTAATGAGAAATTGCCTACCTTGCTCCTAAAGTGTATTAATTAAGTACTTACAATGAAATATACAAAGCCAACTGTCGTAATTGTCATGCCAGAATTAGGTTTAACGACAGGGGAAATGCCTCACGTTCGATTTCCTCCTAAAAACTACATGCCTAGTCAAGCATTGTATTTTCTTTACACTGCCTGTAGAAACTTAGGTTACTTTACCCATGTGGTAGATGCTAATTGGAGCAAGGCTCCAACGAGTAGAATCTTGTTTTTTCAACCGAGCAAAATTTTCATTACTACAGCTACACCAACCCTAACTGGAACCTTAAAAATAATTCGTGAATTAAAGCAGGCAGGTTATTCAGGGGAAATTTATGTTGGCGGTCCTCATGTTAGCCTTAACTTTTTGCTCAGGAACTTTTTACTGGCAGATTTAACCGCAGAAGAAGGAGTTACTCTCCTTCCTACGATCAAAAGTACGTCAACCTTTGATTGGGTACCCATTGCTTTTCCAGGGCGATCGCCGTTTGAAGTTTTAGGAATGAATACAGAGGCAGCTAAAGACTATCTCAAAACAGAATTTGAACGGGAAAATGACCGTAAAATGGCAGGCAGACTAGAAGCATATATTTTCTCTTACTTTAAGCCAACCATGGCCTGGATGGAGGAAACCTATTCTGGCTCTCATGTGAAAGAGGAATGGAAGAATCTTCCCATACGCAATAGCATCATTACCTCTATTGGCTGTAGCAAAACCTGCTCTTTTTGTGGAAACCCATATATTTATCGCATTGGCTTCAAAAGCCCGAGAATTGTCCGGGAGATTCTGGAAGAATATGTCGCTCACGGGATCGAGCGCATCTCTGTGCATGATATGTACTTTTTAATGTATAAACCCCATGCTCTTGAGATGATGAAAATTTTCCGCGAGACTGGAGTTCAATACTCCATGCAAACTTGTCTTGATGACTTGACAGAGGAATGGCTAGAAGACTTAAAAGATAGTGGGCTTCAGAAATTTCTGGTGGGGATTGAAAACCCTACCTCTTACACAGTTGGCAAGAAAGTAGAAATTGAAAAGGTGTCGTGGTTGCTCAAAGTAGTCAAGGAAAAAGAGCTGGAGGGAGTAAAATTAAGCTATATTGTGGGTTTGCCTGGGGTGAGCATTGAGAATGATTTTGCTCTATTGCAACATATTATTAGTGAAGTTACCTCCCACGGTCATCCCCTCTATGATTTGCAAGTTAATCTATACACCCCCTATCGTCCTGAACCGAAGATATTATATCTTCCTTATCAAAGGGATCAAGTAGTGGAAGAAAATATGGTTCGCCTCTTAACTAAACTCCCATTTAAGTATTGGGGTAGCTTTCCTGTCGGATTTAATTCTCAAGAGGAATTCAACAGACAAATGATCTTGTGCGATGTAGTTTTTGCTGTAATATATACTGATTTTGTAGCAGAATATTTAGCACGGCGAGAATGTTATATTCAGGAAATTCGCCATCATTATCCCGAACTATATAGCCAACTGCCAACTTATGAGCAAAGTTTGGCTTTGTATCAACAGATAACTCAAACGACTATGAGGACAAAGCTGGTTGCCTGATATAACAGTAAAAGACTAGTTAGGTCACTCTATTCATGAGACCCTAACATCTTGGTTGGTTCGTTTGAGCCATCCCTGAGGAGAAGAGATTTGAAACAAGTCCTTGTTACGATACTTGGGGAACTGGAGCCGATCTGCTCCGAATCATTAAATTTGTCTCACACTGGCTTCAATCATACCAGAAAAAGATGTACGTATCAGTCGAGCCTGACTCCAAAGCTCAGTAATACTAGTTGCTCCTGCCAAATGAATTCCGCTACGGATTCCTTTAACAAGTCGCATAAGCGT
>JAAUYG010258116.1_pt1 | contig 10339 bp, 5 predicted proteins | sample 7278091 | NCBI WGS metagenome assembly JAAUYG01 (sample SAMN14350201, study PRJNA611818) | marine sediment metagenome | isolation source: surface marine sediment (0.6m) | place: French Polynesia: Moorea | collected 2018-08
CCTTCAAGTTGTAAAGTCTGGCCTGATGATTTTATCATGTTTATGTATACTGCATGTACTCATTGCATCGATCCTCATCACATCCACAGTCACCCTCATCCTAAACCCATCAGCCATTTCATTGCAACATCATTGCATGGCTCAAAAGCACGTGTGCTTATGTTTATTGTTATTTTAACATCCATGTAAAATAAATTTTTATCTTATCTTATCTTAACCTGGCGTGCCCTCCTAACCTAGGCGGGGTGCTGTTGCTGGCCGCTCTAGCCGCTGTTGCGGTCTTCCTGCTGCTGCGCCGCCGTCGCCGCCGCCGTAAAGCGTCGTTATCTGGCCTGAACGGGCAGCTGGCACTCCGGCAACTCTCCAATAACTACAATCAGGATGGCCCTGATTTGGTAAGAAGCGTGATATTAGAATCAGTGATGGGTTGGCGTTTTTCAGCTTTGCATTAATCAGGCTAATTGGTTTAATTGGTTATATTTTTTTTTCGGTTTTCCCGCGTGGCTTTGGTTGTATTGCATTCTCTGTCATGGTATTAACTCACACCTTTTATAGTTCAAAAGTTTTGACTCTTGATAATGTCTTGCCAAAATTTACGAGTGCCAAAACATACGGATGGGCAATTCTTCTCTGCGTTGATTCAACAAAAGTTGACTATATAGTATTACCTTATTTTTTCCTCTGTTCAAGCAACTCCTCATAAATCAAAATTTACCTGAAGCAATCATATTTGACGGATACTATTATGACAATTGGAATATTTTCTTCCATCATGTAGTACGTTTTCTTCAGCTTAGCAATAGTACTAGAAATTATTTCACTAACCCAAAGGCATTTAGAGTTCTTCTATGGACTTACCGACCACAGGGATGATGCACTGAGTCCCTGCTTTCTTGTCTCCTGTCTCTTTTTCTGCGCAAGAGAAAAACGCAGGGGACCAGTCATGAACCCCTTAATTGGTGATCAAAGATTCTAAGTTCTATTCTAGCTGTTAACCTTCGAGAAGACACAACCGTCTTCCGCAAACTCGGACGGTCTCGGTGCAAAAAGACCTACATATACACTACGCATAAAAAAGATTAAGGATATATTTTGAAATTTTCTAGATGTTTTGTGCTGTTTCGTGAATTTGCCTTAATTTTAGTTTTTAAATCCAGCTATTGACAAATATCCTTAACTTTTTTTGTGTGTAGTGTATATGTTCGCTCGTACCCCGTCCAGGTGAACGCCACAGCCGCAGTGAGCCGTCCTGCCCTGACCGGCGGAGACGAGGACATCTACGCCTATGGTGACAGTAATCCTGACCCGGTCTGGACGCCCTCCGGCGAGACAGTCGTGTTCCGGGAGAAAATTACATCGGGACATTTCGCAGAGATCCGGAAAGCTGAACTCGTCAACAAAAGCAATGAGACGACGACAGTGGTGGCCAAGGCACTAAAACGTGGGGATTACATTACGTAGTGTTTTATTAATTTTTTGTTTTGTTTTAGACTTGTATGTGTTTAATACTTCCCAAACCAAAAGACTTGGTTATCATGTTCTATTCACACCAAAAACCGCTAGTTCTCTTGTAGTCCCAATCCTAGTGTTTGTATTAAGTTGACCTCTATGTTGTAGTACAGCCAGATTGATCTCAGGGGAAACTATATGACGTATATAAACGATACAACGTATTACATTGCCACAAATAGACCGATGAGTGGCTCTGCATCATCTAGGCCCATCGACACAGGTTTAAGTATAGTTGCTAATTTTGCTATACCTATATGACCTCTGCGTAGACATAAAAAGATAAAAGGTATATTCCTACAAATACAGGTCCAACGACGAGAGTGCTAATTTTGCTACACCTATATGACCTTTTTAAGTCGAATAAAAAGATGAAAGGTATATTCCTACAAATATAGGGCCAAAGACGAGAGACACGACATTGGTCACTGTTGGTATCATTAGTGACCGTACTTATGACACTAAAATATCATGTCTTTTCCGCCTCTCACTACAGATTTTCAGTGTGTATGCTGTGAAAGGAAAGTTAGTTACCGACTACCTTAAAAAATGTTATTCAATTGTGAAACGGTGTTTCTGTTAAGTACATGTACATGTATAACCCCAGTGTAACTTAGGCTGTTTTTTGGTCTCCCAGCTGGCACCCACAACGAGGACAACGTCCTCACAATGAAGGCCAAGATGAATTTCCTTGCATATCAGGTCGCACCGCACGTCAATCTGGTCACGTTTATAGGAGCGGTGACAGACGGTAGGTAAAGCACAGCCTGGGGAACGAATGCAAAGAAAGGGGGATGGGGGAAGGGACTGGGGAGCAAATGCAAGGAGGGAGGGAGCTAGAGACTGAGGAGCGAATGTAAAGAGGGAGAAAGGAAAGAAATGAGGAGCAAATACAAAGCAGGAAGGAACGAGGAAAGGAAGGAAGGAAAGAAGGAAGGGAAGAGGGAAATAATTTAAAGGAAGATGGACGGAAGAAAGTAAAAAACTTCAAAGAAAGAAATCATCTGGGCAGAGATAGCAATCCCTTGGGTTTTAAACGAATAGCCAACGAAAATTGTTCAACGAAACATCCACGTCGTGGCATTTGCAACCAAAAATGCACTTTGTATTAAAGTTTCTACTGGCAGAAATACATTTTCTGTGCCTTTAAAATTAACATTCAACCAGGAAGTATATGTATACGGAAATGTATCTGCCCGTGTAGTGTATGACAAAACGTCCACTGTAATATCGGGCCAATACTGTTGTGGCATTTACTATTGGGCCTTCCCGGCTCGGAGTCAGTATAATGGTTTGAGTCAGTAATTCATTTCTGCTCACCTGTGACAGACTTGAATCGGTGGGATGCCCAAAAATAAAGAAAAGGGAAAAGCAAAGAAAAAAATGCCAGCACAGATCGTTCGGACCAGGTTAAGGCCGGTAAAGACCGGTCCAAATGAACTTAAGTTGTTTTTGCCCTTATATTCTAGCCAAACATACTATGCCATACTATTTCTGTACACGTACAGGGCCGTTTTCTCCACTGTACCTGATGGAATACTGTGAACACCGTCTGAAGGACTGGATCAAATCGGCCGGATACGGAAGTGACGTCACTTCGAATATGGTTCGCTTCTGCGCTGATATAGCACGTGGTATGGAGCACCTGCACGAACATGGGGTAAGGCTGAAACCGAAGTACACGTACAGTACATGTATTAAGGCAAACATGCTTTGCTAAAAATAAAAGTAAAAAGACTTGTGGAAGGAGAAATCTTACAACAAACGACTTGAGACAACACACTACGTGGGATACATGCCAAATATTGTACACTCATTTAAGAGTCTTTCTGCTTTTTGTTCGCAGATCGTACACCGTCGTCTTGGAGCCCGCAACGTCTTGCTGCGCCATTTACCAGACCACAGACTCGTGGCAAAGTTGATTGGCTACGGACCAATGAAAAGTGACCAATCAGTGACTGGGGATGAAGGGGTCAGTGTGGCATACTTGCATGAATAATACTCTCTTCAGCATCCTTCCCAGGATCCAACACTCGCGATCTTGGACTCTTCTGTACATGTAGCCATCGTTGGACACTTCGTCATTTTCCCGAAGTTAATCGGAAATGCAACTACTTTCGGCAGAAGCTGCCGCAATAGATAGATTTATTTCACAATGTAAGTGTGTACATTATACAGTGATAAAGAGTTACAATTCAGTTTCAGATAAAGTAGCTTACATACTGAGGTGTTTCTTCTGAGCCATTGGCTGTAAACCATCTAAACATAAATACTAAATATAACAATTTCTGGGGATAGCCGAAGGGCCCCAATCTGTTTTGGCGCGAATATGAATAACCGTTGGATGTCACTAGGGACAATTTCCGGAAATCCTGGAGATTTTGACGAATTATGTTTCTGCAACATAAATTAAATACGCAATACTTGCGGTAGAATACGCACAGTAGACGCCTGTCAAAACAGGCCTTAGGAAGATTTCAATACCGCGAGTGTTGGACTCTGAGAAGGGTGGCTCTCCAGTTTGAGTAGCTTTTTATAGAGAGATACTCTGCGCATGTAGTTTGGGTTGAATTTCTAAGTTGTTCTTGACGTTAGAAACAGTCTCTTTTTGTTCCAATATTCTGATTGGATAACCTCCGAACTACTTCTCATCACTGCAAAGTTTACACAGGCAGGACTACAATGATAATTTAAAAGTCATTCATGCTACGTATCTTGAAATAGGATCATCGGTAGGGAGCTCTGCACTCCATCGCCTTACAGTGCATAAATGCCAAACAGATAACTGGTGCATGGCTTAATTGTTCCTTGTATTCTGTCAACAGCAAACACCGTAATTCTGATTTATTTTTTATGTGACAGAAGGGTGACAGAGCACCCGTGAAGTGGCTGTCTCCAGAACAAGTCAGTATCGCTAGCGGCGAGAAAAGAGAATACACGCCAGCCACGGATGTTTGGGCGTACGGTATTACTGTGTGGGAAATGTTTTCCAGAGGTACGAACCAGAATGATAACATGTAGATATATCTGAACTCAGCTCTGTACATCCTCTTCTTTTGGCTTCATCCTCCATTACCTTGTTTCATTTTAATGTAATAACTTAGAGAATCGGATAGGGTGGGTGGGTGAATCAGGCTTATAGTCGGCTTTCAACCACTCATGGTCATATCACCGACTGCAGAATCGGGATAGGAATCTAACCCAAGACTCCATGGACATTACCGAAATCTAACCAAAACAAACGGATTGACTCCAACTCACGATCTCGTGGTTTAGAATTTATAAATCTCCTGATATTTGCTATGTCATTTATACAATTTTTAATACACTGTAATTTTATTTTGGATGACAGATAAGACCCCTTACAGTGACAAAGAAGCCAGCAACACCACTGACCTGAAGGTTCTACTGGATAGCGGTTACAGGATGGATCGGCCGTCTGACTGCCCGCCTGCTATGTGCGTATTTACCCCCCAAATATTTAGTCTAGATCTTAACAATTACAATTGTTATGTGTCTGAGGGGTGTCAAATAAAAACACAATTTTTAAGTTGCTGTAATCGACATTTATATGTGGAATTGGATGGAGTAATGGATGGAAAGGTTTGCTTTATATCCCTCTATCCACCCCGACTGAGTTTCTTTACATAAGAATAAACAGTGAATAGAGAAGGAAATTTGTATTTGTTCCTATTGCCACTTCTAAGCGAATAAAGTTAAGCATTACATCCTGTCTTTACCCTGAGTACTAGTGTATTTTCTGTATCATAATCACATCCTATTCTAGGTATGACCAGGTGATATGGGCCTCCTGGAGCACCAATCCAGACGATCGTCCTAGCTTTCAAGAGATACGGCGACAGCTCCAGAAGATGTTTCCAGAACTGCGAATCGACGAAAGTGACTACGAGGACTTGTATGACTACATCCGGACAGATGGGGAGGGGGCTACCTGTGCTACCACCTGTGACACCGAGGATGACAGCAGGGGGCGCTACGCTTATGCAGCCACTGAGGCACAGAAATGCTGAGTCCTTCATTCACTTGTGCGATATGATCGCCTCAGGAATAATAGTCAATCTGTAACTTCCTGATCACCTCGCTTCGTGGACTGGACAAACATATTGAGTTTGGTGCCGAAAACGGATACTAGATGCCACACATTTATTTAAACGAGAGATGTTTCGATGTGGTGCCAAGTAACTTTCATGCTTTAGGGCCTACTTGTATTTGTTATGACCATTGTTTTATATGCTCCAGCAGATTATAAGTATTATACATGCCACAACTACTAGCAATAGTAAAAGCACAGTGTAATACTAAAGGCCATATTCGCAATCGTTCTGTTTACCCGGCGTGATATCCTTCGTTCAAAACGCTAGAGTGCATTACTATCTGCATGATCCCCTTGCATTTAGTCTGCATTTGGCAGTAACAGGTAATAACTTTGCGGCAGAATTACATTATAACATCCTCCTCCCCCTTGTTTTCTTTTCTCGCGCTGCAGTACAGTTTATGCAGAGTGCTGAAAGTCTAAAGCTGCCAGTTACAGTTGCTGGATGCAAACATCCGATTAGTCACAAGAGTACAAATAGTTAACTTCGTATGGAGACAGTAGAGATATTTTTGTGTCACATATTTTGTTATAAAACAAGCTAAACAAACTACATGCCGTTTTAGTACGATTAGAGACATTTATTTTCAGTTATCAAAAGTTTATTGTAATACTGAGATCTTAAAGAGAAACAGGCGAAAAAAAGTACATGTATGTGCAAAGTAAGTCGCGGAACGAAATTAATAAGACTATTCATCGAACGAATGCATTATCGGCCGAAAAGGTGCTGCATTTGTTGGCAAAGTCTAAACGCTAAATAATAGGTTGAAAACACATTGCTTTTAAATGTGTTTTTCAAAACGAAATTTCACTGACAGGGTTTTCGAGCAAAAAAAAAAACACCCATTGTGTGTGCTACTACCATTTTGAGTGATAGTGTATAAGGTAAATATATTGTCGGGCCACACGACGGTCATTCTGATCATGAGGGCTTTGATCTGTTAATTGTTCATATATACACTACACAAAAAAGTTAAGGATATTAAATATCCTTAACTTTTTTGCAGTGTACCTATATATACAATCAAAAATTTAAAAAATTAACAGATTCGAGCGCTCGTGATTCTGAGCGGACTTTGCCATGTATCCGCGTTAGCTACGTTGTTCCGTGCTGTGCACATTAGAGGCTATGGTTTACGACAATGTACGACGATATATTTCTTTCGATCACATGAATTTTCATTTGGGCATTGCGTCACACTTGTGTAATTTTCATAGTGAAGATCAATGTTTCGTCGTTGCAAACGTATTTACTGTATATGTATATACATGTGCAAAATGTTTTAACCGAAGTAGTACGTTATGCATTGTGATTGTATCTAATAGCATCCAAGATAATAGGCCCAAATGTCATAAAGGGTATATATTGGACGTTTAGGGCTTCATCCATGCCCATATAGAGTTATTCACCGTATTTCTTCGGTGTTCGACACATCTGCTTTCTCTATCTGCTTGTGTGTGAAGCTTAATGTCAATGTCGAGCGTCTGGGTACTAGTCTGGTGCACTACAGATTTACCAATTTGTGCAAACACGTCATTGATGCTATAAAGATACAATCAAACGGAAGTGAGTTTATTTTGTCACTGCTCGATTTAGACCCTACACGGACTTCGGTGCACTTGTTTCAAAATGTCCTGTAACTCAAAAGTGTTTGGTCGCAGAGCGAAATGGAGCAAAAGTTTGACTCAGGGGACACTTGCAACACAAATATGGCCTAATATTGACCTTGTAGTTCCATAAACATGACAAAGTCACGTTAACGTTGGTGTCGTTTACGTGCAGTTGTCTCAAAATGGCCTGTAACTCGAAATATGTTGGCCACAGAGTGAACTGAACTAAATTTGTGACTCTGCAACACCAGTACAACATATATATGAGATATCTTTCACGCTGTAGGGTTCGAGGCCGTTTGAAGCTCAATCGGTGAACTTACATGAAAACTGCCCCCTAACTCGAAAACATTCCTCTTACATGTAGGGTGAAACAATCTGAAATTTTTCAGTTTGGTGACACGAAAAATGATTTCTCCACTAGAAATGTGAATTCTTCTATCCATTTGGCGGTGACTATTAGGTATTTCCGAAACAGTGGTAATTAAAATAGAATACATCTGTAACTTCTGATATATCGTTTAATGGACATATCTGATTTTTTTTTAAAAAAAAGTTTTATTTTCTTTCTCTTGAAATTAATCTTTTTCAGCACCTTGATCAATAAGTCACTTCCGTTCTGTGGGAATTATTGTAATAATGCTATTGTATACGGGGTTTTATCGCATTGACGTGGACTATGAAAGGGTAAGCGCTTTATTTTCCTTTCAACAAAGATCTCCCTTTGATCTTACGTTTACCAACGTTATACAACCGTGGGAGTCCACAGTAACATGGTTCAATTGGGTCACCATCAACAGCTTGTTTATCCAAATCAATTCTTCTCCTATGTAAATGGGTGCCCGTTCTACTGTGAACAGTAATTCGTTCAACTCTGTATAGCTTGTGCAGAAAACATTGTGAGCCGCTTTCTATATTCAGGTGAATATTTATACAGTAAAATTGTGGTGAGTCAAGCCCAGAGTTTCAAAGCGAGCGTGGTCTCCATTTGCTGTTTTTATTATCAAGAAATTGCTTTTATAGCTTTTTGAGCCTGGTCTCATTTCATTTTCAAGTACTTTCCAGGCCTGGAACTTGTCACAGCAAAAAGTAAGTACATTGTAGGATTTCAAGGATGCATAAGAACCTTGTCCGATGTGATCCGCTGCCAGGCTGGCAGGAATGACGACAGTCTGCTGCCCACAGGGAAGTCGCCTACACGTGTACCTTGGCCTGTACCAAATGGAGCCCACAGCAGTTCGGGTAGGCCTCAAAAGGCTACCCGCCCACCCATTCCTTCGTGTCTGAAAGGGTTGTGAATCATCACAGCCTTCGAGTAAGGCATCCAGTACCAGAGACCCCCGTTCCCCTGCCTGGCATCCAACCGAGCCTAGAGGTACTTAGAGGTCTGAAGGTATGGTAGGAGGTAACCCCTTGACCGCGACCACTGGCTTGGATTGGGTGAGGGTGGGGACACCCTCACCCAATCCAAGCGAGCCTCAGTCGCTGAGGCTCGCAGCTAGACCATCAAGGGGCTGGTGGCCTGGGTCTCGACTTTCAATCAATCGGCACCAAGCGTCTGACTTGGTGGTCCCCATTCTTTGGGGGATTTTTTATACTGAACATAAGTAACCATCGAACAGAGGAGTTAGTACCATTAAAGGGGTTGAGCAAGAGCATGGACATCAGGCCTGTCAGCTTCAAAAGGCCAACAAAACCATGCGATGGCAGGTAGCTCTCGCAACAGATCAAGCGGAAATCCTGGGCAGTAGAAATCTTACATGTAAGCGCATTCAGGACAGGGACACCACTGCTCCATGATTCCAGATAGAAGCCTAATGCTGTCGAGGGTTATCCAAGAAAGTGCTCAAGATGCCAGGTGGCCATTGAGGACTCCAGTAACGTATCCAACACCTTCTCAAGATCAGGATTCAATGTCATCCTCGAACTTCAAGGCACCAACAAAAAAGTACTTTAAATAACACGTTAAAACAAGATGTCCAACCAGCAGTCCTCACGGCGATAGAGAGCCCCAAGAATGCCTGGCACAACTGGAAAAGGACCGGCTTTGCAGCTTACTAGGTAAATCCTATGTGTGGCAGTCTCATCTGACTAGACTTTGGAGTGTGAAGTTGAGTATAAAATCGCAGACACCCAAATCTCCAGGTGTCGGGACAAACTGGGGTACCGGTAGTTTATGAATTTTCCCGACTCAGACAAGGCCTTATATAGTTACAACATTGCGAAGTTCAGGTCCTTACATTAAGCATCGTCTAGCATAGAATGCAGCAGTAGCCAGAAAACAGGCGTTTACCACCTTAAACGGCGAAATCCCACCAATCTCGATTCAATAACGATCTCCCACCGTTTATGAAGCGGGCCCCAGCACACATGCCCCGCCCTCGTGTGCACGACTCGACAAAAATGTCGATACCCTGCAAAGACAAAGACCATGATCAAAGTGGTGGTCAGCTAAGCATGGCCTCCTACACCCACGCAATAGGCAGGTCACAAGAACTGGTCGACAAAGACTCAATTCATTATAGCAACCGACAGAGAGGAAGGAGAGACCAGCCAGCGAGGAAAGAACGTGTCATATGGGACGTAAACTTCGCTACGTTATGTGGAAGATAATGCACGGTCACCCTGCCCGATATAAGACTTATCACGCCCAGCGCAGGCATTATGGTGGCCGGCATTATCTCACATACATACCGAATCTTGTAACAGCAATGCCCGACTGAAACACCCCTAAAATCAAGTAGACAGGTCCTGTATCGTCATCTAGAGAGGTTTATGGGAAATCGACTCTTCCATGCAAATGACTGATTGTTGCATAAATTATCCACGCTCTGAGAAATTCGAGTTGTGTATTATGTCTTGAGTCTGTTTTACAGAGTGCTGATTGCTTGATTAATGCTCACTATTTCGATATGTTTCACATCTTTGGCAAGTGCACTTTAGTCTCGCGCACGTGGTCATTTTGACAGCATTTTACAAATGCATTGTGCCATAGGGCTATGTTTTGACATTGGATAACATCCGTTTTGAAACCATTGATAACTTTTGGATACAAGATATCAAATTGCTGATGTCAACACAGAAAAAGTAATAAGAGTACATGGC
>JAAUYG010167277.1_pt1 | contig 10338 bp, 5 predicted proteins | sample 7278091 | NCBI WGS metagenome assembly JAAUYG01 (sample SAMN14350201, study PRJNA611818) | marine sediment metagenome | isolation source: surface marine sediment (0.6m) | place: French Polynesia: Moorea | collected 2018-08
GATGATATCGAGTACATATGAACTAATAAGTATTACATAGTGATCATAACGACCTATATGATCAATGCAAGTCTTAGCTTGTTACAACTGACAGATTGGCAGTAACATTTGGCTCTCACAGGTTTTGACTGAACATAACGTGTAGTATATAAGCCAAATTGATAAGAGAATGTATTGTAAAATAAGCTTCATATGGAGATAGACAGTATCATAGATAACAACATGCATGATGTGTTTGACTAATTTGCAGTGATTTATGTCGCTCGGCACACCTCAGCTGATTTTGAGGCTAGCCTCAGTTGTGTAACGACAAGAACCGTCCGTTCGTTGAACTACAAAGTGGCACCCTCCAGGGCTGGGCACCCTCCATGTAGTCTTAGACATCGTTTCCTGTTTCTTACTGACGTCTGCTTTGCGACATATTTACAGTTAAGAATCTTCCTATTTGAAAGTTTTTTATAGTTTCGATCACTAAGACGTTTTAGGACATATTTTGCATATATAGACTGACTCCTTTGACTGACTCATTTATTGCTACGCTCAACAGATGAGCATTTTGCAAGGACTACAACTACAAACATAATACTGGTATATGTAGACGTAAAAATTACATTAGCTATCATGTATTTCCTAACAATGTACATGTAGTACTATGTATGAATACAATGGTGTTCAGACCTCGGGGTGTCTTAACATAATTATATCAGACCTCTAATTTTGACTGTGAGGCACAGGAAACTTGATAAAAGAGTAAATATTTCATAGTCATCAGTTTTCACCAGAAAGTCATTTTTTTCTTTATCTGGAGCATTACTCAGTTCAGGAAGATTTCATATAGAGATGTAAGAAATTCTGCACGTTCTACCTTATATTTGTCACACCTTAGTACAAAATGTTCTAGCTTCATCCTCTATTTCCTTGTCACAGCAATGTTTACAGATACGATTTTCAAAATCAGTTTTCCTGTTTACATTGTATCGTAAAGTTTCTATCTGAAGGCTATGCACTAAACATCTTATTTTTGTTATTATCTATCTTTTATGATAGTTTTTATCAAAATCTAGATAAATTTTGTATGTAAACTTTTGTTTAAATCGAGAGTGTGTTCGAAGTTTGTTTCCTTGTCAGACTAGGTCATTTTTAGTGGTTCTCTCCATTTTGCTTCAAAAATATCTTCATCTTGTCTAGAGATTTTGATGTTATCGGAGTATTGATACCAGATTCATACTGATTATGGTTAAAAATGTGTAGTTTGTCTTTTGCAGGTTCCTATATTTTTAAAAGCCATGAGTTTTTTTTATTATTTTTCATCATTTCTACATTGCAAAGATATGCATCTTCCATTATGGTCTTTTCCATATCTGCTAACCTTAGCCAATATTTAATTTAATACTTAGTATTAGTATATGAATTATTATTGGATATCTTCCAAGTTCCCCTCTTGTGGCGATGTTGCTAGATTTCTTATGTATGCCTAACAGTGATTTGCAGAAACGTAGTTCCAACTTTCCAAAAGGAGCTTTGTCAAACAATTCGTAATTGGTTGTCTCTTCAAACATTTTAATATATTAATAAAACAGGGTCCCCACACTTCACACCCATATATACATATGGGCCTAATGGCAGTGTCGAAGAGATGTAATGCTACTCTAGGAGCTATATATACCTGTTTGTTGAATTACACTTCTCAATTAGAACATTGCTTTAGTAGCTTTCTTTGGAGGGTGTCAATTGCACCTCCAAAAGATCCGTTTGTGCAGAGCTCAGTTCCTAAGTATGTATGGCTTTTAACAATTTCCAATGGTTCCTTGTCAAAAGAAAATACCTTTTTTGTATTCTCCCAGACTTGTTGAAAATCATTACTTTGTTGTTTTTTTTCGGCATTCAATTGTAATTCCCATTTCTTGCAGATTTCTGGAATTTAGCAATTAGTGGCTATACGTGGTATTCGTAGCCTGTGTGGAATAGTAGCATAACATAGTAAAGACTACAGAATCGTAGCTAGCTATGTAGCAAAACAAATGCACCACATAGTAATGAAAAATAAGACATATGACACCAGAAATGATAAATGACTCATACCCAGCTTTACCACACAGTGCAGCTGCAAATATGTTTTCATAAAGGTCCTGCAGTGTAATTGACCATGTTTTCCTGAAGATATAACACAAAGGCAAACCATATGGAACAATTCACAATGTTTCATCGTACAACACTAGAAAGGATAACTGACCCATACTCACCTCTACCACACAGTGCAGCTGCAAATATGTTTTCCTAAAGGTCCAGTACTAATGTGATTGGCTCTCTTCCTGAAAATATAACACAAAGGCCAAGACCTGTTTTCCAATATTGTAATCTTTTAAAAATCTGGCCCTGTGATATGTATTTATTGATTCTAATAGCAGATGCAATGAGTTGCTTGAGAAAGATGATAACCCACGGATATACATCTATATATTGAGATGTATATTATATATTGTAGAGAAATGCCTTGAAATGTCCAATGTACCTAAAAGGAATCTGCATTTGCAGTCAACACAGGGAGTAATAGCAGAAAGTTGAAGGTACAGCTTAAATGTAACTCTAAATAGGGTATAACTATGTTTGGCATCAAGATTGTATATAGTCTCTACAACAGGATAGATAAAAAGTTAAAGCTTGCTGCAAAGTTTAATGAATGGTCCTTGGAGTGTGCATGTTCCTTCTGAGGTTCCCTGAAAACCCTGTAAAATTCTATGTATATTTATGTTCATCATTTTGTATGTCTTTCACCTTCGTGTCTAAGAATGTCATTTTATCAGATTATATACTTTTACTTACTTTATACTTGCACGTATAGCCAAGGTTATGACGGTAATATGTGTATTATGCATTCAGCGTTTTACATGTACTTACAGCATGATTCAAATGGGCTCATTACAAAACTTTAAAATTACGACTGACACACCTGCTATGTAAATGCAAAGGGTGAAGATGCCGGCATGAGATGCTTCACTAGGCTGCGTAGCTATAGAGATATAGAGATTCGAACTTGTGACTCTAATCTGCGGCTGAAAGCTTTAACCGTTCAGATAACATAGTAAAGACTAAAGAGTCCTAGTAAGAGTCTAAGCTAGCTAGGTAGCAAAAAGAAGGAACCACGTAATGAAAAATAAGAGATATAACACTAGAAATGATAACTGACCCATACCCGGCCAGCTCTATCACATAGTGCAGCTGCAAATATGTTTTCATAAAGGTCCTTCAGTGTAATCGGCCATGTCTTCCTGAAGATATAACACAAAGGCAAACCATGGAACAATTCTTTCATCGTACAACACTAGAAATGACAACTGACCCATACCCAGCTCTATATTTAGTGCAGCTGCAAATGTTTTCCTAAAGGTCCAACGTAATTGGTTATGCCTTCCTAAAGATATAACACAAAGGCAAACCATGGAACAATTCAGGATGTCTGATCGTAATTATATTGTTGCTATGTTATCTACCAAGGTTTGGAAGTACATCATGTGATATCATAAAGCTAATAATTGAATTTGGTGAAATAATATAAATTACCGGGTGCGCAGTTGCATTTGGCTGCTACACCAGCTGCAAACATAATTTTTGCGTTGTATATGCGAATATCCGTTATAAATGAATAGATTTTTACAGTCTACCTGCTATCAAGTGTGGCATTGGGACTGCCACAACTGAACATATATGGATCTGCTTTTCATAGACGAAAAAGGATCTGTTGCATACAGTACAGTTGGGAAATATGACAACTACTGCCAGTGCTGATACAACTACGATTAGCATGATTGGACATATCACTACAGTCATGCGCTAGATCTCAGTCAACAGGTTACATTTTCATATACCTGTCCTTTAAGTTGAATAGTTGTGCTACCAAACTTTGGGTAGAATCAAAGCCACAAAAACGATGGCTACCCATGCACCTGCCAGATGTACATGTATATGAAATAATGATATGCACCTGCAGCGAACCTACATTGTGTTTCAAGTCATTCAATATTATAAGTGTCAAAAGCAGTTGAGCGTAATTTCTGTAAACATGTAAGTTACATATTTCTTGACCGTGGAAAAAGGCGAAAGGAATGAAGTGATACAATATGTAAAGAAATAAATGAAAAACTTACCGAAGTAGTAAAAAATATGAATGCATGTTAAGAACAAAACAAAATGTATTTTTAGAGGATCATAAACCTTATCAGTGGCTTTAGCAAGAGAGGTTGAGACAGAGGGCAAGTACTTTTTTTCTTAACCAACACCAGCTTTTAGCCATGATAGGTAAGAAGGTGAAAAATAGAATTCCTTAACGAATGCTGATTGGCGCTTCTTTCCTAAAGTAGTTAAACGTTCAAGGGTAACCAATGCAACTCCGTGGACAGGGATTATATACACATTTTTTTTCTACTAGGACAGCATCGGTGTCGGCAATTCAACCTCGGATAAGAAAGGTTCGTCTACATTAGGAAAGGCATGATGGAATATCTATAGAAATTCTTTGAAGGGACTCGGCCTATTTAGCGACAAAGTGAGTGCGGGCCGGAGATAATACAGAGTCCTTTTCAAAGAAGAATCTCGAAAAAAACGAATAGGGTTACCGGCTTCTGACAGCAGAAGTGAGCTTTGATCGAAGAGGATCTCTGCCATAGTAGACTTGTGGAACGAGGGTCGTGGCCTCAGCGTCAGAGAATGCAATAGGCAAGGCAGTCGTTTCTCAACGACGTTCCTATAGTCTATATGGGCCACTGTCCCAGTCCAGACTTGTATTCGAATGATATATTAGCAAAGAGGTTTTTAATTATAGATCAGGTATTGAGGGCAACCCAAGCGTAATCACTATCGAGATAACCAAAAGCAATGGCAGAATGATTGTGCTGTTATTGAAATTATAAAATGCGGAATAGAATTCTGCAACCGACACTTAATGAGGGTGGGAGCTGCTTTAATATAGAAAGAACTATAGAACGCGTCCTCACTCGCGTTCGGTACGTAAAATACGAATGCCGCGTATATCGCCACATCCTCTATTCAATCATTAGTTAATAGGATTTCTTGTATCACCGACAATTTCGACATCAAGAACAGCGCCTAAATTCATTACGGACGTTCGTCTGCTGGTAGTAAATCTAATTCACCGTCAGCATAATGGCAATTGATTGCAGATGCCGTGATGCCCGCGCCAACTGGGTCCGTTCGACTTTGTAGCATCACCCTTTGTTCACTGTGGGGGTGGCTGAGCAGTGAGAATGACACATAGACATCGCGGTGTGCCTGACCCCACGCTGCCATTGTCTGTGGAGAAGTTAATGTCAATTGTTTCCCCGTTAATACGATTTCCACGGGGCAGCTGGGGGTAAGTAAGGGGTGTAGACCTCGCGGGCGGATTAAGAACAAATGGGAAAAAGTTGCCAGTTACGAAAAAGTCATTACTGCAATAAATGTTCTGAGCTGCAAATGGACCTGCTCTGGTTTTTGTTATATGGGAATCAGCAAGACTATATAAGTCTACTACATGTATAGGGATATCGTGCTAGATTTGCGTACACATGTACTCAAATCTAACACTACAACCCTCTGTATACCTTAATTTAAATACATATAGTAACTGTCCATGACGCTACCCTAATCGAATAGGCGACATCAGAAGGACATGTACATGTAGCATTTCGAGGCTTGCCCACGTGCATGTACATGTAGACTTTGCTACGGTCGATGTTACCAGGGGAGACCCATAGCATGCAAATCGTGTATTGGTGAAAATATAGTATGAACATTTAGTACGTTTCGATAAAAAAGATCCACACGCACTGCCCAGGAAATGTGTAGCTTTTACAACAGACTGCGTTCTGTTTTGACTTTATACATGTAATTAATACTGGTAGTATGTGCACCAATGAAGATGAAGCGATTCGGTAGGATAGACTTAACGCTGAAAGACTGCATAATCCTCAAAGATGGGACTAAGTCAATCTCGTCGAATAAAGTAATGATATTCCAACACCGTTATTTTCGATTTAGATAGGTTGCTAAAACAGGCTTCTCATGCACATAGCAATTAAACGGGCCTCCGGTTAAAGAGGGAAAATTATATATTCGTTGTTTGGTTGTGCACGTTGGATAGATCTTCAACTGTTTACAACTTTATTAAACTATTATAAATTTTCATTGTTCTTTTTTGTTTCTGCATGGTGACTGCTGTTTTTGGGTGATTCACTGACACAACATTTCAACGTGAGTTATTTTTGTGTCTGTTAAAAGTAGCATCGTTTAAATCTTTCACAGACATTTTGTTCTGGAAGTTGACGACCACAAAGGGCCGGAGCGGTCGACCATGAAGCTATAACTGTAACAGACGAGGTCCATATTCCTGTCAGCTTCTCATCCGAATCTTTCCAGTACTGACTGGCATTCTAGCGCGACCCACAAAACATCCCACATCGGAGACTCGAGCGACCCTTGAGTGGCCGTTTAGACTATGGCGTTACGGATAGCACGTTTCCGCTTGAAAGACGCACGCTTTCCCGTCTATTTTCCCGTCCCATGGGATGAAGGACACTTCATGAATTGGTTTTAGATGTCATCGACCGTCCATACTTTAAGTGCAAAAGAAAGTAAGTTCGAACACATCGGGCGTACAGCCCGGAAGTAATACGTCTAACCATATATGCGTGTCCCATACATGTACATTTCAAAAGTCGCGGACAAGAAACTTACATGTATCAAACGAAGTTGGATCTGTTCAGAGGTATTGAAAGTTACTTGACATTGGCTTACGTTTTTCTTGAATGATATATTATATTTGCGACCTAAACTTGGCACAAATTGGAGACTTCCATTCCTTGAAGTAATGTTCCAACCTTTCGCGCGTGGGAGATTACTGCACCTTTGACGCACTAGCTTAAAATTGCCTATCCCACTTTAATGGTTCCGTTATGGCGCTGGCTCGCTGATGGCCACTGAAATAAGAACCGTGCCCTTTTACGTACTGCGCTCCTCTGCGCTCTAGAAATAGAGTTACGGGGCATCCACCGTTACCCCGAATCTCTCGCTATGTCAGTTTATAGAGGTAATATACAGGCCACGTGGGCTACACGCCTGTCACATGGCTGCCACGGGGCGTGAATCTGCCGCCTCCGTGGAAAGATCAATATTCAATCATACCACCCCGGAATAGGGCAAGTGGGAAGCTTTCGAGCTGGATTTCGCAGTTATGTTCTCCCAAACGACCCCGTTACTCATCAGAAGTAATTTAATTTTCCACATGAGGGTAACCGTTCAGAGGTACAGGGAGATTCACACAAATTACTGTTAGCCGGGGCGACTGTCCCACGATAAAGTACCTCCAAAGTGGTCGGCTGACAAAGCTCTTCTCAGGGGCCCAGGGCAATGGAGTGACCTTTCTCTATTGGCAGTCCTATCGCATTACACAGTGACCCGGGAACTGTGGATGATACATTAATTCCATGGGATTAACTCCTATATTTTCTACTGAAAGGAACATGCCAAAGGATGCCTAAAAATCTTGAATAAATAGATCGTCCTAAACACGTTGATTCTCAAGCAACAACCTGTGTTGAGCACAAATTTATCACAATTTATAATAATAGTAGTGGATTCTTTGTTTTGTTTGGGGTTTTTCTCTGAATGTCTAAACCTCAATTTTTCTTGCAACCATCGATAATTAATTAACGTGAAATCGGTATTTAAAATTTTTAAAATGTGTCAGTTTGTTTGTGAACCAACCAACAAGAGTGACTCGAACAAAAGCAGCCAAGTAATAAGAATATCAAATGGTTCAAGTTTCTGTTTCTCTTGCTACCAAGGTTTAGACAGACTTTTTCCTGCTTACGTAACAGGGTACTGGTAGGGAAGGGCAGCTGTTTTTTTTCCGTTGAAGTTCCCTTCCTTCCTTCCTTCCTTCCTTCCTTCCTTCGTTCGTTCTTTCTTTCATTCATTCATTCATTCATTCTTTCTTTCTTTCTATCTTTCTTTCTTCTTTGTTTCCTTCCTTCCTTCCTTCCTTCATTCATTCTTCCTTCCTTCCTCCCTCCCTCCCTCCCTTCCTTCCTTCCTTCCCTCCTTCCCTCCCTCCCTCCCTTCCTTCCTTCCTTCTTTCCTTCTTTCTTTCTTTCTTTATTTCTTTCAAGCGACATTTCCGTTTTTAGAATTACCAGACTAAAGCCACACTGTCATACCATATTTAGAAAAGATTTTTTTTTCAGTTTTGTTCTACATTTTATTCCAACGTATAATCTTACCAACCTTAAAGTTACTAACTTGCCTGCTTTTTGGTTACTAAGTTAAAAATTATGGAATTGGGATAAATTCCGTGAAAAAAAATAAAAATAGGAAACAACGTCCATAAATGATCCCACATCGAAAGGACTAGACATATTTTGCCATTCAATATTAAAGATAATTAAAAATAATCTTGAGCTAAGGAAACAATTAAGCCTATTATGTCTTAAATAATGTTGAGAGGCATGTATAAATATAGTATGTCGGGAAACATGGAAACCCAGAAACCGTATTTCAGTAAAAAAAAAAATTCTGCAAACCTATAAGTAAGCCCAATGACATGTATAACCTTCACACCGACTCACCTCCGTACTCACCCCTTATAAACGAGAAAAATAATGTCTCTCCCACAATGCCTTTTGGTAACGGCTAGCCACCCGTCATAATCGCATTAGAATAATACAAGTATCTCTCAGTGATTCAGCAAAACCTGCGGTCGTTATCGATTAGTTTTACCCACAGCTGGTATGACAAGAAAGCGACATCCCTCTATCGTCTCTGTTATCTGGACACCTGTGACAACTAAACAATCGCGACCGAAACAATGTGTCTCAATGCAGTAGCACTCACTTGAACAATAAATAGAAAATAATGACGGCTCCGCCTTGGAGGTGGTGGCTTTGCATACAGAAGAAACTACTCGAACAAATCAATCGTGTGGCTATCTCAATCGGTGAAAGGAATACACACAACATAGCTGCATTTGGGTAAACCCTGCACTACTCGGATACGCTGAGCGCATCGTGTAAGCATTCGACCTTTGCATTTTTGTGCCTAGCTTAGAGAAAATAAGCAGTTGGGTCCGGAGTCAACCCGGCCTCCAGCCTCAAGCAGTTTGACAGAGCGAGCCGATAACCTGGGGGGCCGATAGATAAACGCAGGTAGGCAATGCATTCATTGTTTCTAATCGCTGATTGGAAGACAATATATAGGTACATGTAGCTTTAGCCGCTCAATATTGATTTAACGCTTCGGTACAAGGTTTACTGCTACCCTGTGGTCTGCATATTGCATGTACATCTAGCTTGGGTTCTCAAGACCAATATGCGAAATAAATAACTACATGTACATATGTTCTGCTACTTCTTCTGCTCCCTCTACTGCAGCTACCACAGCTCCTTCTCCTCCTCCTCCTAGTCCTCCTCCTCCTCCTACCACCACCACCACCACCACTACCACTACCACTACCACTACTACTACTACTACTACTACTACTACTACTACTACTACTACTACTGGGGTACAAGGCATACTGTATGTTTTATAACCAACATTTAGATGGTTTGTTCAGATTAAAGTCAGGCTGTGGGCCTACATGTACATGTAAAACAAACACGTACACGTAGCATATATATACGAGAACCATCTCCAGCCTAGATCTGGGCCCTAGGTATACAGCAGAGCCTAGGCGTTACCTGTTGGCTTCCATCGCCTATTTACCTTGACGGCTGTTTATCGTATTCAGACCATAGGTCACAGCGTTTTACCTCAGATGGAATGGCCACGAATTGTACCCCACGAAATATGTATTTATCTGCTGTATGTCTGTTAAATATATATACGAAATATGTATTTATCTGCTGTATGTCTGTTACAATTCGGAAAATAAACAACAACAACCTGCAGCATTAATGCATTGGGGTGCTAAAATTTCCAGGTGGTTTGCTGAATACCCCGTCTTGGTCGGGATACATTGTAAAAGGTATACTTTATACAACTGGAAACTGCACCTATACCCTTGATGGTATTAATATGGTATTAGTTTTGAAACGGCACTTTTTAATGCACTATGCTTTGTCATGAAACTACACCTTACATATATGTATATATATTCTATCAGCGCGAGAACAAAATATTCTCTAGATTAAAAATGGTAAATCATGCGTTTCGGCAAGGATATACAGTGGGACCCCACCTTACGACCACCCCGGAAATAGGACCACCCCGAAATTGCGACCACATTTTGGCTGACGGATTTTTTCACCATATGCCACTGTGTTGAAAAGTTTCGGAAATGCGACCACC
>JAAUYG010229798.1_pt1 | contig 10338 bp, 11 predicted proteins | sample 7278091 | NCBI WGS metagenome assembly JAAUYG01 (sample SAMN14350201, study PRJNA611818) | marine sediment metagenome | isolation source: surface marine sediment (0.6m) | place: French Polynesia: Moorea | collected 2018-08
ATCCGACCCAACAAGAAAACGATCTTGCAGATACACCAAGATTTTTTGCGGCAAATTTACCAGGACATAAACTTTTGTTTTATTTTCCTCCTTTCCCAGGTACCTTTTAACAGTTGGCTATCAGGGACAATTTGAATTTTTTCTGCAATTTGTCTGGAAATGATTTCTTTGGCAGAAAAAGAAAAAAATTGGTGGAATAACTGCTCGTAAAATGTGCAGTTTTTTTGCTTCTAACGTGTCACTTTGGAAAAAGCACGTGTGTGGCATTTTGATGCAAAAAGCAGCAAAAAAAGAATGTTCACAAATGTGTCAAGAAAAATGAATTTAGCTTGAAACGTTTCTCGCCCATTTGATGAAATATTTTCAACTGTAGCTGTTTGGTTTGTGAAGAAGGCACAGAAAGCGTTGTGGGTCACTGTTCAAAACGTCCATCCATGATGGACAAAACAGACGAAAACAAAAACAGACACATGCATATGTCGCCCCTTTCAATTTTTGTCTCCATGTTTGCAACAACTAATGTTTTTGAATTGCAGTGTAGATCCAATGGGAAAAGGATGAAACAGAAAAACGAGAGAAAACAATCTCCCTTGTCGCTGAATTCTAACAATCTGATGTTCGGCTCCCCGTGTCGGGCCATCACATCACAAAAAGAACGGTTCCTAAATTTTATATCTTGTCAACAACATGCAAAAAATTACTATGGGGTATTCCCCTTGAAATGACCATTCTCAGTCTTGCCCTTATTTTGTGGAAAGAATGATTTCCCACAAAGATAAATTTGCAGGATTTTTGCCCGTGTTATCTGGCAGAACAGTGGTGTTCTTCCGCAAAAATCTTCGAATCTAATTTTTTTCTTCTCTCAGGTGAGAAATAGGACATGTATGGATGTGTTGACACACAGTAATTGACACCTCTATTTCTTGGTGAGATGCAGATCTGACATTTCCACTGTTCTGACATGTTTTGCCCATTGCAAAAAACATTGCTTGCCATCACCAGTCACAGAGAGAAGGGAGGAACAAAAACAGTCAAAAAGTCAAGCAGTTGATTTTGGCCAACGTGAAACAAATATATACACATGAATTTCACAAAATTGCTCCTATCTGATTCAGGCATTTTACAACTTGAGCCAGAAGACAAAATTTGATGTACCTCTCTTGTCTCTCCAAAGCAAACACACCTACATTTTTCACATCATTTGAGTTCTAATTTTTTGTGCACAAATCAAATTTCTCCAGGCTAAATTCAATGTGCCACAGGGAAACAATTATGATTCCATTTCGTGGCCAAAACTCTCGAAGAGTGAAGTGACCATTTTCTACTGCAACCTGATGCAGACCATCTTTCCTGGACATGCTAAAATAACACGGATTCTGTTGTCGAACAGATTGTATTTTCCTGGGCCTTTTTGCTCTTCATCAAGGCAAAGGGACATGGTGAGGGTTGGGGATTAATTGCGTGGAAAATGTCTCTGTTTTTTGATACCTTTCTTCGTCTGACTTCATCTTGACCCTGCACAATGCCAATCACAACAACAAGACGTCAAACCAGCAACAAGACAGTTTGCCTGGCCATTTTTTTCTTTGCAGGTACCGGTTTTTTTCCTCCAGGGGAAAATTTTGTCACCCAGGTCAATGTGTTAGTTTTCTTCTCCCCCAGTCAACCGGTCTTGGGGTCAGAGGAGTTTTTTTTTTCTTTTTTTGCGGACGGATATCAGGTCATTAACTCAGTGAAAAGGTCGCATTGATATTGCTTGAGCTTTTCACACTTTTCTTTGACCGTCCCAATTTGAATAGAAATCACCAAGATGGCCTTCGCGCGTCAGAAAGAAGTGGTGCTTTGCTTACCTCCGGCAGCAAATCAGATTTTTTGGTTCTCCTCCGCGTTTCCCTTCCATCGTCAAGAAAACTAAATGAAACAAAATTTTTGGATGGATCAGCAATATTTTTTACCAAAATGTACTCAAAAAAGCATTTTTGGTCCCAGATAGGTAAAATAGGTCACTGGATGTTTGTTGACAGCAGCGGAAGTCATGTGATCAGTTGATGAGTTTAGGGAAGATTTATAAAAGCTAACATCACGTGACGCTTTCTGACCAACCGGAATGCAAGAATCAGATAAAAGCACATTCATCCAAGAAAAATAACCAACTAAAATTTATCACAAAAGAGAAAGACTGCAAGAAAAGAAATGAAAAAAAAACTTTGATTGTTCTGAGTGTTTGACAACATTGTTTCAAATTTGGCTTCTGGGCTAGTTGTCTCCTCAGGCATGGTCCAAAGTGTTTTACGAGCTTGAGGTCATAATTTGGCCTGCCAAACACCCACCACGACCGTTTTCGCAACATTTGACCCAACACCCGAACTGACGTTTGACACCAGTTTTGTTGTGGTTTAATCCCACAGGGCTGCATTGGCCTGATACAATGATGCCCTTTGACAGGAACAGCGAATCCAATGCCCTCAATGCCACCACCTGACACACATTGCTGTCCTAATTGGTTGATGGTCTGGGCAATGCTATGAGGTGTTGATTTTGGAGCCCCATGTACTGTGATGTCCCAAGCTGAAATCCATTCTTTTTTCACTTTATCGAGTGCCTCTTTTGAAAAGGGAAAATGCCAAAAGTGCAAAGTTCTTCACGGGTTCCCTTTACAAAGTATAAACTCTGGTTTCATCTTTTTATTTCCATGACCAAGATCCTTGGTGACCACGTATCTCAAAATGTCAAAAAAAATTCCCCTTCTGTCAATTCTAGATCACACAAAAAAGCCACTGGGATGTTAACAAAACACCAAGGTAGCACACACACATACACACTTTAATTTAAAAAGAGAAACTTGAAGATGGACACAAATAAAATGTTGTCAACCCAAGACAGAAATGCTGTTTTCCAACTTTATGGATCTCATAAATTTGTGACACACAGACCATATATATATCTTTACCCTGGAAAGAAGACGGGAAACAAACAGGTGGTGCCAGGCAATTGCCAGCAGTCGTTTTGACACAAAAGAATGATCAATTTGCGATGCACACAATAAACAGCAATTGTGTAAATCTAGTGAACCTTCTGTACTCCCTGTCAAAAAGAATGATTTGCATTTTTTGTGTCCAAGTTGATGTTTTGCCAGAAAAGTACGAGCCAGCCAAATGCAACATTTCTTCTTGGAGATTTCTGTGGGAAAAACATCTGATTAGAATATTGGAATACTCAAAGTGATGGAATAAAGAGGAAAGGTTCTGCGGAAGCTTGCTTGACCCATCGCTCTCACCGCCCTCTGACAATGGATTTTTTTTTCAATTTTCACAGACGAATTCTTTTTTTCAGATGTATGGTGGGCCTGATCAAGAAAACCAATGAAATCCAGCAAGTGACCTCCGTGATTTCAAACCTAAAATGTGTGCGTGTCTGAGAGAGAAAGAGAGAAAAACAAATGATTGGTCAGCTTTGGAGATCCAGCAACAAGTGTTTCAAATTTAGAATCTATGCACTGAGAGAAATCTGAGTTCACGAAGCACGAATATCTACCCTTTGCGAATACTCTCCCTCAATAATTTTTGGTTCTGCCCATTTGTGTGTGGCCTGCATTGCAGTAAATTCATTGGAACACTGCAGTGAATAGCAGGCAAGGCTTTCGCCTTGAATTTCCCCTTGAGATTCAAATAAGGTCATTTCAATGACTCAATCTAAAGTACAAGGATTAGGCAGTCAAGCACTAAGTTCGTGCCGAATCCAAAAGGTGCTTGCACTGGAAGTTGATGTCCAACGTGATTCAAGGCAAATTTGCCACCAACAGTTTTTTGTTCTGAACGTGTCCACATTGATTTTGCAGTCCTTTCTCTTATTTATGATGATTTTTCTGGCTGTATTTTGATCCACTTGCAAAAAACTGGAAATGAAAAATTCTGTCACACGTATCAATCGTTTGCTGTGTCCATTGTGACAACAATCGCAAATTTGATGTCATACAAGCATGCATACGTTTGCAACCACTTGTCTAAATCAAGATCCATAGCTAGATCTAGATATCTGCGAGTATTTTTGTGAGCAGAACTCGAAACATTATTTTCTCTCATAATTCTTTTTTTCTTTTGGGGGGGGGGCTTCAAAATCTGTCTGTTCTTTTCTTTCGCCAAGTAAAAAATAGAAACAGGAAGCTCTAATTCAGTGGGACTCGCAATACACATTTTCAAATCAAAACAAAATTGAAATCTGCCACTTCGCAAAGTTGGATGCCCTTTCAAACAACAACTCAAAACTTTTGTAGGTTTGAGGTGATCAAACGAAACAGTTCTAAACACTCGTCGAATGCCAAAAATGTTCACAGCGAATTGATGAATTTCTGCTGGAAACAAAAACTCCATGTGTGTGCATCCTGAAAATCGTGGTCCCGAAAGAAAACACGTTTGCGAAGGGACATTTTCTTCCCCATCTCTCTCTCCCTCTCTCTCTTCTGTTTGTTTGCTGAACATGATTCAAAATTTTAAACTTCAACTCACTGGGATATTTTTCTTGCAAACAAGAGATCTCACCAGCCAAAACCAAGCATTTTGCCGCAACAGAAGTAAGGCAAAGCCGTTGTTGATCTGCACATTGAAAACTTTCAGGCGGAAACAAATTTTTATTGCCCCTGCCCCTTTTGAAAATAAGAAATCGAGTGTACCTGAATTTTCTTGTTTCTGTCCTTGTGGCCTGTTGCAATCGTGTAAATCGTGTTCTCAGGACCAGAATCTTTCAGAACCATGCACAAAAACATGAAGACTTCTAGCTGTCACGTGGAACGTGAATCTGAAATCCACACTTTATATCTTGGTTGTCCTAAACCTCAGAAACAAAAGGAAAAAGGAGAATGTTTGTTTTTTATCTGTGTCCAAGACAAAACTCTCACATCAGGGTGATTAGTGGCAGTCCTTGAGGAGGGAGGGTCGTTTAACTTGTGAATATGCATGAAAAGGTCAAAATTCGCAGCAAAGAATGACATTAGATCTACACTGCAAGTACCCTCATTGACAGAACTGATCTATTTTTCATTGGGACGAAAAATGCAATTTTTCTCTATTTTACGCTGAAGTTGCGTCAGAATTGCAGAATTGAAGGAAACCACAGCTTCAATTGTGACGACGAAAGTACATATTGTTGCATGCACAAAAACAGTTCGAATTTGTGACGTGATCAGTGTTCAAGGCAAAAAAAAAAAAAATCGATCGTGTTTTTCTTTGCGCAAAGACAATCTTCCTCTTTCAATCGGGTTTTCCTCTCATCTGGGCGATGAATGGACGTCGTGTTATTTCCGACTTTGGTCATGAAAACATTGTGGTTTCTTTGCAAATCACGAGAGATTTTGTGGGTGTGTTTGTCTCTACATCCACGACACCTTCATTGTCATCGACGCAGAAACAATGAGACTTCGTAGTGTCAGTGAATTTCAATTCCACCTTCATTCCAATCACTTTCCGCTTTCTGCCTCCTCCAACTCGAGAGTAGGCCAACTCGAGAGCATGGTTACTGGTGTTGGCAGGCAGTTTGGGAAGCGATAAACAAGAAAAGATCTGGTTCAGTCGCCAAAGAGATCAACTGCCAGACTTCCGAGTCGTGACCAAATCTCAATTCGTGCTTCCTCCAAACTGTTTTCGAAAAGGAGAAACACAACAAACACACGTAGACAAGTCAAAAGCAAGGATTCACATGCATTTCAGAACTTTAGAGATTTCCACTCGTGGGATTTCACGAGGTGTTCGTTGGACATGATGCTCAACAGCAAAAACACAACACTCCAACATTCGAACCACCCTTCTCTGCTCTGTTGGGTCTCCTTTTTGTTTCTCACGAAACCCATTGGGTCTCACTGTATCGGAGCCAGCAAACGCCCTGGGAACTGATTTGTCTGAGCCAAAACTCAACATGCCGTTGCCGTTCACATGAAATTCAATTTTTGCTTCATCACAAAAAATTGTGTTACAAGATTCTCTGGCATGCAGAGAGAAAAAAAGAGGTGTAGACTCTTGGACTACCGCGTTCCCGAACACTTTCTGTGTTGGCACAACTCTCCTCTCATTGTGAATCAGGTTCACTGCATTCGGCTTGTCTTTTTTCGGTTTTTTTACACATGTTCGTTTTAGTTTTGAGTGTTTTGTTGATAAGCTTCATTGTTGTCTGATTTTTTTTCTGGACCACTCCTTTACTGTGTGTGAGGTCAGTAGCTATGGCTAGGCAAACTCTTGTTGGACGCATCGTTTAAACACATGCCACAACAAGGTTGGAAGAAGGAAGTCCAACTTCTCCAGTCTGGCTTTCATTGAAGCAATTGGCTTGTGCAAAAGTTTGTACGTCATCAGTAAAAGTGGTCAAAAGTCATGCATCATTTTCTGAAGGATCCTCTTCGGGAAAGATTTTCCTGGCCACAATAACAGGACTCCTTCTCAGTAACTGCAAAATTTATTTGTCAACACACACAGAATGCTCTTTTTCTGCGCACCTTTGTGAGTTACATGGGAAGCACCCTAGAAAGAGGACTCAGTCAGTGTTGCAGGCGGAACCCTGATCAGCCCTGAATGCACAATTTTATATATTGTGCATTGCTTTGCAGCACTGGAAAGGTGACTGTCACTTTCCTGTGCTTCCTACCAATTTTCGCCCTAGCAGGCCAAAAAGGACGCATAAAGTTTAAGCTCTCTGGGTAAAAAAAGACATTCTGTGTTATTTCCAGCGTTTTGTCCCTTACACAATGAACTAATGGCATCACCGCAGTGTTTGAGAGGTCAGACCAGTTCCTGATCAACATGTATCTTGGATTTACCAAGAAGATCTACCATCCACTCATGATTCGGATCAAAGATTTTCTCCTTTTGTGTTTTTTATCTGCGTCCCCCTTCCAATGGAGACCAACCTCTCTTCAAAGAAGTATCCCCAGACGGTCGCGACCAATGAGAAGTGAAGATGATTCATTGGTGTTCATCATTGGTCAAATCTTCTGACTCTGGTTCTCCCCGAGGAAACCAGGACATCACGTGGTTTGGTATCATTTTAGCCTCTCAGAAAGAGATTCCTGTGTGTGTGTGTGTGTGTATGTATGTGTGCATTTTTTCTCCATTGCCGAATGCGGCAATAATTTCTGAAAGCAACGGAAGAATCTTGACCCTTCAACTTTTCAAGAACAACCTGACACACGTACAAAGAGGTCACAAGGTGTTCAGTTCTTGTCGGTTGCAATCAAGGGGCTTCGTAACAGTTAAGCTGCGTGTGTCAGTGTTTGGTTGCGTTTTCGCTTGCAAGTGTTGCTGCTGTTGCTGTTTTTGTTGTTGTATGTTTCTGTGTGTGAAAGGGAAAGGGCTGACCTGAGCGAAAATGAGACAGTCTGAAAAGGGCCGTGTCATGACATGAAGGACTTTTCAAGACTCACCTGAGGCAAAGAAGAATCATACTCTTTGCCTGAGGCCAGAACATAAAAGCTGAAGGTTTGTCCTTGATTCATTGGACACAGAACCCAAATCAGAAACCCAAGGAAAGACTTTTCAATGATTGATCTGTCATTTATATATTTCTGCAGAAAGCAGCACGTCTTCACCACAAAGCTTCAAAGAAAAAGACAAACACAAACGTCTTGTTCCCGTGGCCAGTGACATTCATTAGGCTGACCTTGTCTCTTCTTCAATTGTCTATGTATGTGTGTGTGTGTGTGTGTGTGTGTGTGTGTCGTGGTGTCTTTTCGGACCCTGGATTTTCTGCTGCTTTCGCGAGAGTTCAATTTTTCTGCAAGATGCCTGTTCCTGTTCTCACGTTGAAGAATGGAATCATGCCAGACCCAAAACTCACTGAAGCACACTTACCACAATGTAGAAATCCACATGTTTTCCTGATGCATGCAAGTTTTGATATGATCAAGAGATCATATTTTCCTCGTGTCTTCTGATCTGTGTTCTCAAAGTGTGAGATCAAGCCAATCAATTGTTACGACAAGCACCAGCGCAACTGCGATTATCACAAGAGATCTGAAAGAACGTGCTATCATTTTGTACAGACAGGGTGAACACCTGATGCATTTTTTATTTGAACACAGCTTGTTTTCTCCAGCATTGTTCCAAAATATTCATTGGCATTTCTTTCAAAACAATTCAATGCGACTGCAGTTAGGAACCAGACGAAGAATTTTATTGTGCCAACAGCTTTGCAGTTTCGTTGAAAAAAGACAACACGAAATCCTTGGACTGACATGCACGTGCCCTGTTCCAAGAAAAATAGGAAGGAGGTTCGAAATGAAATTCTCGCAAACGTGCAGTGACATGAGGTGAAGTAGGGCTGTACACAGTTGACAACAGCATTGTCGAAGAAACAGACACGAGCATTTTCAGGTAAATTTGTGCACAAACGATGTCCTTTGCCTGAAGTGAATTCAGGACAGCACAGGATTGGGCTGGAACGTGAAGTTCTCATCAACAAAGAATCATAGAGGCGACGTCCCGAGTATTTCTTCAAGAAAACAAAAAAGTAGTGACATTGAAAGTGCTTCGACTGAACGACTCACATCAAAGAAATATAGTGGATTGATCTTCTGATTGGTGCAGAAACTCTGGATTCTTTGGAACATGTCAATGTGAAAACGCCGCAGCGTATCTGATGCCAAATAACTTTTTCTTTCGACGAACAATGTCACACTGTCTTGTGTCTGTTTTCAGGAAAATTGAATGGTGTGACTTTTAGGAACAACCATTGCCATTTTTCTATCAGAAATTTCTTTGGAAATCACAGAAAAAAGCGGCAAAAGAGAGAACAGTTCTTGTTTCACAGGAGTGAACTCAATCACTCAGCTCTGTAGCTCTGGTAAATCTGATGTAACTTTTTTTCTGACGACAACGACCTGACTTTTTGCCTATCCGGAAACAAGACATGTTGGTTTTCTTTTTATTGCATTTGGTATCACAGATGTTTCACGAAATCCCACCATTTCAAGTTTGAATCACCACCAACGGATAATTTCGTAAAATGTGAACAAAAATCGAAATCAATCGACTGACACCGGGTGATGTTTTTAGTTTTGGAAAAACAAATAAAAAATTAACTCCGACGCAGTTGCCAGACGAACCCCCCAAAAATGGCCAAAACCAGACTGCCACATACTGATCACAGGAATCATAACAAAACATAAACCCTGTGAGGGCACGCAACTTGTCAACATCACTTGCAATGAAATAGATAGAGGACACGAACGTCTGACTCGTCGCGTTGAAGCCAATAAAACGTGAGAAATGTTTCCTTGGAGAGAAATCAAGATGTCTTTTCTTTGGTGTCCCCACAGTAGTTGCAGGAAAAATACGGCAGAAATGATTTCCTTTCCTTCATTCTGTGAATATCCAGGAAGGAATAAACTGTGACACATGAACTCCCACAATCAGGGGGATTACAGTCTGCATTCATTCCTGACAGGAGATTTGAAAGCCTAAAATACAGTAGGAAGCCTCGACCATGAGAGATTTAGTGCTCTCCTGTTTTTTTTTTCAGTCGAAGCCCAAAGACGCCACTCAAAACAGAAGAGTTCTTTGAGAAAAATCATTGCAGTACGGTTCTTGCCAAAAAGAACGAAAGAACGAAATTTAAAAAGCAGCAGAGTAGATCGAACAGAAGTGCAGCAGAGGACACGAACTGAGAACAGACAAAAAATGCACTGACAAACCCGACAAAACTGAGGATACACAGAATCATTGGGTTTTTTTTTCCATGGAAACCTTCTTTCTGTCTTCCATTCCACACAAGAGTTTATTGCTGTTTCGAGGTTGGGTCACAGTTATCCTGAAAATCAGCGAGTGATGTACATGTAAGCACTAGCTCGGTTTTCAGGGTATGTGTAACCTACCAGCGTTAACCTCCACACTCTTGACCTACGCACTCGGCATCCGTGTGTTTTCTTTTCCTCTGGTGCCCACAAATTTTGTTTGAAAAGAAACACATGAACAACGAACAAAGAAACATGTACTCCACTCCACCGAGAGACTGTAACAACACTGAGAGAGAGACAGACAGACAGACAGACAGAGAGGGAGGCAAAAAAGAACTTGCAAATTTTTCAATCCAAAACGAGTGACTGCCGAAGGTTTTGTGCAGCCAGTCAAGGCACAGTAGCAAGGCTGCTTTTGATTCCAGAAAAAAAACATGGCTGCTCTTGCTATTTCTCTGAAGGTTCAGTCCCTAAGCTACAGGACGGAAGACGTTTGTTAGGTGGGACCTTTATTGAGGCGAATGAATCACCTTCTTAAGCAGCCAAGTAAGTGGCAAACTGCAGTATCTTGTCAAAGTTAATACGCAAAGTAGCCATTTCTTTCCAGATAAGGTGACTTGAAG
>JAAUYG010278628.1_pt1 | contig 10337 bp, 7 predicted proteins | sample 7278091 | NCBI WGS metagenome assembly JAAUYG01 (sample SAMN14350201, study PRJNA611818) | marine sediment metagenome | isolation source: surface marine sediment (0.6m) | place: French Polynesia: Moorea | collected 2018-08
CATTATTTGACTCTGTGTGTAGAATGTTTCATCAGAAAAATAGAATGAAATGATTGTCATAATATAACTATATTCTGATTAAAGTAAATGGCTTCAGGATATAAAATTTATTGGGTACTAATTTTGGTTACTGTGATACATGTTAAACAGGTTGAAATGATTGATCATTTTGGAACCAGATGTAAAGACTGATTGAGGTAATTTTTTTATTGTCTAGCGAAAAAAATTTATCTTCACGTAAATGTTACATAAAATGTTGCAATGGTGTGATAAATGTAATGGTATGTTTATCTGGTATTTAAAGGATATGCTTCCAGCAAACCATATAATATTGCCAAATGTTGTGGAAGGAAAGAATTTGGATCTAGTAGTACAACAGATGGTCATATAGGAAAACACAGGAAAAAAAATTCATTTGTGAGAATACAGTCATCCTCCGAACTTCTCCATTGGCGAGTTGGCATAGTGCTATGACATTATCTTTGTTGACAACTTGACATATGATCATAAATTTAAATCCAGCCAAAGGGACTTCTCATGTCATTGCCCATAGGCTGATTGCTCCATTTTAGTCAGCCATTATTCATCATACGGAAATAAGGAGCTAAAATGTATATTAAACTGACATGCCAACCACAGCCATGTTGCTCCGCATAACATAATTTGATGATGATACTGTCTAAAATTGAATTTATGAGGCAGAGAAAAATGTATGACTAGTATGTTTGGACAAAGTAACAGTTGGATGCTCTACCTATCATTCTGTACCTACAGAGAAATACCGACATTATATGCTGGGTGATTTCACTACATAGTAGGTTACAGACATTTTAAACTATATGCACTAAACCTGCCAATGGCTTTATGTGTGCAGTACATATACTTTTGACTTTCCGAACATTTTACAATGGAACTGCCTGCCACATTGACTGACTCTGTTATACTGCAGCTAAAGAGTGTAGAGCAGTTGAAGAGCACTTGTGGGTGTTATGCTACATACAGTAAGTTACCGGTATTTACCAATAATGTTACCTAATGTTATACATGTAATATATTTTCAGCCATTCCAATCCATGTTTTCTGCTAAATTCTACAATATGTAGTCTGAAAGCAGGGCCACAATTTAGTGCCTATCTGGACTCATTTTGATATAAGTTTGAATCCAGAAAAAAATTAATGAAAATAAATTTCTGGCAACTGATCTTGACAAAGAAGCCTTTCAAATAGTAATATGTACATGTATGCAGGTGTAAGTACGTCAAGTTATTGGTTCAATCTGATCATAATTTCCGTATTGGATATTGAGGTACATTGTATTTGATCTAAAGGTGATTGAACAAATACAAAGGAATACAGTCAAACCAAAAAAGTTGACGTATACACAATCCGTCGATTTTAAGACCGCAATCATGGGATTAATAAAATATGGTCTTATGTTGTCAGTGGTCTTAAAATTAAAGGTCATTTAACATACAAAGTGACACTTTCAGACCAAATCAAGGGGTAGGGTGATCTTAAAAAAAGGTTTGTAAAATAGAGGTACCACTGTCGAATTAGATGCATTCTAATGATATGTTAGTTTCATTGTTGTTATATGTATCTATTCTTTTATGGAAATTTTAACATTTTGGCAAAGGTTTCTCATGACTAAATTGATTGAAAATAGACAAAATGTGTTGTTAGTTCCACCTGATAAGGTAGCAATGCAGATCATCTGAATGTTGCGTTCCCATCGCAAGACGTTAGTTGAGGGACTACTGATGTCATATTATTTGTTTTTTACATAGGGTATATATTGACCTGTGGTCTGAAGTTCCCTTTCCGTAGGAATATAGGCTCCCTCTGTAGTTTTTGCTCTTTGTCTTCTATGTTCCCTCGTTCTTCAATGCTTCTGGCCGACTCATATCCTGTGCAGACTGGATCAATTGGCATCACATTGCACTTGTGAGCCTTTGTTTCGGGATGTCCCGAAGAAATTGAAAGGTGGACGAGTATTGATGAGGCTAGTTTTCATGCCATTAGAGACTGTCAACAGCTCCGTGGACTGGTGCTAATGTTTCAGTTGACACAAAATGCCTACTATTGATCCACCAAGGCGTTCTCTTCCTCTCGCACGCCTGCAGGTTACACACAGTGCGGCTGGCACATTGTTTTTGAACTACCTGACCTAGTCGGGTTCTCCTGTTCGCGGCCTGTGTGATGTATGCTTTGTACATAGTTTTTTTGTTTTTTTTCTAGCGCCACTGTATTAAAATTGGGGTGGAAAGATAAATGATTGAAGACCTGTATCATTTGTTTTCCTGGTAGATGAGCAACCACAATGCCGAGAACATCTGTGTACATACAGGGTAACTCGGGGCGGAAAATCTTGCGGAAGAAGTATGCTTGTGTGTGCATACAAATACCGTATTAAGATATATCCCACAAAAGCAGCCTATAGTTTCTATACAGGTGTGGCGCCAAACAGCAGCTACCAAGATGACATAGATTGGTTTAAAGTGTGTGTGTGTGTGGTGGTGGTGGGGGGGGGGGGAGGGGGCTATTCATCTATGTAAAATTCTGTTGCTCTCTAAATCTCCTTGTTATGTACTGCTAATGCAGCAGCATGGACTTTATAGTTAACTCACCTGAAAAAAAACACAATAAATTTGAGCGACATGTCTTTGCAAGTGATTGTTTATATTCCATAAATAATCACAGTTACAGTGTTTATATTCTGGCAGGGTCACAGTGCAAAAAAAAAATATAAAAAATATCATAGAAAAATATCATCAAATTTGTCTTTCAAGAAAATAAAAATAATATTCGAAACCATTCTATGTTTTACGATATTTTATATGTTTCATGTGCAAATTGTTTTCACACATACGTAGAATACCCTGTGTTCATAGGGTCCAGCCATATTACAGATTGGGGGTTAAGTGCCTCCTGAAAAAATAAATACCTAGCTGATATACATCTCGTTAGTACAGTATACAAATTTTTATATTTTTATATAAGCTTCAGATAAGTGAATTAAGTTCCATGTTAAACCTTTTGCAAATTGTATGCCAGAAGGTTCCATTGTGAGTGCGAAAAATTACTATGACTGCCAACAGACTGCTAATCCCAGAGTTCTCTGTTATTGGGCATGGAAGTATGGGTTTTATTCCAAATCTCTAGATTGGTTGTCATGATTCCAATAAGTGTATGTGCATAATTGCCAGTATGTTTTATAAAATGGGAAGGTGACAAAAGTCCCCCTACCCTATCTGGATCAACCACAATGATATTGTAGTACTTATTTTGCATAGCATACTGGTAGACATGTTATGATTTTGAAAGTATCCTAATAAAAGCTTGTCAGACTGAGGTTAACCCATTTTGATTCCTTGTTTAATGGATCATCTGAACTAAGATTCAATTTGGTGTGGCCTGATCGTATTATACACAATATACTTAATTAGACATTTATGTTTTCAGAAACCGGGAATTATGACAAAAGCTCCAACAGGAAGTTACATAACAATTCCAGAGGAACAGCGGATGCGCCTACTTACTCCTGTCACACCAAGGTCAAGGTCATTACAACAACAGCAGCAACAACAGCAACAAAAACAACCTTTTGCTGATGCAGAAGAGGACCAGCAGACTGTAGAGGTATGGTAATTAAGGGAAAGTATATAGCACTTTGTTTTATTTGTGTTCTAACATTACCATATCTTGCATTAATGCATTTATGTCGAGATGTTGAGAGCGTCATAAGGTGATAATTGTAATGGTGAAAGCATGTAAAGACATAAACACCGGGCTGCATCCGTATCACAACATAGCCTTTGGTGAATCATAACATAGCATTTGTTGAGGAGTATGTAGTCTGGACATCTTCTTGTGTATACACTATCTCTATTTATAAGAAATTGGATCATACATTCTGAAAACCAGACACCTGCTCATGGTGTGCATGGAATATAAATTCAGTTTGTATCACTTTATCACTTTAACAGGGTGCTACAGCCAGCCATGGGAATCACATTTTGCACAGTTAGATGAATTGTAAATCGGGCTCCTTATATTTTGTGTCTGTATTTTGCAAAGAAATGGAGCATTTTAGTAGAAAAAGAGTCATGAATGCTTGGGGAGCAGTTTATTACTTTGTGATTTCTGTAAGGATTCCTGATACTCTAGTTTAACCAGTACATTTATAATGCAGCATTCCGAAAAGCAGGATATTGCTAATTAAACCACCAGTGCATGAAATGGTAACACTAATATTTTGTCGGAAAAAAAGGAAACAAACAAACTACAGTGGCCACCTTCCTGTAAGACCTGGTCAGAGGAACATGACAGCTCATATCTCCATTCAGGGAAGTCATGTTGAAGACAATAATCAGGGGCTGTACGTAACAGCACCTGCTTTAATTTCCAAAGACCAAGTTCTTTAGGACTGGTGTACTACATTGTAGTGTTTGTGGGTGTTTCAGCAGCTGTACACTAGCACCTGTTCTGATGTAAATCTATTGTTCTGATTATTTAATGCAGGCTGCGTGACTGTTTCCAGATGGTACACCTGCTACAGGGTGAGGACAGCCCAGGTGAGGGGTGTCACACGACGACCAGTGACCTTGGGTCTTCCTGTACCAGTCCAGAGACAGCAACATTCAGTAACATGAGCCGCAGTCCCAGCCCGCCATTACCGAGCCCCTCCCGCAGTCTACCACGGATGAAGACGTTCCGCCCGCCAAGTGATCACGTCGGCACGGTGTGTGATCAGGAGGGCGGCGCCTCTAATCTGGCTGATCCCAATACTCAGAGACAGAATGGGAACAATAATAACAATGGTCACAGACGACCCGTCCCCGCTACCCCTACATCCCCCTGCCACATTGTTACCCCACGACACGCTCGTCTGCTGCCAAATGACAGTGGTTACCATAGCAACACATGTGGTGACCATAACTGTAACTATGGCAACAGCAGCACGCTGAACGTGTTACCTGGGGGCGAGCAGTTACGTGTCCCCGGTTACCCTATACCACCCCATAGCCTGCCAAGAAAGCTGACAGCCTCCAGAGCCACAAAACTCTAGCGAACTGATGGGCAAACGACATTGTTCAGGAAGATAAAAACGCGGGACTGCCTTGCAATAGAGCAGGTGTTCAAGCCCAGGGCTCTACGTTTTTCTCAAAGCAGGCGAGCGCATCCTCTCTAATGCCTGCTGTCGTCTTCGCTCGGCGCAAGGGAGAAATGAAAGGTCACAAAGTAAGGAGCTTTGAGGTATGTGCAACTTCAAAGGGAGCCACTCCTGAAGAAAAGTCATGTGCAGTAGTGGGCCGCTGCCTGGGCTACAATTGATGAGGCTCCTTCAGGCTGGACTGGCAGTGCACAACCTACCTAATAACCTGAACACACTGTAATTACCTTTTACATATAATAACTCATCATTTACCTCAGTAAGTGACATTAATGCCTTGCCGTGTGAGCCTACACAATTTACCTTATAGGGTACTCAGAGAGGGGCCCATAATAGGCAGACAGTCACTCTCCTTGTGGGACCAAGCATAGGCGGCACTGATGTTTTTCTGATGCGAGACCATTCCTTCTTGTGGTTGGCCACAATCTTGCATGTTTGGGCAACAAAGCTGTGCTGTTTGCAAGGCACTGTACTAGAAGTTTTGGTTTATTGTTGAATGTCTTTTTGCTGTTAATCCAGTAATTATTAAAGCATAACACTGTTATGAAAGAAACGGGATTTGAATTGACCCTACCAGTAATGAATTTCAAGTTTTGACTACAACTTCATTGAACATAACTACATATGCTAACTCCTGTACATTCATTTTGCTTGTACTAGGTGTCATTGGATTGTGTTAGAACTATGACGTTTTGTAGTTGCTACAGTACCTCAAGCAAGAATGTCAATGTTGCAAATGACTGGCTTGTATGTGTACTGCTCTGTGGTGGAATACATATAATTGAACTCATAATCAGAGTTCAGCTTATCTATTTGACTTCAAATGCAGGTGTATAATATTGAATAACAAAAAAAGAGTTTGAACCATATCACCATAGAGGAATATGTCTGGGCTAATGAAGTATTCTAAAAGTATCACAAGGTAAAATATCTGTGTACAGTGGTGTTCACATTTTAAAACAATATAGAGATCTTAAATTCCAGGGACTACTGAGCTTTGTACATTATAGCTTTGTTCAAACATTTTGTTTACAGACTTGAAAACAGACTTCATGTCCGGTTAATTATTCCATGGTTCGCTAGCATTCCATTTTGTTGTGGTTTCTACGTAGCAAGTATGCAGCAATTGTTTCTGTTAGGATAACAGTGGGCTCGAGCAGGGCATTATTTGAAACCTTGTGATTGCTATGTCACTTAACTCACTTTGTTGATCAGAAAAGTTGTTAGTAGATATTTACTGTTTGAGTTTTGTTTTATTAAGGAGGTTTGGTGTTATTTCGAAATGTTCTAATCAAATTGAATGCACATGTAATTTTCTTGGGAGCTAACATCGGTCTGAATAAGAATAAATAGCTAACTGGAGGTCATTTAAACTGGTAGCTTTTATCACACTCTAAATGTAATAAAATTTTAATGCCATATAGTTCACTAAAATACTAGGTTTAGCAAATGTTTGTTACTACAGCATTTAGTGTTGGTGAAATATTGTAATAAGGTTCATTCGTCTGTTGCCAATATAAGAGATTCTCTCTGCTTCTTCACTTGTGCCCACGTCCCTGGGTCGAAATGTGTATGTAGGAACATGATCGTGTCACGGTTTGCCACACTAACAACAGATTGTTTGTCACCGACAAAGCCATGACTGGTTCATGGGCAATTAACGGCCACTCTGGGCCCCTGGGAGGGGGGGGGGATCTTGTGGACACTGGGGCAATATCGTGTGAAAAACAATCCCCAACCTGGACAAGGGGTGAGACGTGTGAGAGGGGTGTAGGAAAAGGGGAGAGGTGTGAAGAACATGACAAGGGGCATGAAGGGTTGAACAAAGAACAGAACAACCGACAATACCTCGCTGGTCAGTTACCTCCTGTCATACCCCCATACTGCACAGGTGTCCACTGGGCTGCCAACACAGTGAATCTCCATATATACATGTTTTGTCTCATCATGTATGTACCTTCAAACCCTTCAGTTCTTCATCTCCTATGACATTGTGAATGTTGTCTTGCACAGCGCCAGCATCAGTGTAGGTGAAACGTAATGTGCGTGCATTTGTTCGCGGATACTGTGAGCTTGTTAACCGGTGCTATTGTGTTCTGCTTGCGTACAAAGTAATTGGTTGTTAGTAGTAAGTAGTATGCATGAGTTCTAGCAATATTCCAGTAACGATCTTTCAGCATCTCAGCACTGATATGCATATTGACTGTAAATGCCAGTGAATGATGAAACAGCTGCCTATACACATATACAGACATCAACAGCCTGAAAGTTGGAAAAAGTCATAGAAAATGATTGTAAATTGGTACCAGGAATGTAGCCAGTTTAACAATACCTTTTTTTATTTTTCAAAACATCTGCAGGCTTAGCACACACGGCTGGTCATCGGGTAATGGAAATCATCCCTTATACATTTTGTAAATGACATCCATGAATGCATCCCATGCTGAAATATTTCCTCGTTGAGGTGCTGGAACAGTGCATCACAAGTATAGGTGCAGTTCAACTGAATTATTGTTGGATAGCTTTGAGCTAAAATTTTGCATAGTTTGATAGAAAATTTGACCCTTTTTGTATAATACCAATGCTTAACATGGATGTTTGTTTTGTATGTTCAGAATGCAATGTTCGTTGTATATTACGCACATTCCAAGCAAAAGAAAGAAAAGTGGCATATCCTTGCACCTTGCATGTCCTGTCTTTTTTAATAGGAGCTTTATGAAATAAAAATAATTTATTTATTATACATGTCTTCAAACTTGATTCAGTGATGCAGGGTATAGAAGGCATTCATGTGGTTTCCTACTGCTTTTCTATGCACTGACTATACAGGCCGGAAATGTCGCACATGAGTACATGAGAATTTTTTAGCACATTAATGTCCTTGAAAGTATGATATATACCTGTTTCTTCATATATGTTCCCACATTTCAATGACAATGAATATATTTTCTGTGCCTTGCTGTAATGCTGGTTTGTATTACAGAATCCCCACTGAGTCCCCATGCATAATTTCCTGCAAGCATTCAGCAAGGGAAACCCAACAGGTCAAGTTTACCTGTGCCCCCCATGCTAGCCCATTTCTCGCTCCCCTTTGTGGCAATGTTAACAAGCCCCATTTATCACCCCCACTGCAACATGGCTAATAACAGAGGTAGGGTGAATTCAACAACTTTACAGTCCACTAATTGAACATCTCCTGGCTATAAGAATAAACGCCAAGCTCAATATCCTCACAATGACCGCAAGTCTATTTCAGTAGCACTAGATCAGCAGCAGTACCACATTCTTGGTTAAGCCCTACAGGTTCTTTTCAGGGGTTTTGTCAATATAATTGGCACCTCATAGTGCATAAATAATGATTTTTCACACCATAATGACCCTGGCTTTTACCACGCCCTGTTTGTGGTCTACAGGAAAAAAAAACATGCAGAGTTTAAGGGGGCTATCTACCATGTACCACAGCACCAGGGACAACCTTATCGGGGACTGTTCACGCCACATTCATACCTACATTATACTGATGCATATACATCGAAAAATCACTTCTCTGAAAATGCCATCACTCAAGAATGGTTCACCAAACAATACACGCTTTTTCTTCTGAAGAGAGTAGCCTGTTGCTGGCTTGTCATTAGCAGGATGGCCTGCTGCGGAAATTCTATTGTCCAGTGCACAAAAGCTTTATATTCTCATCTGATAAGGCCCTGCCTAATTGCAGGTTGCATTGCTAGGCAATAAATCTAACACTGATTTGCCGACAATGTTTTACAAAAGTAGCAAATGTTTATGCTTTGATTTTGATGTTTGTGTATGAAGTTGCAGGAAATAGCATCAGATGTTTTTTTTCTCTGAACTGGAAGAGAACTATACCTACATGTATGTGTGTAGAGACACTTCTGTCACACACGTTTTGGTATTACATGCAGCTTAATAGGCAATTAAGGGCCCTAGCTTGCAAATAAAGCTTGAAACAGGAATAGACTAATGCCGTCAACTTGATGTGAACATGATGTGCAAGGTGTCAACAATGCTCTTTGGCTTGCAGAGCCGGACCAAGAGTTAGTTCAGCACAGGGCTCTACTTTGCTTTTTGTTGTCAATCTGTTGGAAACCATAAAGCCAGGTAGAATATAGGTGCATACAGTGGTAAATAGCAATATCTTTTACGCTAGGAATGACCATCAGGCATCCGGTCTGAAAGCTCAATTGAAGTTGCAAAGAAAGACTGTCCATCTTATTTGTGCTTTTTTGCTTCTAAAGGACATAACTCCCTGCCAAAGACAAGCCTGCATCTCTGTCCACAGTGCTAACTAAAGCATTCTCATACCAGAACACCGAGTGTGTATATAGCTGCCCGTATTTACAACCCAGTTACCGGTAATAATTAATAATCAATATCTCTGAACTCTGTGAAACAGTCTACAAATCAAACTGGTAGGGTGAGAAGCTGGGACAGATCGACCCAGTTAAACATTCTACAAATCTTCAACTGCAATACCTATTTTACTTGTTATGAAAATTAGGATAATTTGTTTTGGATAATAATTAAGACTTAACACAAGTGTTGCTTTTATTTGCAGACTTTTATTACTTAGAAAAGAATTCAGCAGTGAAAACCAATGAGTAGTGGTGCACTTCAATTTTGAGGGCTCCATGCATGCGTCATCTATAAATGTAGATAGCTCAGATCATACGAGATGTAACAATTAAATCAACACTATAGATCTCTTTGTAAATCTGAAGACATATGTGAAACGTGCCGCATTTTTTTCCGTGCGTTAAAGGGTTGTACATTCTGTCCCCTAGTTCAAGCATTGCAACTACATGTGTACATGTATACCGGTATGTACTTCCAGCCTACATTACCATATAGCTCTCAGCCAACATAAATGGTTACAGAATGATTGGTTTAAAATGAGAAACTACGATGGTACCGTTATGTGTGCTTTGTCATCATAAGGGGCCAGTTTAAGTTCATTCCCTCGATGAAGCATGTGTAAAGGTTTCCTTCAGCCATGGTAGTACATATTAATTGACTCAATTCAGCCACTTATATAACTAGACAGTCGGTTGCTGTGCAACGCGAGGGGGCATCCCGGTTGGCAATAAGATACTACATCCTTATCTGAACCTTTGAATTGATCCTTCAAGGTCAGCCAAGATCA